>ENA-ORDR01000903-ORDR01000903.1-marine-metagenome-genome-assembly--contig:-NODE-903-length-14488-cov-7.010964_pt1 | contig 14488 bp, 13 predicted proteins | sample MGYA00240993_ERZ508538 | MGnify/ENA primary metagenome ERZ508538 (study PRJEB26207, sample SAMN05421999) | marine metagenome | isolation source: Monterey Bay, California, USA | place: USA:Monterey Bay... | reverse complement strand
AAACCTGCTTCTAAAATGTCCTGCGTACCTGCCACAATGCCCACACAGACATCTTCACGCGCTGAAATATCTGCATGCCATGTGATGATAGAACCGTTCTTGTCGTCAGGGGTTACCTCGACCCGGGCGTGATAACTGGTCAGACCCTCGATGCCCGAAAGGCAGGTGTAACACATGACCCGATCTGAATTGCTGATATACGTGCGTTGCTCAACGTAGTTTCCACCATCAACGTCTGAAAAAACGCGTAAAAGTGCACCGGTTTCGTCACGCAATAACTTGCACTCTGTAACTGCTGGGTGCCATTGCAAATCAAAATCTTTTAGACCAGCCCAAATAACATCGGGGCTGGCATCAAGATTTCGGATGCAATGAACGTTCTCAGATGGCATGATGTTGATCCGCTGGGCGCCACATGGAAATGCGTGCTGAAACAGTATCCGTATTCACCTTGTCGATATTATCCATGTCATAAACAGACATCATTGAAAGGTAATCCTCCATGATTTCAGTTGTATAGGGCAGCATAAGCGCGCCGCATCGACTGTCACGATAAATGCGCTCTATCGGCAATGATTTTAGCATCGACTGACCACCGCATGTGCGAATGGCAAGTGCTGCGAGCTCTTGCACACCCTCCATCACTGCAAATTGTGCCGCGTAGATCCGCATAACTTCGGCCTTGGTTGGAAAAGGGCCTGCTTCGAAAAATGCAGCTGTCCAAAGGCAGCGCATTTCGGTCAGTTTTTGGAACATCCGGCCGACTGCAGCACGTTTGGTGGGATATACCCGCCGATCAATTGGTGGCTGACCCGGGGTTTCGCCGCGCAGGTATTGCACCGTGAAATCATAGGCGGCTTGCGAGATGCCCATGTAAGCCGGAGTCAATGTCGCCATCATATGCGGCCATTGCGACAAAGTCTTCCCAAAGACACCCGCAGGCATCATCATGTCGTCCTCAGAAACGAAAACGTCTTTCAAGATCAAATCACGGCTAGAGGTGCCGCGCATTCCAAGTGGATCCCATTCCCCCACCACGGACAGACCCGGAGCATCTTTGTGGACCGCAAAATCCATCGTGTCTTCATGTGCAGGATCTTTACCCTCAAAATGCTCGGTACACACGATAGAGTAATAATCACAATGCCCTGCAAGTGAGGCGAATTTTTTGAACCCGTTGATTACCCAGCCACTATCAACCTTACGACAGCTTGTCTTAATAGGGTCAGAGGTCCAATTCGTCCCACCCTCAGAAATAGGTTGTGAAAATATAGCGCCGTCATTGACAACTTTTGCGAATTGGATCTCGCGCATGCGGGCAAACGCTGTCCTTTCATCGTCGGTCAAGTTCGACATTTCGAACATGAAACGGAGCCACATCATTGATGATGTGTGCATGTTAAACGTCAATGCAGTTGCACCACAGTATTTGCCGATTTCAGCACCAATAGTCGCGTATTCCCCAAGCGAAAATCCGTATCCGCCAAAATCTTCTGGTATCACTAGCTTCAGAAATCCGGCATCGCGCAAATCAATATAGTTTTGCGTTGGGAAAGAGGCCTCTTTGTCATGTATAGGCGCGCGTTCTGCAAATTTGGCCCCAAGTACGTTAATCTTGGTCAGCATTTCAATATGTTTCGGGCTGAATTTGGAAACATCGTAATAAGCTTCAAAACTGCTCATGCCAATTCTCCTTGCAGAACGCCGTTGATAACAACCGGCTTGTTATCGAGCGAAATCGTACAACCCCGCATGGGCAAATCGAAATGCCCAAGCGTGAATCGATTTGCGTATTGGTTGGATCCTGTGGACCATAAAAAGTTCCCTGCCCAAGCACGAAATTCGGTGCCTTGAACATCGCGCTTGTCATAGAGTGCCATCGCTTCCCAGCGAGCCCGTGGGTTCATACCCCATCCTACATGGCTTAACCCATAAGCAATCGGATCATCCCATGCGGCCAAATATTCGCGAAACAAATCCGCATCCAGATTGTCGCCTTCAATCTTTTTGACGAAATCATCTTCAATTTGAAATGCGATTGGCGATTGTAGGTAGGATTTAAATGTTAGGTTCATATCTCCCGGTGACATCACAATACGGCCATTGGTCGTGTTTTCACCCGGGAAACACAGACACAGCCCACCAGGCCAATGCGCTACACCGCCCGGTGATGTTGAATACCCCGGCGTACCGCCGCAGGGAGCATCTTTAATATCAATCATCAAATCAGTGCCGACGTTGCTGGTGACGCGCATTTCATTTGCGTCTTGCAGCATCCGAATTCCCAAATTCACTTTAGGACCGAGATCCGCCGTCGGCTCGGTCCGTTCCAAGATTTCAGGATGCTCGTTGCAAATGGTGAAGAGACGCGCACCCGCCTCTTCAATCTCGGGCCACTCTTCGGAGTGAATTAATCCTTCAACAGTTACATCAACAACGACCTCTACCCGTTTCAGGGCTTCGATTACATGGCGTTTGCCGGCAATTGCATTAGATGCACCCGTGGATTTTACGGGCACCAAAGCGGTTTGCTCAGGTGTAGGTAGGTGGATCATCGAATAATTCGCCTCGAGATCATAAAGCGCAAGCATACAAAGCTGCCCCAAAACTGGTCGAGACTGAGACTCCGATACAATTGCTACATCTGTTCCTTTTCCGATCCCATTCAATTTTAGAACCCGACGAAAGCTTGCAACCCATTTGCCTTCTGTAATTTCCTGTAGCACGGACTATCTCCTTTATGTTCAAATATTAACCTACTAAACCGATTAGTAAAGTAAATTTTTAAAACAATCCACCCCTGACAAAAAATTAGCACTAAAGCCTTCGGTAAAACTGTATGGATATCAGGGTATGGATCTGACGAAATGATATGCACAAAACTTGATATCAGTACAAAAGAGGTATCCTTTGCCCCACAAAATGCGAACGAGGATAGTGTTGCCTCTCAGTATGGTTCTGGATACAACCTCGCAACGATGAGAGAAGCAATGGAGAAGGTTTGGTAATGTCTGATAAGAATAAAGTTTTGGTTGCTGTAATTCTGATAGGTGTGATTTGGATAATCGGTTATACTTACTTCCCGATAAAGTAGTCAGGTAATTAAGGAGCGCGGTTATGAAGAAACCAGAAGAAGATGCTAAAAAAGCAAGGGCTGAACGCTACCAGAAAACCTTCCGAAGCACTATGATAATCCTTGTGGGCTTTCTTATTCTGACCCTGTTTTTGGCATATACTTGGTAGTCAGGTAGTCAGCCTAAAAGTCGTTTTCTTAAGAAATAAAATTTTACAAAGAATGAATAGTTACATCATCCATTTAATACTTTTTCCAAAAGAGCTTTAGCTGCAGCTTGCTGGGCATTCTCTTTTGAAGAAGATGACGCTATCGCAGTCTCACCAGAATCTATACGTACTTCAATTGTAAATATAGGCCCATGATCTGGTCCACTTCTAGAAAGCTCCGTATAGATTGGGGTAGCGTATTTCAAAGATTGCGCCCATTCTTGCAAAGCTGTTTTTGTATCTCTTGTATCTTCCAACAGCTCCAAAATTCTTTGAGTTGTTGTTTTTTTGAGTTTTTCATGTGGACATATTGCGACATAGGAATACTTCATCGGGAGACTAATATCGGATGGTAGGATCAGACGCCCATCGTTGATATCATCTCGCAACAAAACCTTAGGGGCTAAAGCAATCCCAAGCCCACGCCGGGCTGCTGCAATCACAAGGGACATATCGTTAAAAGAAATTGTTGATGCATCTCGAAATCCTTTGGGGCTTTTGGTTGAGGCAAACCAATCATCCCAAGTTGGTTCAGATGCATAGGCTGCACCCCAGCGATTTTGCAAAAAGTACTTTGCCGGAACGCCGTCAAATGTTCCATCTTCGCTGCCATAGCGGTCCCAAAAAGCTGGGCTGCATGTTGGCGTGGCAACATCGGTAAAAATCTTGGTTTGATAGTATTCTTTATAATATCTGGCGTCATAGGTCAGCCGTAAATCGACGGCGCCTTGTTCAAATTCAATCGGATCGTTCTCAACCCGAATATCAAGAGAAACGCCCAGCGCCTCAATCAACTGCTGCAATTTTGGAAGCAGCCACAGCTCTGATAAATCTGGCAGTACACTGATCACGAAATGACCAGGTTTTCGGCTTTTATTTAACTTCTCAGCTGTACGGGACAATTCCTGCAAAGCGGCTGCAACATCGAGATAAATCGTCTCGCCTGCGTCCGTCAGGGAAATCTTGTTGCCAAGCCTCAAGAAAAGCTTCTTGCCATAATAGGATTCAAGGTTTTTCACTTGCAGACTGACAGCGGCCGAACTCACCCCAAGTTCCTTGCCCGCTAAAACAAACCCACCACATCTTGCGGCGCACTCAAAGGATCGCAATGCATTCAGGGGTAAATGTTCGGACATAGAGACTCCATTTTTTCTTATGATACCCCAATAATTATTCTAGTTGCTACATGCTTTTTGTCGAATATTATCTTGGTATAGTAAATAGATATACAATGACCGGCTGTGGCGAATCAAGCCACAAGCTTAAATTTCAACCGTTAGCTTCTTCGAAAGCTGATTTTAAAAGGGGGATAAAATGAAAGCTATAACATTTCTTAAAGTAATATTAATAATGGCAATAACTTTTGTAACATTTGGTGCAAACGCTGAGACAACACTTGAAAAAATAAAAAGAACTGGAAAAGTCACAGTGGGAACAGAAGCAGCATTTCCACCGTTTGAATTTGTTGAGAATGGAAAAATTGTTGGTTATGGAAAAGATATATTAGACTACATCATCGCAGATTTAGGTGTGGAGCTGGTTCAATTAGATCTACCATGGCAAGGAATCCTTCCTGGTGTTTTGGCAGGAAAGTTCGACTTTGTAGCAACAACAGTAAGTGTAAGACCGAAACGTGCAAAAACCTATGCTTTCACCGTCCCAATAGCTGAAGGTACAAGCTGGCTTATGAAACGAAAAGGTGATTCCAGTATCATGAGTGTCGATGATGTGGCTGGTAAGATAATCAGTGCACAGCTGGGCTCAGGCGGTCAAGCAGCAGCAGAAGATTTTGAAAAAGACATGCAAGCTAGAGGCGTAGGCTCTTTTGGCGAACTAAAACTCTTTACAGCGTATCCAGAACTATTCATGGCAGTAGCTAATGGTACAGCCGACGTAGTTGCTGGTCCTTTACCAACTCTTGCTGTAGCGTCAAAGAAATCTGAAGGAACCTTTGAGCTAGTAGGCCCAATCAGAGACCCAAGTTATATGGGTTGGGTAACCCGTCCAGAAGATACTGACTTACGAGATTACCTAAGCTCTATTATACTTGAGATGCGGGACAATGGTAAGCTTTACGAGAGTCAAGACAAATGGTTTGGATTCAAGATGCCTATACCAAGCGAAGGTTATTTGCCCGAAGGCGCTCTTTAATAAATAGATTATAAAAATGTTATTGCTGGAAAAATTTTCTGGCAATAACAAATCCGTGGAATAAAGGAAAACTAGGTGAAGTTCGATCTAAGCTATACGATTGATGCGCTTCCACGGCTGTTGGAAGGTGCAACAGTAACCGTTCAAGTAGCCTTACTGGCTTTTGCATTTAGTATTACGCTTGGAACTATTATAGTTTTAACTCGGACTACCTTAAATTGGAGAATTCTTAATGGCATAATAGCTATATATATAAGCTTTATCCGCGGAACTCCCTTGATGATCCAAATTTTCTTAGTTTATTACGTACTTCCAGTTACTGGATTAAATCTAGGGGCTTTTAATTCAGGAATACTCGCAATAACGCTGAATAGTGCAGCGTTTGTAAGCGAAATACTAAGAGGTGGCCTAACATCAGTTCCCAAAGGCCAATTTGAAGCCGCAAAATCCTTAGGAGTATCCGGCTTTGCCTTGTGGGGGAGAATTATATTACCTCAAACATTTATTGCTTCAATCCCACCGTTGGTTAATGAATTCACTCAAGTTTTGAAAGCTACTGCTCTGCTCTCTATTATTACTGTTGTAGAGTTACTCAGGGTTTCACAGCAAATTTACAGTAGCAATTATCATCCTGTCGAAATTCTATCAGGGGCTTTTATTATTTATTTTCTACTTTGTTTTTTTGTTAGTCGTGGCTCAGTGCTGTTAGAGAATCACTGGCGAGTAAGGCGTGCTTAAGGATATTAAATGACTATAGATTTCTCTATATTTGTAGAATACGGGCCCCGCCTTTTGATGGGCTTCTGGCTAACAATAAAAATTGTTATTGCAGCAATTATTTTAGGAATGCCTTGGGGGCTGGTACTTGCGCTTGGACGCAGATCTCGCTTCTTAATTCCTCGACTCGCAGCAACAAGCTTTGTTGAAATATTTCGAAACACACCCTTCATTATTCAAGTATTTCTATTTTACTATGTACTACCTTTTTATGGAATCCGATTTCCAGCAGAATATGTTGGAACATTAGCTTTAGCAGCGTTTGGTAGCGCATATTTTTCAGAAATAATTCGAGGTGGCATTGATGCTGTTTCAAAAGGTCAGCTTGAAAGCGCAAGGGCTATAGGAATGTCTGATTGGCAAGCTATGAAAAACATTGTGTTACCACAAACTTTATCAATAATTCTTCCACCGCTGACTAACCAAACACTGTCATTGATTAAAGAATCTGCGATACTATCCACAATTACAGTTCATGAATTAACAATGAGTGGGATGCGGGTTCAGGGTGAAATATTTAGACCCTTTGAAGTATTTATCATGGTTGCTTTATTATACTGGGGATTAAATGAGACTATAGCAATTCTAATGCGTAAACTTGAAAAATGGTCAAAAAAAGGACGTATATCGAACCAAGACAGTGCTGAAACTCTCAGGAAAGAGGGTGCAGAACGATGACCAGAGATAATATGGAGAATGATGCTTTTCTCAACCTAAAAAATATTACTACCACTTTTGGCTCGATTACTGCTTTGGATAATATCAGTTTCAAAATCAAAAAAGGGGAAGTAGTATGCTTAATTGGACCAAGCGGCTGTGGTAAGAGCACCCTTTTGAGGACTGCTAATTGGCTAACACCACCAGATAAGGGATCAGTAACTTTAGATGGTTTTTCAATTGGCTCAAAAAGATCAAAGAATATGAGCCGAAAAGAAATGACCGCCCTAAATGGAGTACGGGCGAGAATGGGTATGGTCTTTCAACAGTTTAATGTTTGGCCTCACTTAAATGCTCTTGAAAATGTGGTAAGAGCTCAACTAGTGGTAGCTAAAAGATCACGGAAGAAAGCTGAGGATAAAGCAACAAAAATGCTTCATGATGTTGGTTTAGAAGACAAAATTCATGACTGGCCTGATAATTTGTCTGGAGGTCAAATGCAACGACTAGCAATAGCTAGGGCTCTTGCGATGGACCCAGTTTTAATGTTATTTGATGAACCTACTTCCGCGTTAGATCCAGAATTAGTCTCTGAAGTTTTAAATGTGTTAAGACGTCTGGCTGACGATGGTATGACGATGATTATAGTGACGCATGAACTAGGGTTTGCTTCTCAAGTTGCAGATAGGGTGGCCTTTATGGAAAATGGAAAAATTATAGAAGAAGGCCCACCAAACGAGATACTGAAAACACCTAAAACTCAAAGATTACGTCTTTTTTTAGATAAACTTAATATCACCGCTTTTACCAACCAATAAATCGCTTAATTAAATAAGGAAAATACTATGGTTACTTCGCTTACTGTCGCTCCTATGAGATCAGGTTTGCATTATTACTTGGAACAGCAATTTAATAGTTTTCATAATTTCCCAATCGAAACTGACCTAGACAATTTAAACGCAGATGTTGCAATCCTAGGAATTCCATTCGGGGACCCTTACTCTATGGGAGAAGCTAGCAATGATCAGGCATTTGCTCCTACACACATCCGTCGACATTGCGGTAGAGCGCTACGCGGTCTTGATAGATATGATTTTGATATTGGCGGAACTCTTCTCGATGGCAGAGATATAAAAGTTGTCGATTGTGGAGATGTTATCGGAGTAGCCAAGGATGTTGCAGGTAATCATGCTCGTTCAGAAGCAGCGGTTAAAAAAATATTAGCAGCAGGCGCATTACCGATTATTTTGGGAGGTGATCACGCTATTCCGATACCTGTTTTTCGAGCTTATGAAGGCCGTGGGCCAATCACCTTAATTCAAGTTGATGCACATATTGATTGGCGAGATATCTTTCATGGCGTTAGAGATGGGCTGTCAAGCGTAATTAGACGAGCATCTGAAATGGAACACATCAATGAAATATATCAAATTGGATTAAGAGCCGCCGGTAGCGGAAGGCCCGAAGAAGTTGATGCGGCTCTAAAATATGGAGCACATCTTATTCCTGATATTGAACTTCAAGAGATTGGTATGAAATCTGTTTTGGACCGAATTCCAGACGGAGGTCAGTATTATTTGACGATTGATGCAGATGGTGTTGATCCTACTATTATGCCAGCCGTCGCTGGTCCAGCTCCCGGTGGCGTAAATTATCCTCAAATGCGAACCCTAATACAAGGTCTCGTAAATAAAGGTAAGGTTGTAGGTATGGATGTAGTCGAAATAACTCCTAGTCGCGACCTTAATGGGATTACTGCTGTTACTGCTGGTCGATTTATTTGTAATTTAATTGGGACTGCTGTTAGAGCTGGATATTTTGAGAATAAATAAATGCTTTTACACAGCTATATGGTTGATGAAGTTAAATTGTGTATTAACCAGTATTATGAATATTAGGTTTACTTATGTCAAAAAATAACGTGATTAACCGCTTAGCTAATAGTTTACAAAAAATTAATAAAAATTCAATCCCAGCGAATGTGATAGAAATTGGGAAAAATTGTATAATCGATACTGTTGGAGTAACAATAGCAGGTTCGGTGACACCATCTGCAAAGAAAATCTATTTCTCTGCCAATGAAACTTATAAGGATGGTAATTGTACGATCTTGGGAAGTGATAAAACTCTTAATGCTGCAGGAGCCGCGTTAACAAACGGAGCAGCAGCTCATGCACTGGATTTTGATGATAATTGCTATGCGGGAATAGTTCATGGTTCAGCTGTAGTTTTACCTACTGTTTTAGCATTAGCACAGGAAAATTCCTTAAATGGTCAAAAGTTGTTAATTAGTTTTATAGCAGGCCTTGAAATACAGTTTGGGATCGCAAAAGCATTTTCCAATGGCATATATGATCGAGGTTGGTGGACGACTTCTATATTAGGGGTTCTTGGAAGTGCAGCCAGCGCCTCAAAATTATTGGATCTTGATACTCAGGCTACATCAAATGCATTAGCATTAGCAGCAGTGGGAGCAGGTGCAACTCGTGCAGTTCGAGGGACACATGCAAAACATTTTTATTGTGGGCTGGCAGCTGAGCGTGGGATTATAGCGGCAAAGTTAGCAAAAAATGGTGCTATTGGGCCTTTGAATGCATTTGAAGACGTCAACGGACTAACCAGGGTTCTTAATGACAGCAAGTTTGATCCAGCCAAAATTGATAACATTGGAAAAGATTTTAGTATTATAGAGCCTGGTGTTGATATCAAAAAGTATCCCGTCTGTTATGCCAGCCACGCAGCAATAGACGGAGTAAAAAGCATCTTAGAAGGTAATAATCTAAATTCGACTATGATTAAAAAAGTAATCTGCACTGTCCCTCCTGTGGTAGGATCAAATTTAACTTTTTCTCATCCAAAAAATATTTCAGAAGCACAGTTTAGTCTGGAATTCGCTGTAGCAACTATAATTAAAGATGGTTCACTCAATTTATCTCATTTAACAGACAAGTTTATAAATTCTGCTAGTTTAAAATTTATTCAAAAAAAGATTGTTATGAACGTTGATAGTCTGCCATTAGAACAGTCAAATAACAAGAATATTTGTCCAGAATGGGCAGATATAGAAATCATAATGAACGATGGTATTGCTTATAAAACTTTTGTAAGCTCCCCGATCGGCTCTTCAAAGAGAACACTACCCGAAGGGTTGCTTTACAAAAAATTTTATGACTGCGTGACGTATGCTGAGACGGGCAAGAGTGTGGAAAAACTTTACGAGAATTTGAGAAATATTGAGTTGGCTCATAACTTAAAGTCTATATTCAGTTAAATTAAATCTATAACTCCCAAAAATTTTTAAGTTTTAATTTTCCAATAACAGCTTTCATATTTTTTGCATGAGTAAGTAGTAACTCGTCTTCACCGGACCTACCAATCAGTTGAATACTGTAAGGTAAATTATCCTGATTCACCCCAGTAGGAAGGCATATAACTGGTAAGCCGGTATAGGTCCATATTGATGCCATTTTAAAGTCTCCAGTGTATTCAAGACCTCGGGGAGCTACCGTCGGTGCAGTTGGTGCTAACCATAAATCAATATCGTTATCTATCATAAATTTATTAAGCCAACGGCTGTAAGCATGCGCTTTTGATTTAAGTTGATAAAGTCTTCCACTTTTTACTTTTTTACCAGCCTCTATACTTTTACGAGATAACGGCTGATAATAATCCTTGTAATGTTTAAACCAGTTTGCGTGCACTTCATAAAGTTCTGCGTGAATCAACTCATCTAGTTCATCATTGTAGGTGAAAATATCGTCAACCAAATGAAAATGTTCTACTGTATATGAGGTTGAATTAATTTTCTTCAAGAAATCGGAAAATTGTGAATTTATCTCAGAATCTGCTAATTCCATATAAGATCCTGTAGGAACCGCTATCTTAAAACCACCTTTTTTCTGAAAACGCTCTTGGGACCAGCCTTTAGTGATTACTTTTATCGTTTCTTCTAAAATATCAATCTCTGAAGCTAAAACTCCCAAATGATCCATGGATCTAGAAAAAGGGATGATACCGTCAGTAGGAATACGATTGAAAGTGGGTTTGTAACCAACAACCCCACAAAATCCTGCAGGTCTTATTACTGATCCGCTAGTCTGTGTTCCAATAGCTATATCGCAAAATCCTGCCGCTACTGCAGCAGCAGAGCCGCTAGAAGAGCCTCCAGGTGTATGCGCCAAGTTCCTCGGGTTTCGTGTCAATCCAGGATCAGATATTGCAAACTCTGTTGTCACAGTTTTTCCAACCATAACAGCACCAGCATTTAATAGTTTTGTTACACTACTGGCTTGTGGTCCAGAAAATAGGTCGGTTGGTAGGTTTGACCCACACGCTGTTGGATAACCATCTATATTAATTATATCTTTGATCCCCAAAAACATTCCTGCCAATGGATAATGATCTTTATTAAGTTTTTGAGATTTCTTAAAGTTATCATTTAATACTTCTCTTGAAAAGGTTTTAGGCACGAAAGCTTTAACTGAAGATTCATATTTTTCTATAAGCTCGGATTTTTTATTCATTAATAATTCACTTTTCTTGTTTGTCTGTAAAATAATTCGCTCTGACTATTGCGCCAATAAAATTACACAATAATCTTTCTGCATGAATAAATGTCGTATTACCTTTCTCATAGGATGGTGATATTTCAACTAAATCAAGGCCTAAAACTCGTCCTTTTTTGACGATTTCATGTATAAATTCTCGAAGCTGCAACCAATTTAACCCTCCAGGAGTTGGCGCATTAACAGCTGGCATTATTGTTGGGTCCATACCGTCAGCATCAATAGTTATGTAGTAATGTCTATCATTGGGAATTTTATTTAATACTTTCTGCATACCTATTTGATGCATTTCATAAGCGCTAATCAAATTGGCTCCATATTCTTTGGCAGCTTTCACCTCTTCCTCGCGCCCACTTCCAACACCCCGCAACCCGATTTGATATATTTCTTCAATAAAAGGAAGTTCAGAAGCTCTCCTAATAGGGCTTGAATAACCTTCCTTTTCTCCATTAACACTATCACGCCAGTCCATATGCGCGTCAATTTGAATCAATATAATAGGCTCACCATCGGGTAGAGCTTTCATTATAGGAATTGGTATTCCATGATCACCACCAATACTGACCAAAACTGCACCCGACTGAAAAATTTTTTTAGCTGCGGCCTCAGCCCTACGATAATGCTCTCTAGGGTTCTGAAAATCAGCTGTTACATTACCACAATCAACAACACGAACAGCTCGGTTATCTAAAAGAGGCCCTCCTAAATCCCAATCAAAATGCTTGATTGTCCTTGGCTCTGACCAACCAGAATCCTGTGCGTTCTCTCTAAGCAGATCAGGAGAGGTACTTTGATCATTTGAAAGGTCATCGGGGGTGTAAGGTAAACCATAAGGAACGCCAAGGATTGCTATATCAGCGTCCAAATTATTCAGATCTGTATGGACGGGAAAACCAAGGAACCCTCTTCCTCCTTTAGGTGTTTCTGTTAACTTCTCAATTTTATTTCTTTGCTTATCACGATAAGAAGATTCCATTCTATTTTCCTATAATTATTCAAATTACGATTACTCAAAATTTTTACTCAGTAAATACATAATGATGAGTTTTTAAAATTATTTTGCCAACCTTGAAACTTTATAAACCATCTGAAAGTGTTTACATTGATAAACAAAAGTGTATTTTTTTTATCATGATAAAACCTCAAAATGAGTTAATTGAAAATCTCAAACAAAATATTATCAAAAACTTTGGAACTCCATGCCCAGTGATTGATCTTGATATTGTTCAGACTAACATTAACCATGCGCAGAAGCTTTGTGATATGAAGGGCCTTGCTAATAGGCCTCACATTAAAACCCATAAATCACCTGTCTTGGCTAAAATGCAAATTGCGGCTGGTGCGAAGGGAATTACGTGTCAAAAACTAGGTGAAGCAGAAGTGATGGTTGATGCGGGCATTACAGATATTATCATTGCAACGAACCTTTTGGGGGCCGCTGCGTCTGGTCGCTTAACTTCATTGCAGAGACGCATAAGTTTAAAAGTATGTGCGGATAATCCATTTTCACTCGCGGCGTACTCTAAAGCTGCGCACCAGGCCAATCGTGTTATGGATGTCCTGATTGAATGTGATACTGGCCAGCATCGCGCTGGTGTAGTCACACCAGGCGAAGTCATCACGCTAGCAAGAATTATAAAAAATGATCCTATGCTTAATTTTGTGGGGTTGTTGTTTTACCCACCCCTGAATGGTTGGTCGCAGACTCAAGAATTTTGGAAAAAAACTAAGGAAGGCCTCAAAAGCTTAGGAATGTCAGCCAAGATTGTGTCTACTGGTGGCACACCAAATTTTCAAAACATTGGTCAACTGGATGGTGCAACAGAACATCGTGCTGGAACCTGTATTTTTAATGACCTTATGATGATCAAGGCTGGTGTGGCAAAATTTGAGGATTGTGCTTTACAAGTGTTTACAAGTGTTGTCAGCCGGGGAGCAGAGGATCGAGGCATCCTTGATGCTGGTTCCAAAACTTTAACTTCTGATCAGTTTGGTTTGGAAGGGTTTGGCCGACTTCTTGAGTATCCAAATGCTGTAATTGAAAAACTTGCTGAAGAGCATGGCTTTCTTGATCTTTCAAGGTGCGTCAATAAACCCAAAATAGGTGATATTGTTAGAGTTATACCAAATCATGTTTGTGTTGCAGTCAATATGGTTGATCAGCTTGTGGCCGTGCGTGGCAATGAAATTGTCGATGTGATCCCGGTAGCTGCGCGTGGTAGGCTTGTTTAACCCTAAGATTAGTCTCAGAGAACGAATATCTTTACTGTAATTGTCAGAACTGTGAAGCTCATTGATCAGTTACCTGCTATGAATCTGAAACAAATGAAATTTGATTAGCGTTCTAATAGGTCGAGCAACACCATGTAGAATGTCTTCAACTTGACATACACAAAGAAAGGCTTTTCAGTCTGTGCACAGGGCGCGAAATCAACATGGACTTAATGAATGAAAAGTGATCAAGCGGATCAAATTTGGTTTAACGGCAGGCTAAAGACGATGGACCCACATTTTCCTTATGCTGAAGCGCTGGCCATTCGTAGAGGACGAATTTTGGCAGTTGGTACCAACTCAGATGTGCTAAATCTGGTAGGACCAGGAACAGTTAAATATGATCTTTTTGGTAAGTTTATTATGCCAGGTCTGATCGAAAGCCACACTCACGCACTTTTGGGGGCTTGCCAAGACTTGTTTGACGTCTTTGTCGATTATCACGCTTCGTTTGATGAACTAGTTCATGCAGTTAAGGACCGCGTAAAGAAAATGGTGCCAGGTGAGGTCGTCTTTGGTGGTCCATGGCGCTTGGATATGCGTCCACAAATGGGTTCAAACCCACGGGAAGTCCTTGACCAAATTAGCTGTGTTCATCCAATTGTTCTACAAGACACCAGCCAGCACATCTTATGGTGTAATACTTTGGCGATGCAACTAGGTGGAATTTCAAAAGATGCTTCTGACATTGCAGGGGGGGTGATTGAACGCGATAGGGCAACAGGTGAGCCAAATGGAATTCTGGCAGAGGCAGCAGGAACTGGACCCAGACAATTATACAAACG
>ENA-ORDR01000899-ORDR01000899.1-marine-metagenome-genome-assembly--contig:-NODE-899-length-14592-cov-5.814812_pt1 | contig 14592 bp, 14 predicted proteins | sample MGYA00240993_ERZ508538 | MGnify/ENA primary metagenome ERZ508538 (study PRJEB26207, sample SAMN05421999) | marine metagenome | isolation source: Monterey Bay, California, USA | place: USA:Monterey Bay... | reverse complement strand
GCTAAACAGTATAACGCATTGTCTTCTCAAGAGAAGAAATGGTTACACGAGGCAGCTGATGCTTATGGAGAAAAAGTAAACCAGTTAGATAACGCTTGGATTAAGAATGGCGAAGATGCAATTAAAGCATCTGCAACAGAGTGGTATGTGCCATCTGAAGCGGAAATGACTAAGTGGAGAGCAGGCGCAATCGGTGCTTGGTTAGATGCTAAGGGTACTTTTGAACCAGAGGTAGCTAAAAGAGTACTTCTAGAACAAGGAATGGATGGATTTGTAGCTCAGTTAGAGAAAGCTGGGGCTCTTTAAATCGTTCAACAAAAAACTGTGTAAAGATCATTTAGTTCAATTTTAAAACTAGATGATCTTTACCTTAAACAATTCATAACATATAAGTATTTATGGAAAGTATTATTCTACTCGTAGTACTCCTTTTTCTAATTTTATTAGGTGCTCCCATTGGTTTCATATTAATACTGATACCATTTGTTTACATTTTATTTACCGATGCTGTACCGCTTGTTTTGATCCCAAGTCAAATGTTTAATGCTATTGACTCGGTTCCCTTAACTGCAATTGCGTTTTTTATGTTGACGGGTGAGTTGATGACAAGTGCAACGATTACTGACCGGTTAGTATCTTTGAGTAGAGCATTAATTGGACGTATACGAGGTGGTTTGGCCCAAGTGAATGTTCTTGTGAGTATGTTTTTTGCAGGAATGAATGGTTCCGTAGTAGCAGATACAGCTACAGTTGGTGCATTAGTATTACCAGCTATGAAAAAAGCTGGATATCCCGCAGCGTTTTCAGCTGCTGTTACAGGTGTAAGTTCTACTATAGGAGGGATAATTCCACCTAGTATTATGATGATTGTACTTGCTAACTCGACTGAGATTTCGATTGCAGCATTATTTGCAGCTGGGATTGTTCCAGGCGTGTTGATAGGCATTACGATTATGATAATCAATCATTACTTCGCAATTAAATATAACTTCGAGCGAAGTGATGAACCATTTTCAATACGTCGAGCTGGTAAAGAATTATATCGATCCTCATTCGCCCTTTTAATCCCTTTAGTTTTAGTGGGCTCAGTAATGGGTGGTGTTGCATCGGTTGTTGAGGCTGGCGCTATCACAGCAATGGTTGCATTATTTACAGGTGTTTTTGTTTATCGAACTATTAAATGGAAAGATTGTACTGGTGCTTTTCGTCGGGCATTCCGTAATTCGGCAATGGTTTTTATCATCATAGCTGCATCAGGACCCTTTAGTTGGTTACTTACTTCTCTAGGTGCAATCGGTGATCTTGAACAATGGCTTCTAAGCTTGACGGAGTCTCCGATTATTTTTATTTTAGCTGTGATATTATTCATTTTTCTTCTTGGAACGGTGATGGATTCTGCAGTAAACATTATTATAGTTGGTCCGGTACTAGTTAATGTTATGGCTCAAGCTGGTTTTCCCGAGGTACAAGCTGCAATCGTTGTAATAGTTGGCTTCTTAATTGGTTCGGTAACTCCGCCTGTTGGTGTTGCTTACTTTACTGCTGCAACAATAGCACAAGTTCGTTTAGAAAAAGTGGCTATTGCATTAATTCCTTATTTAGTAGGGCTATTTTTGCTTTTATTTTTTATTCTTGTTATTCCGGAGTTGACTATGTTTCTTCCAAACCTATTGAGTAATTAGCGATATGTTAAAATTTTTTAATAACTTTGACCGTTTTATCCATCGTATGCTGGAAGCTATGTGCTCGCTCTTTTTAGCTTCGATGGTTGGTTTCACTCTTTATAACGTCATCATGCGATATGTTTTTAATAACCCTCCTGTTTGGGGCGACTTACTAACAGTGTTAAGTAATATTTGGTTGATGTTTATAGCACTTTCATTGACAGCTAGAGACAATGAACACATAGCTTTAAATTTAATTTATGAAAAATTACCAGATAGACTGTCATTATATATACGCCAGTTCTGGAAACTTATGATCATGGCAATTGGTATAGTCTTGATGATTTATGGAGTTGAACTTGTAGAAGGTATGCGTGGGAAGTATTGGGAAATGTGGTATTTTGAAATTAGTTTCCAAGGTATTGAGTTCAAAGAAAATTATATGCCAAAGAAATACGCAGTTGCTATCTTACCATTAGCTGGATTTTTGACGACCATTGGTGCTGTAATTTCTTTTGTTAAAAAGGTCTAGTTTTTCGAATTAGTCATTAATAATTACTGAGGCAATTAAGTTAAAAAGACAAGGTTATATATATCTTTTATAACTTTATTTCCTTTGACTCGCTTTAATCATTCGCGTTAGACTTGATTTTTAAATTAATAGGAGAGAGATAATGAGAATAATTAAAACTACACTTGTAGCTGGATTAATTTCACTTTTTGCTACTTTTTCAACATTTGCTGAAAAAGTTAAAATTGGAGATCCAGGTTGGACAGGTGCTACAGCAATTGCTAATTTATTAGCTGCAGTTGTTAATGATAAAATGGGTGGAGAAGCAGAACTTGTTCCAGGAAACAACACTGCAATCTATGGTGCAATTGATAGAAGCAAAGGTGAAATAGAAGTTCACCCTGATATTTGGTTACCAAACCAACAAGCTTATACAAATGATTTAGTTCCAAAAGGAACTTTAAAATTAAGTAGCAAACCATATGAAGGAAACCAAGGTTATTGTGTTTCTCAAAAATTTGCGAAAAAATTTAATATCACTGCGATTGAAGATTTAGGAAGACCTGAAGTTGTTAAAGCTATGGATAGCGATGGCAATGGTAAAGGTGAGTTTTGGATTGGTGCAGATGGTTGGGCGTCAGCTAATGTTAACCAAGTTAAATTAAGAGACTATGGTTTATATGATGCAGGTATTGAGCCAATCAGAGCAGCTGAAGCAGTAAAAAATGCAAGAGTGTTAGACTCTATTAAAAAAGATGAAGGCTATGCATTTTATTGTTACAAACCACATGCAATTTGGGGAATGGCTGATGTAGTTATGTTGGAAGAGCCAAAATTCGATCCAGCTAAATACAAAATGGTACAACCAAAAGAAGACGCTGACTGGTACAAAAAATCTTATGTTGCTTCGAAAGATGCACTTAAAAAAATTCAAATTGGATGGGGTACTTCTTTAGAAAGTAAATCTCCAGCTATTGTTGAATTCTTTAAGAACTTTCAATTAACAGCAGACGATGTATCAGCTATGGCTTATGCAATTTCAGTTGAGAAAAAACAACCAGCTGATGTAGCAAGAGCATGGATGGATGCTAACAAATCAACAGTTGATGGTTGGTTAGGTCTTTAATCTAACAAAATAAATTATTTATACTCGGCAATTTAATATTGCCGGGTATAATTTCCTTAAGTAAAAGAAAGTTTAATGGACTCATCTGAATCAGCTATTAAAATTGAAAATGTGTGGAAGGTATTTGGTAATACCTCTACTGAGGCATTAGATGCAATCCAAAATCAAAGAATTTCAAAAAACGAAGCATTAGAGAAATACAATTCAGTTATAGGAGTGTCAGATGTTTCATTTGATGTGAAACAAGGGGAGATATTCTGTGTAATGGGGCTTTCAGGTAGTGGTAAATCTACGTTAGTAAGACACATTAATAGGCTATTAGAGCCAACATCAGGAAAAATTTTAATCAATGGTCAAGATGTTATGACCCTTGATAGAGATAATTTGCAAGAATTAAGAAATAAAAAAATAGGTATGGTATTTCAAAATTTTGCATTAATGCCTCACAGATCAGTAGTTGATAATATTGCAATGCCACTTGAAATTAGAGGTATTAGTAAAAATGACAGACTAGATGCTGCTAATAAAATTTTAGAAATTGTAGAATTACAAGGTTGGGGTAATAAATTTGCACATGAGTTATCAGGTGGAATGCAACAAAGAGTAGGACTTGCAAGAGCTTTGGCTGCAGACCCTGATTTTTTATTAATGGATGAACCGTTTAGTGCATTGGACCCATTAATTAGAAGACAGCTTCAATCAGAATTTATTAAACTTTCAAAACAAATGAAAAAAACGACAGTTTTTATCACTCATGATTTAGATGAAGCTGTGAGAGTTGGTCATCGAATTGCAATTATGAGAGATGGAAAAGTAATTCAAGTAGGAACTCCTGAAGAAATCGTAGTGAGCCCAGCTGATGATTATGTTGCTGATTTTGTAAAAGGAATTTCTAGACTTAAAGTAGTTCAAGCAAAATCAATCATGAAATCAGTTCAAGAATATGAAAATAAAAATGGAAAATTGTCTAATGATTTAGAAGCTGTCAATGAAAGCGACTTATTAAGTAAGTTAATTGAAACTTCAGCTTCAAGAGACAAGCCGGTAATTGTTCACAATTCTCAAAATCAAGTAGTTGGTGTTATTTCACAAGCAGATCTTTTAAAAGCAGTGATTGAAGGAGGTGAGGGTGAGTAAAGAGATTAACAACCCATCTAGATCAGAATTAATAACTGATTTTGTTAAAACGAACCCAAATTACTATATAGATCAGTTTCAAAAAATAGGTAGCAAACCCACTTTTTCTTTTTCATTTAATATATACGCCGCAATTTTAGGACCAATTTGGTTTGGAATGAGAAATATTTGGAATTGGGCTTTAACTTTTTTAATTATTGAAACCTTTTCAGTTGTTCAGATTGTAAGAGGTTTGTTTGGAAATATTACAAAAGATGCTGTTCAAAAAATTGAACAAGTTCAATCTACCATTGCTTTTAGAAACAAACAATTAGAAGCAGCGATTACAAACAATCCTGACAAAGTTGAAGTTTATAAACGAAATATAAAATCATTAGAAGACGCTATGCAAGGATACATCGATGAGGTTAATAGAATTGAAGCCTCAGCTATTTGGATAACCGTTTTTGGAATTGCTTTGCTAATTGTAATCAAGATTATTCAAGGAGTACTTGCAAATTCAAAATTAGAAAAAAGATATTCTGAATGGTTGTCTGACAAAACAATAAGTCCAGGCATGCAAACTAAAAATTATATTTTAAGTACTGTTTTTGCATCTGTAATAATGTTCTTTTCAGTAGTTCATTATAGTTTTCCTGGACTTATAAATGTAATGAATGAATTTCCAACTCATCCAGATATAAGACTAACTTCAATTGCATGGGTTGAAACAGTATTTAATTATGCTGTTTTAAAAGGAGATGCTTTATTTACAGCAATTACAATAGGAATAAGATCGGTATTAGATTTCTTAGAGTTATTGTTTGTTAAAACTCCATGGATAGTAATTATAACTACAATTGTGACATTAACAGGACTTTCAGCCGGTCCTAGAGCGGCGATTTATTCTGCAGGTTTTCTAAGTTATATGGGTTTTTTAGGTTTTTGGGTTAAAGCAATGACTACTCTTGCTTTACTTGGTACAGCTGCAATTTTAAGTATTGCAATCGGAATACCCCTTGGAATTTTTTGTGCAAGACGTCAAAGATTTTATTCAATGATAAGACCTATTATGGATTTCATGCAAACAATGCCAGCCTTTGTATTTATGATCCCAGTTATTGCTTTTTTTGGAACAGGAAAAGTTGCAGCCGTAATCATTACAATGATTTTTGGTGGAACACCCGTTGTAAGATTAACAGTATTAGGTTTAAGAGGCGTTCCTGAAACAATAAGAGAAGCAGCAATAGCTTATGGAGCAAGCAAATGGTATTTACTTAGAAAAGTAGATTTACCTTTAGCAACACCTTCTATCTTAGCGGGAGTTAACCAAACAGTAATGTTAAGTTTAGCCATGGTTGTTGTTGCATCATTAATTGGCGCTAAAGGATTGGGCCAAGATGTACTTGAAGCACTTCAGTATGCAAACGTAGGTCAGGGTATTTTAGCTGGTGTTGCAATATTATTTGTTGCATTAATTTTAGATAGGGTTGTTCAAGGTAAAAAAAGAGTTTAATAAAAACTAATGGAATATTTGTTATTAGGTTTTATTACTGGTCTAAGTCTTATTTTAGCTATTGGGGCTCAAAACATATTTGTAATAGAGCAGGGTTTAAAAAAACAATATGTTTTTTTAGTTTGTTTAATTTGTTCAATATCAGATTTTATATTAATTTTTCTAGGAATTTTTCTTTTTCAGTATTTTGGTAATTTTTTTAACACAACAATAGAACTAATTTTAAATATTCTTTTATTTTTATTTTTAATTCACTTTATTTATGGAAAGATATCTATTCAAAATAAAAAGATAAGTTTTAATGAAGATATTAAAAATATCTCAGTAACATCCATAATTACAAAAACTCTTGCTTTTACTTATCTTAATCCCCATGTTTATTCAGATACAGTTTTCTTCTTAGGAAACTTTTCAAAAAACTTTTTGGTAATTAATAAATATTATTTCGGTATTGGAGCTTCCATGTCTTCTTTACTTTTCTTCTTTGTGATTGGATATCTATCAAAATTATTATCAAAATATCTACAGAGTGATTTAATTTGGAAAAGAATTAACTTATTTATTATAACATTTATGAGCATTATTGCTCTATATGTTCTTATAGAAATTATTAAATTTTTTTAAATTAAACTGTACAACTCATATCTTGACCACAACATAATGGAGACTTAATTTTTCCATGATCGTTGGGACATTTTGATATTTGCACTTCATTGCCATCATCTAATTTAAGCATGTCATTTACCAATGGTTCGTTACACTTCCCACAAGTAGCATTAACTGACATTTCACATTTTGGACATTCATAAGTAGCCATAATAACTCCTTTATTTGAATTGTTTGAATTCATACTATATTACATTATTTTATTATGAAAAAAGTTTATATTGATGACGTTGGTAGTGGTTTTCCATTAGTTTTGGTACATGGTTACCTTGGATCATCAGAAATGTGGTGCAATCAAAGAGATTATTTTTCAAAATCTTGTAGGGTTATATCACCAGCATTACCTGGTTTTGGAGAAAGTAGTAGCGCTCAATCTCTAGACTCAATAAATAAAATGGCTCAATTTGTTATTGATATTCTTGACGAAAGAAAAATACAGAAGTTTAATTTATTAGGTCACTCCATGGGTGGAATGATAGTTCAAGAAATAACTAAAATTATAGGAGATAGAGTTAATAAACTAATTTGCTTTGCAACAGGATCAATAGGAGAGATACCTGGAAGGTTTGAAACTATAGATGAAACGAGAAATAAATTAGAAAAAGATGGTATTGATATTTCATTTTCAAGAGTACCAAAAAAGTGGTTTGTAAAAGGTGATCAAGATAAAAATTATTATTTGTGCAAAAATGCAGTTAAAGGTGTTTCTTTGGAAGCAGCTGATAATGCTCTAATAGCCATGAAAAATTGGTCAGGATTTGATAGTTTAAAGACTATTGAAAATGAAACATTAATAATCTGGGGCGATAAAGATACTTCATATAATTTTGATCAAGTCGATACTCTTAATAAGAATATTAAGGATAGTAGGTTAGAAATTTTTGAAAATTGTAGTCATAATGTTCACCTAGAAAAGCCAAATGAATTTAATATTCTGGTTGAAAAATTTATAAATCAGTAAAAAATTTTTTTTTTACTAAGCTTCTTAATTATCTTATATGCACCTTTAAATTTTTGATGTTTATGTAATTTTCCAGGAAATGCGACGCATCTAATTTTTGCTTCCAAAGCTGATTTCATACTTTCCTCTGTATCTTCTATTGCTAAGCATTCTTTGGATCTTATATTGAGCTTTTTAAGAGCAATCTTATATATATCAGGATAAGGTTTTTTTCTTAATACAAGTTTATCATTACCAATAAAATTAAAATCTTTTTTACTAATAGTATTTTTCAAAGTAAAAAAAATTGAATTTATATTATTTGTTGTAGTAGATGTTGCAAAACCTAATTTAATATTATTTTTTTTACAAAAATTTATAATATTTAAAACTCCATCTCTTGGCTTTATTTCATTTTTTTTTAAGTAATCATTAAAAAATTTAGTTTTTAAGTCCCTAAGTTTTTTGGTGTTAATCTTGACATTTTTTTTATTTGCATAACTAGATAATCTATTTTCACCACCTGACTTTTCTAATAATTTTTTATATTCTGTTGAACTCCAGTACCAATCTAATCCGAATTCTTTAAATGCTTTATTGAATGATTTTCTTTGAATATTTGAAGTTTCTACTATTGTGCCAATAGCTCCAAATATTACCGCTTTATACTTTATCAACCTTTCACAGCTCCAGCAGTCAAACCACTTATTACTTGTTTTTGAAAAAACATTACTAATAAGAATAAAGGTGCAGTAGCAGAAACTACTGCAGAAACTGCCCACATCAAATTACCCTCGTGTTGATTGGTTCCAAGATAACTCTGAATTTTAGGAACCATTGTATGATTTTCTTGATTAAGTAATAAGGCTGTTACAGTAAAATCGTTGTATGCTAGCATTAAACTAAATAATCCAGCTGTTATAACTCCTGGCCACATCACAGGCATAATTATATGTCTGAATGTTTGAAAGTATGTACATCCATCTATTAGTGCACTTTCGTCAAGTTCTTTTGGAACAGTTTTAAAAAAAGAGTAAAGTAGCCAAAGTGTAAATGGTTGATTAATTGCTATTAACACTACAATTGTTGTAGGTAGAATTCCCCAAATTTGTAATTGAAAAAAAGGAAATAAGTATCCAGAAACTAAAGTTATATGAGGCATAGCTCTAAATACTAATGCAATAATTAAAATCCAAAATGCATAATTTTTTGTAGATCTTGATAAAGCGTAAGCTCCTAAGGTTCCAAGAAACAAAGAAACAGAAACTACACTTACAGTTACTATTATCGTGTTTCTTGATGCTTTCCAAAACTCACCTTCAAACCATGCGCCACTATAAGCTTCAGTTGTAAAACTTTTACCAGTTTCTAATAATGTGTTGAAAGCTGTTATTGCATACCACCAATCAGCTCTTGAAAAAAAGTCTGCTCTTACTTTAAAAGAACCCCAAAAAGTCCAAATAAATGGAAAACATGCAAGCAATAACCAAACAACTATAAACATAGTATTGAAGGTTTTTAAACTATTTGATTTTTTATCTAATCCGTAATCCATTATTATCTATTTGTTCTAAATTCTCTCCAAGTTCTTATTAAAACTGGTGTTAGTATTATTGCTATTCCAATTATTGTCATTATTGAAGTTGCGGCTGCTGAGCCAAATAAAATAACCTCTTCATTAACCAAATTATCATATATCAACCAAGACAATGATTGAGCACTACCTTGTGCGCTAAAACCAATGATAGGTTCAAATACTCTAAAGTTATCCATTAAAGAAATTAAAGCTACAAATGTTACAACAGGATAAATGTGAGGCAAAACAATATGCTTAACTCTCTGAAATCTTGAAGCACCATCAATAATAGATGCTTCTAACGGTTCCTGAGGCACTGTTTGTAAAGCTGCATAGAATACTACAAAGGCAAAAGGGGAGTGATGCCAAATACCATAAATAATAATTGTGATCCAAGTCAGTGTTTTAGAAGATTTAACTGATAGATAAGGATCATTCATCAATAATTGTAAGTTTGCTCCAATAATTCCTTCTGCATCTACCATCCAAAATAAAACTAAAGAACCAACTAATGGAGTTACGATCATTGGTAAAATTGTACCAAAGATTAAAGCACCTCTTATTTTCCTGGAAATTGAATTTAAACTAAGGGCAATAACAAATCCTAATAATAGAACACACGGTGTAACAATAATACAATAAGTTAAAGTAAAAATTAATGCTTTATAAAAAGGTAGATTACCTACTTTAGTTAAAAATTCTCCAGTTGAATTGCTCTCATTCCAAAAATTAGATAATTGGTCGGTTGCTAAATGATTTCTGTCTACATAAGTTCCAAAACCATTAAATTTTCCAAGTGGCTTTTCTTCCCTAATTTTTGAAGATGCTTCTTGATCAATTTGTACCGAAACTTTGCAGCCAAATGGATCACATTTTTTAACTTCTTTTAAAATCTGATCGTGTTGAGCATAAAAAGACTGAACACCTGTTGATATAATAGGTAAGCCAATGAATAAAATCATTGCTAAACCAGTTGGTAAAAAAAACCAAAAAAAACTTTTATTAGGCATGAATTTTAGTTAAGTGGGGAATAAATCCCCACTTAAAGATACTTAGATATTATAGGAAACCTTGTTCTTTTGCTTTAGTATTATAAGCAGCTTCAACATCTTTTAATGCTTGTTCAGCTGTCTCATTTCCTTGCAAAAATTCAACAATTTCATTACCCAAGGCACCGTGCATTAGTCCCATTTGAGGTAACATTGGATAAGGTTTTGCACCCATTTTAACTGCTTCAATTACACCAACAGATTTTGGTCCTGGAACAAATCCTTCAACTAACCAAACAGCTTGGTCTGAAGCTTTTGCTACCATTTCTTTTGAAGAAGCGGCATGAGCCATTGCTCTAAATGAAGCCTCTGCATCAGCATCAGGTCTGTTTTTAGCAAGAGTAAAACCATCCCACCATAATGTTGCAGCAGGTATATTTCCACCACCAACTGTTGCAGGTGCAACTAGTTTAGTAGCAGCAGTAATTTTTGCATCACCCTCATCATCTAACAAAGTTCCAGATCTTGAAGCCCATAAAGTCATGATAGCAACATTACCAGCTTCCCATTCAACTTTAATAGCTTCACTGTCATGTGTTAAATAATCAGGATTACTTAAATCTGCTAATTTTTTTAACATGTTAAGTGTTGCAACACCTTTAGCGTTATTAACATTTGGTTTAGCAGTTCCTGCTTTAAAGAATTCACCACCATGTCCAATATACATATTTACAAATTCTTCAGCTAAGTTCCATCCTGCTTTATAAGCAGCAGCATATGGATATTTCATTTTTCCTGCAGCTCTAATTTTTTCAGATGCAGCAACTACTTCCTCATAAGTTTTTGGAATCGCAATACCATTTTCTTTTAAAACATCAGTTCTTACATATAAATGCTGGGTATTAGCCATAAATGCTACAGCCATTACTTTTCCATCGATAGTAATTAATTGAGAGTCTTGAATTCCTTTACCATATTTTTTAACTAAATCATTCATAGGTCTGATTAAGTCAGAATTCATCAATGGAACAATCGAACTGTTAGCAGCAACTCTAACAGAAAACTCTGATGGATTTGCTGTTAATGCAGGCACAGCAATTTTATTATGCTCAGCCGAATGTGTAACTTTGAAGTCTGCACTTCCTTTACATTCTTTTGCAGTTTCAACTAAAGTTCTTAATGCTGGAAAATCATTTGCTAAAATGTTTATAGAACCAGATTTAATATTACAATCCGCATTAGCATAAGTACCAAACAGTAGAAACGATAATGCTATTAATATTTTTTTCATATTTATTACCTTTCATTAAATTAAGTATTAAACCCTATCAAATACCCGTAAGTATTTTATTAGGACATTTTGTCGTTATTTTTGTCTGTTGAAAAGAAAAAAATTAGATTGATTGAGATGCTAAATTTGTGCCAATTACTAGAGACTCTAATTTTTTATAAGCTATGTTTTCATCAACATTTCCAAATCCAGCAAAAGTACTAAAGCCACAATCTGTTCCAGCCATTAACTGTTCTTTATCAACAACTTTTGAAAACTGAACCAATCTATTTTTTACAACTTCAGGATGTTCAACAAAATTTGTAGTAGAGTCTATTACTCCTGGAGCAATAATTTTGTCTTGGGGTAATTTTATATTTTCAAATGCTTGCCATTCATGTGAGTGCCTTGGGTTTGAAGACTCGAGTAAATAAGTGCCAACATTTGCCTTTAGAATTAAAGGTAGAATTTTTTCTAAAGAAATATCGTGTAAATGTGGGCCCTCATAATTTCCCCAACAAATGTGCATTCTTATTTTAGATTGAGGAATATTTTCTAAAGATTGGTTAAGAAACTCAATTTGTTTTTCTGCTCTTTTTAAAAAATCTTCCTCAGACAAATCTTTGAATGTCATATGTCTTGCTAAAGCTAAATCTGGACAATCTAATTGTAGATAAATATCATTAGATACAATTTCTTCATATTCTTGCTTCATAATCTTTGACAGTGAGTTTAAATACTCATCATCATTTTTATAAAATTTATTTGGCAAGAAAGCAGAAATTACACCTGGAGAAGCTGCATTCATAAATGCGTGGCTATGATTGTTTTCTTTGAGAGCTTCTTTAAAATTATTAATGTCTTTTGTTAAAGATAAAGTATCCTTAATTTTTAACTCGTTTGTACAGCAAGGTCTTGTATAACTTGGAGTTCCTCCACTTCTTGCAATTCGTTCTTTAAATGTTGGAAAATCATCAAGATCTCTTGGAGCTTTTCTTTCACTCTCACCTGAGAAACCATCAATTCTATCTTTAACGTAAGTTGCGTAACTGATTTTAGACATTTCGCCGTCGCTAATAAAATCTATACCTAAATCTACTTGTTTCTTAACAATTTTTTTAACATCTTTTTTTACTACTGCATCAAAATTATCGAGATCTATTTTTTCTTTTTTATCTTTTTTAAATAAAAGCTCAGAAAGTTCATTTGATCTTGGCAAACTTCCAACATGTGTTGTTTTAATCTTAGTCATAATGTTTATTATTTATTCATTAGAATTTGTTTCCAAATAGCAACTTCATCAAATAAAACCCACTCTCTTATAATTCCATCCTTATTTAACTCTACATGATTTATTCCCATAATAAATAATTTAGAATTTGTTTTTTTACCATAATCATCACTATCAATAGAATGTTTACCTTCTAGAAACCATCTAATTGATGCTTTGGGGTTCTTGTTAGGCTCATCTAAATATCCCACATGTTCAATACTAAATTTTATTTCTGTAAAAATATTTTTTAATGAATTCCAAAACTTTTCAATATCCTCTCGTCCATGACCCAATCTGTTTCCAGGCCAGTAAATACTTGAAGCCCTATTATAGTCACTGAAATCATAATTCTCCTCAAAAACACTGTTTAATATTTTTGAATATTTTTCACCTGCTGAATTTATTCTTACATTCTCAGGATGATAATCTGATGGTTTTACTTCACTTTTATCAAATAGTTTTTTTGCATTATCGACTCCTCCTTCTTTATCTATCATTATTTGTGCAAACTCTTTGGGTGAATAACCAATTTGTCTTACCATTGCTCCTTGATCTCTTACAATCCACTCATCATAGACCTGATTATCTTTACAAGCACAATCTGCTATTACTCTATAGTAAATATCCTTACCAGTGGGTTTACCATAAAAGCCATCACCTAAATGTGTTCCCTTACTTAATATTCTGTGAGAGGAATGATAGCCTACATCATCATTACCATTCCAGATAACATCTTCACCTAATAACTGCCTATTTGGAAATTCTTTTAAAGTATTGTAGGTAGCTTCGATTACAGGTTTGTTACCATAAGTTATTCCAAAAGGTGATCTTACTGGAATATTATCTGTATAAAATTTACCAATAGACTCAACGTCTTTACCTTCCCATATTTGTTTTGTAATTTTTAAAATATAATCTGGAAAATCTATATATTTTTTATCAAAGCCTTTCATTAGGCTTTACTAACACAATTTAAAAAACAGTCTTCATTATTATCAATTGAAACACTAACTTTAGTATTTAAAGGAAGAGAAAAAGTATCTTTTGAATTAATATTAAATTCGTCTTCTTCAATCTTAACTTTCCAATTTCCCTTTTGTGAAAATAAAATTGTTGGTTTATCAAAGACTAAATCTTCAATTAGACCTTGTTTACCTTTTAAAATACTTAAATTAAAACCAGTATCATGATCAATTATTGCATTATAGTTTTTGTTAGAAAAACCACTTCCAATAATCTGAATTAATTTAATTCCATTATTTAAGTTTATTTCATGATTAGTTTGATTTTTAAATCTACAAATAAACTTTTCAATTTCATCTATTCGGTAATTATCAAACTTTTGAAGCGTTTCATTTGTAATAGGCTCTAATAGTTTTCTATTTGGAGGTATTTCATTTTCTTTTAGATCAATTAATGAGTTATCATCTAATAAAGCTAGCCCAGTCTCTTTTGCTTTAATCAAAACATTTGGAACCCATGTTATTATTCCAGGATCATCGTTACCAAGTACAACAAAAATTAAACCTTCTTCATCACCGGCATTTTCAAAACCTCTAAACATATTTGTTGGCATTGAAATAATATCGCCTTTACTTAAAATTATTTCATTTCTACCATCTGCCCCCCAATAAAATCTCCAGTTACCAGAATAAATTAAAAAAACTTCAGCAGTTGTGTGACTGTGAAGTCCAGAACCATTTTTTGGATTGGCACTAACAGCACCAAGGTTATAACCATGAGGTTCAGAAATCTTAACTGATTGTTGACTATCTTCTGCGACACCTGGCCCTACAATTGAATAATTTTTTCTTTCTTTGTGACCTTCAATTCTTCCCTCTACAAAAGGTAAGGTGCTAGGAGTGAGTTCATTAAATCTTGCAATTCTTTCAGTCATAATATTTATTGTCTTTTTATTAAATATAACTGTTTTATATATGAAAAT
>ENA-ORDR01000897-ORDR01000897.1-marine-metagenome-genome-assembly--contig:-NODE-897-length-14619-cov-4.511484_pt1 | contig 14619 bp, 17 predicted proteins | sample MGYA00240993_ERZ508538 | MGnify/ENA primary metagenome ERZ508538 (study PRJEB26207, sample SAMN05421999) | marine metagenome | isolation source: Monterey Bay, California, USA | place: USA:Monterey Bay... | reverse complement strand
AGTTTACTCCTGTTTATGACTCATAACTAAAATAGATTCTTTTGTATTCTTCGCCGCCTTCTTTCATGATGCCTTCAAGGTACTTCCTGTTCTCGCTGCCTCTGTCATACACTCGCGGGTCCTCTGTCCTCTCGTAGTACCAGTCGTGTGCATCACATAATATCTTGAACTCGATTAGTGTCAATAGCTTTTTCATTTATTCACCTCTGCAGTCTGGTTTAATATTGTCATAGTCCGGTATGCTACCTGTGCAAACGTCTAGTCTGTACTGTTCTGCCTGTTTTATATCATGGTCTAGCTCGTCGTTGCTTACCCATGCAAAGGCACAGGTTAGTGCAGCCGCTAGGAATATCTTTTGGTAGGTGTTCATTAGTCTTCGTCTCCAAACATATCATCCCACTCCTGTGGCGTGATGCCTGTCTTGATAAACTCACGCTCGTCGGCAGTTAGATTAGGCATGGCATATTGAATTAACACACCTTCTACCTCCCAATCGTAAATTTGGGAGCATGTGACATCTATCTCCATTGCGTTGAGCTTGTTACTTATTGGCGACACTTTATGTATTAACATACTCTACTCCTTCACTTGCTATTTAAAATTAAAACAACACAACAAAACCCACATTATTAATATGGGCAGTGTTGTATAGTCTTAGTTTATCTCCATCTCCTTTTCTTTTTACTAGGTTGGCATAATAATAATAGCGTAGGCACCATGCCTATAACTACTCCCGATATCATGCAAATGGCTATTACAGATCCATCAGTATTAGTATTTACTGACACATGATGAATAAGAAACAATGCAAAACTAATTAAAACACCTGCTATAAAATTCATTTATTCTCCTAATAATTCTTTGTATTGTGCAAGATGAACTATAAATTCTGCATCGTCCATGAAGGCTGTTATAGTTAATATATCTTGACTAGGGATTTTATTCTGCAAACTTACAAGGTCTAACCATTCTTGAGTCTTATATCTACACATAAGTTTTCCTAATTAAATTTTAATGCGAGCAGTTTAATCACTTGCTCAGGTGACACACAGGATTACTTAGAAAGAATTTCTAATATTTTATCCATCTTAGATTCCAAAGAATCTACTCGCTGTTCAATTGTCGTAGCCTCAACTTTATTCTTAGACCCTTTGGGTCTGCCTCGCCCTTTCTTAGGCGCTTCAACCTTTGGTTCAGGCTTGGCTTCAGACTTGGGTGTCTTTATTGACATTAAAATATCTGATGGAACAACTTTGTTGTTGAAGGCGGCTTGCACATCGCCATGAGTCATTCTAGACTTGAGTACTTCTCCGAAGTAATGCCCGATAGCCCCTCTCATCCTCTTATACAAAGTATAACGGGCCTCTTGAGAAAGCTGCTGCTTATCAGAGATAAGCTGTGTGTAGTGTGCACACACTGCGTTGAACTGTTTGCCTGTAGCGATTCGGTTTGAGTCGATTGCGTATTCCATATGTACATCTCCTGAGTGTGAGTCAAGGCAACCCAGTGCTGCTTTGACGTTTCCCACTTTGAAGGATCGGCAGCCTGTTGTCAACAGCTTTCTGGTGCGCGATCAATCATGGGCGCATAATGCGCGTGTTGACATGCGAAGAAAGCCTGTGTCATGTTGCGTGATGACGCGCATGCGATGGCAAATCTCGGAAGGGATGTCAAGAATTATTTTTTAGAACGTAGTTCTATGGGATTTGGTCGCGTATGTGCGTGGATTTTCGGAGGTCTTTCAAGTATTTTTTAACTACTTTGTAGTTAACTTGATAAAACTTCATAGTATAGTAATACTATGGTGAGAAAAGCTCATAGGTCTTTGAAATCCTTCAGAGAGTTTTAAAGATACTTTAAAACTTACACGCTAGGGAGTCTCTCTAGAGACTATCAAGCACATTAGAATTACAAAGTAATTACTTTTATTTCTACTTTAAAGGTCTTTAAAGTACTAGGGAGTTGCCTATTAAGTCTCTATAGAGACTTTAAGGTCTGGATCTATTAGATCTTTAGAGTTCTTTGGAGAACTCTAGAGTCTTTGGAGGGGTGGGCAGGAGGCCAGTACCCCCCACCCCCATATATACTAAATGTCATACATTTTCAGAAACTCTAGAGTGTCAAGCAGGTACTTTTAGGCGGGGGTAAGAGACCCATTAACCGGACAAGATCCTATAAGGGTCTTATAGCTTTATGTCCGGTTAGGGCGGGTATTCAAAGATAACTAACCGAACAACATCCTATAGCTTCTTGTTCGGTTAAGGCGGGTCTTTAAAGGTAGATAAATCTTCGTGTCACCAGTAGGACTGATTACGTTAGTATATAGCTGAAATTGCCTTTTGTCAATAGAAAATAATAATAAATAGTACTTGACAACGGTCTAATCAGCCCTATAATAAAGGACATGAATAAAGAACTTACAGAAAAACAAACCTCTTTCTTAGAACACCTAGTGGAACAAGGGGGTGATCCGAAGAAGGCGGCGGAGTTGGCTGGGTATAATAGTGGTCATTATCAGGTTGTAAAATCTCTTAAAAAAGAAATACTAGACTTAGCTGAAGGAATCCTAGCTCAGTCAGCTCCAAAAGCTGCCCTAAAACTTGTAGAGGTTATGAACTCTGATGTTCCTATCCCACAAGCCAATATGAGGCTACAAGCAGCACAGACCATCTTAGACCGTGTAGGTTTGGGTAAATCAGATCGTATAGACGTTAACCATAAAACAGAAGGTGGTTTATTTATATTACCTTCTAAGCAAGAGGTTATTATTGATGGAGAATACAAGGAAGCTTAGAGGACATGTACCTTTTGGCTATAAAAAAGAAGAAAAAGAATTAATACCCATCGCATCTGAATTAGAAGTATTAGAAGAAATAAAAGACCTAGTAAACAATAAAGTAATTAGTCTAAGAGAAGGTTCATCTTGGATTGAACACAAGACAGGTCGTAAGCTATCCTACCAAGGTCTAAAGAATATAATTGACAATGAACGATTGGGACAATAATCCAGATAAATATCTTACCAATAGCGATGGTAATTTTATTTTAAAAAAAGATGGGACTCCTAGGTTAAAAGGAGGAAGGCCCAAAGGCTCTAAAGGTAGAGGCTATACTTATCATAGCCAAACCAAAGCTAAGATGACTGCTACAAGAACAATAAAAGATAAGCAGAAAAAGATAGCTAAAGTAGAGTCTAAATTACATTCTTATAAAGAGTCTCTTAAAAACACTAAAGAGACTATGAAGAAACTAGAAAATCCTGATGCTTCTAAAATTACAACACCCGAACAGCTATCAAACACTCCAAAGGCTGTTAAAGAAGAAGCTAAAGATAATGTTATTTTTGCTCCGAACGAAGGGCCTCAAACAGAGTTCCTAGCAGCCGCAGAGACGGACGTATTGTACGGAGGAGCCGCAGGGGGTGGTAAGTCCTACGCTATGCTCGTAGACCCCCTCAGATACGCTCACAGGGCCGCTCATAGGGCATTAATCATAAGACGCTCAATGCCAGAGCTGAGAGAACTAATAGACAAGTCAAGGGAATTATATCCTAAAGCTTTTCCCGGTTGTAAGTACCGTGAAGTAGAAAAGCTCTGGAACTTCCCTAGCGGTGCTAAGATAGAGTTTGGATTCTTGGAGCGAGATGCAGATGTATATCGCTATCAGGGACAAGCATACAGTTGGATAGGTTTTGATGAGATTACTCACCTTCCTACTGAATTCTCTTGGAACTACTTAGCTTCACGACTAAGAACAACAGATAGCGAGATAACGCCTTATATGCGTTGTACTGCTAACCCCGGTGGTGTTGGTGCACATTGGGTAAAGAATAGGTATATAGAACCATCAGACCCTGACAAAAGCTTTGTAGGTAAAGATGGATTAACACGTAAGTTTATACCAGCTCGTCTAGAAGACAACCCATTCTTAGCAACGGATGGACGTTACGAGCAGATGCTTAAAGCTTTGCCTCCTACGCAACGCAAGCAATTACTTGAAGGAAACTGGGACGTTAACGAGGGGGCAGCTTTTACTGAATTTAGCCTTGAAGAACATGTCATACCACCCTTTGAGATCCCTTTACACTGGGATAGAGTTAAAGGTGTTGACTATGGTTACGCCAGTGAATCAGCCTGTATTTGGGCTACAATTGATCCTAGTGATGGTACTTTGATAGTTTATAGAGAATTATACAGAAAGGGGTTGACAGGACAGGATTTAGGCGCTATAATAACAGAGATGGAACTCTCAGACCCTTTTTCTGTCCAAGGAGTTTTAGATACTGCAGCTTGGTCTAGAACAGGTACTACAGGGCCAACAGTCGGAGAAACATTAGTACGACAAGGCCACAAGCTACGTAGAGCAGATAAGAATAGAATACAAGGTAAGATACAGATTCATGAATACTTGAGGTTACAGCCAAGCGGACGACCAAGATTACAGATTTTCAGTAGCTGTCCTAGCCTGATACGCGAACTTCAAGGCATTCCTTTAGATAAATCAAACCCTGAAGATGTCGATACTCATGCGCCTGACCACGCATATGATGCCCTACGGTATCTTATTATGTCTAGGCCAAGAGTAAACGACCCATTAGCTCAGTTAAGGCATATGCGTCTTGAACAAGCTTATACACCTGCGGATGCAGATTTTGGATATTAAATTATGACAAAAAGACAAAAGTATTCTAATGGCGGTGGCCCTAAAAAAGTTAAAGATATATTTAAACTAGATTATTTAAGCGGTAACAAAAAACGTGGTATAAGCTCTGGAGCCACTATAAAAACAAAAAATGCAAGCATTTCTACAAACCAGCAAGATGGCAGAAATGTTAATACAACTTTAAATCTTAAGCTACCTAAAACAGAGGTAACTGTGGGTAGAGGTAAAGGTGGTAATTTTTCTGGAAAAGTTACTAGAGATACAAGTAATTTTTTAGGTAAAAACTCAAAGTTAAGTATTTCTGTTAATCCTAAAGCAGGGTTTGGTAATAACCAACCTCAGTATGGTATTAGGTATGAAAAAAAAATATAAAATAAAAGAGCTTTAATATGTCAGAACAAAACAGTCTAACAGCTAACGGCCTATACTTTGAAGAGGTAGAAGAAGAGCAAGGTATGCAACTGACTTTAGAAGAGTCTTTGCGTAATAACTTTGTTGGTCTTATTATGGATCGTTATGAGCAAGCAGAAAGCGCTAGAGATCTAGATGAGCAGCGTTGGTTAGAAGCTTACCATAATTATCGTGGATTGTATGGTAAAAGCATAAGATTTAGAGAATCTGAAAAGTCTAGAGTATTTGTTAAAGTAACAAAAACAAAAGTACTTGCAGCTTTCGGTCAGTTAGTTGATGTTATCTTTGGCGCTAATAAGTTTCCTATCGGTATCTCAGAAACTAAAGTACCAGAAGGTATTAGCGAATATGCTCACTTAGACCCTCAAAACCCTTTACCGGGAATTGAAACAAGTGCCGAAGAGTTTCCTGAGAAAAAAGAAGCTAACCCCTATGACGTTGGCTATGAAGGAGATGGTCGTGTTCTTAAACCCGGAGCAACTTTTGGATCAGGAGGGTTTGAAGAAACATCTCTTGAAGAAGCCGCAAGCGATCAGCTAACTGACGGGCCTAGTCCAAGCCCACAGGTTTTAGAAGTAAGTCCGGCTAAAGAAGCTGCAAGACGTTTAGAAAAACTAATACACGATCAGATAGAAGAATCAAATGGAGCCAGTGAAATACGTAACGCTCTTTTTGAATCAGCCTTGTTTGGCACAGGCATAGTAAAAGGGCCATTTAACTTTAATAAGACCCTGAGTAGGTGGGAAGAGAATGAAGAAGGAGATAGAAAATATTCTCCAGTGGATGTGCGCGTCCCTCGTATTGAGTTTGTCAGCTTATGGGATTTTTTCCCAGATCCTAATGCTACAAACATAAACGAAGCAGAATATATATTTCATAGACACAGAATGAATCGTACTAAGATACGATCTTTGGCGAAGATGCCATATTTTGATAAAGATGCAATTCGTGAAGCCTTAATGATGGGGCCTAATTACGAAGAAAAGGATTATGAACAAGAGCTGAAAGATGACCACCGCACAGGCGAAGAAGGGTCAGGACAGTTTGAAGTTCTAGAGTATTGGGGAGTAATAGATGCTGAGTATGCTCGCCAAGTTGGTATGGATATACCAGAGGAAGTAGATGACCTAGATGAAGTACAAGTAAACGCTTGGATCTGCAACGGTCAAATGTTAAGAGCAGTAATAAATCCTTTTACGCCTTTCAGGTTGCCTTATCATGCCTTTCCTTATGAGCGTAACCCTTATAGCTTTTTTGGCATAGGGGTTGCAGAGAACATGGATGACTCTCAAAAGATCATGAATGGTCATGCTCGTATGGCAATAGACAATCTAGCGTTATCAGGATCGCTTGTCTTTGATGTAGACGAGACTGCTCTTGTGGGTGGTCAAAGCATGGAAATATATCCCGGCAAGGTTTTCCGCAGACAAGCAGGAATGCCCGGACAAGCCATCAACGGCTTAAAGTTTCCTAATACCTCACAAGAAAACATGATGATGTTTGACAAGTTCAGACAGCTTGCAGATGAACAAACGGGTATCCCAAGCTATTCACATGGTCAAACAGGTGTCCAAAGTATGACACGAACTGCTTCAGGTATGTCTATGCTACTTGGCGCAGCATCTCTTAATATTAAAACAGTAATAAAGAATCTTGATGACTTCTTACTTAAGCCTATGGGTGAAGCATACTTCCAGTGGAACATGCAATTCCTAGAGTCTAAGTTAGATGTTAAAGGTGATCTAGAAGTAAAAGCTACGGGTACTAATAGCCTAATGCAGAAAGAAGTAAGAAGTCAGCGACTGACAATGTTCTTACAGACTGCACAGAATCCTGCTATTGCACCTTTCATTAAAATGAACAAGCTAATCAGTGAACTCGCTTATAGTCTTGATCTTGATCCAGATGAGTTGATCAACGATCCTGAAGAAGCAGCATTGATGGCTCAAATTATAGGAATGCAAAATGCTGGACAAGCAACTGGCGCGGAAGCTGGCCCCACTGGTGAACAACCCGGAGCTATGGGAGCCAATGAAGGAGTACCTCCACAGGGCCAAGACCTTGGAGCAACAGGTACTGGCGGTGGCAACATCGGAACTGGAGCTGTACCGCAGTCAGGGGAAGCTGAATTCTCTGGTTAAACTAGAGCAGCTAAAGGAAAGCGTTAAAGCAGAAATGGAGAGAAGAGATGCCCAATAGTATGTTAGACAGGGACAAGTATGTGGTAGGAAGTATTGCCCGTGGTATATCTAAATTAGGTAAAAAAGCTTTAAAGAATATAGATTATGATCAGGCTAAAACAGCTAAAGGTGATAAATCTAAAGGGCGTATGACTAGAGAAGATGATAGTGTTTACGCTTTAATGGGCGACGATATGATAAAGGTAGCAAAAAACCGTAGCGAGCTTAAGGGTGCAGGTAAAGCGGGAGTAGCTGCTAGTTTACTTAGTTTAGAAGCTTCTGAATCATGGGAAGAAGAAAATGACAAAGAGCCTACTAAAAAACAAGCTACCGCTTTTGAAAAAGCTTTTAGTAAAGCCCATAACGCAGGTAAGGAAACTTTTACGTTTAAAGGTACAAAATACACTACTGATGTTAGAAAAGGAAAAGCAGAAGGCGGTGACGTTAAAGCTATTGAAGAAAGACAAAATAAATATAATAGTGAAGTACTAGCAGCTTTTGCTAAAGACCCTGACAACCCAATACTTAAAGATATTGTAAAAAGTATGTCTCCTAAAGAGCGTACTGAGGCTGAACGTTACGAAGAACCAACCAGAGATAAAAACGCAGAAGGAGGTTCATCAATGCTAGTACCACCTGAAATGGATATGCCAGTAGACACTTTCACTCCAGAAGAACAAGCAAATGCAGAATCATCTCAGCTACCAGATGATGAAATGGAAGATGGATACATGGACTATGTACTAGGAGAATCCCTAGACGATGGTGAACAAGAATATTTAATGGGAGCTTTGGAATCAGATCCAAGGCTTAGTGAGATTTTTGATAAGGTCGTAACGACTGCATCAGAATTTTCGGGAGCTGGAGAAGTCGAAGGCCCCGGAACAGGTGTCTCAGACTCAATACCTGCGCGATTAAGCGATGGTGAGTTTGTAGTCACAGAAGAAGCTACTAGTGAAATTGGAGCAGACAACCTTCAGACAATGATGGATGATGCCGAAAGAAAAGCTAATGGTGGTGAAGTAACGCGTTCAACTTACCAAATGGGTGGTTTGCTAGGAAACCCTAGTCAACCATTGGAAGAAGAGGATGAAGATCTTGTAGCTCAGTCTATGATATCTGCTAATCAAATGCCAAGCCTTATGGGAGGAAGACGGTAATAAAACAATAGTACGGCTACCTTGTAGTATCAAGCCCCAGATTTTAAAGACGTTTGAAATTGGCTACCTTGCAAGAAACAAGCCCCGTAGAAAAGGAGAGAACCATGTCAGAACAGGCATACGAAGAGGAAGAAGTATCAAATCCATATAATGCACGTAAACCTTGGCACAAGCAGGGAAGAAAGCAAACACCTAGTGCGGCTGAGAGTTTGTATTATGAAGATGATGATGATAACGAACCTCAACAGCAGAAGGCCACCCGGAAAAAGGCCCCTTCTTCTGAGGATGAACCAAGTACTAATTATAAGAAACGCTATGATGATTTAAAGAAACATTATGATCAGAAGCTTTCAGAGTTTAAGCGCACAGAGCAAGAACTTAGGGATCAGGCTAAAGAAGCTGAACCTCAATATCAAGCTCCTAAGACTCAAGAGGACTTAGACCGCTTTAGAACTGAATACCCTGATCTGTATGATACAGTAGAAACTGTAGCTCATATGAGAAGCCAACAAGAAGTAGAAGCACTAAGATCTAAACTTTCTGTTATTGAACAACGGGAAGCAGAGATTGCAGCGCGAGAAGCTGAGTCGGCTCTTCAAGAAAGACATCCTGACTTTGATCAAATCAGAGGAGACGATAGCTTTCATGAGTGGGCGCAGGAGCAACCTGATCAAATACAAGATTGGATTTATAATAATCCTAATAATGTTACTTTAGCTGTTAAAGCTTTAGATCTTTATAAATTAGAAACTGGTAAAGGACAAGGTTCTCGCAAAAGACGTTCAGGTAACAGACAACCGCAAGGTGGTTCTGCAGCAGATATGGTATCTACTAAAACAACCAATGTAGATGCTAAAGAAGCTAAGATCTGGACAGAGAGTGAAATAGCGAAAATGTCCCTTGATCAATTTGATAGACACGAAGATGAAATCAAAATTGCTATGGAAGAGGGAAGAGTTCGTAGAGGATAATCTTTTCTACTTAGGAGTAATATAAAATGGCTTATAATCAATCAGACCAATTTTTTGAACAATCCACAGACACCAACGGTAACTTTGGTAACTCTGTATCAGGACAAACTAATTCGTTTTTCCTACCAAAAGTATATTCAAAGCAAGTACTCAACTTCTTTAGGAAGTCTTCAGTAGCGGAAGCTATTACGAATACTGACTATGCTGGTGAAATCTCTGCCTTTGGCGATACTGTACGAATCATCAAAGAACCCGAAATTACTGTTTATCAGTATGAGCGTGGTGCTGATGTAACGCAGACTAAATTGACTGACCAAGAAGTAACTTTGGTTGTTGATACTGCTAACGCATTTAAGTTCATCGTTGATGATATTGAAACAAACATGTCGCACGTAAACTTCCGTGACGTAGCAACTTCTTCTGCAGCTTACGCTTTGCGTGATGCTTTTGACGAAGGCGTAATTGCTACTATGATCGCAGGCGTTTCTGCTGCAAGCCCGAACCACATTCTTGGTTCTGATAGCGCAACTGACCTTGCTGGCGGTACTTTTGACGGTACTGGTAACTTGGACATCGGTTTTGCTTCAGGCGAGCATGATCCTATTGACGTTCTTTCTCATATGGCCCGTCTAATGGACGAAGCTAATATCCCAGAAGAAGGTCGTTGGTTCTTGGCTAATCCAGAGTTCTACGAAGTCCTTGTACAAAGTTCTTCTAAGCTCTTGTCTGTTGACTACAATGCTGGTCAAGGCTCCATCCGTAATGGTTTGGTAAGCTCTGGTAAGCTGCGTGGATTTGACATGTACAAAACTAATAACATTGCTGCAACGTCTAACGCTGCTGGTCAATGTCTTGCTGGTCATATGTCTGCTACAGCTACGGCTCAGACTATTACTAGCACTGAGGTCATTCGTGACCCAGATAGTTTTGGTGACATTGTACGTGGTTTGCACGTATACGGTGCTAAAGTACTGCGACCAGATGCTCTGGTTTCAGCTTTCTATGGCATTGACTAAATAAGACTTGGGGGCCTTCAAAAGCCCCCTTTTCTTTTACAAAAAGGAATTAAAGATGCCACAAATAGGAACCAATGATAAGCCTGTAATTTTTAGGAAAGCAACTGTCTCACCAGAAAGTCGTTTTCGTAAGGGTTTTGACAAGGATAAATATCAGGAAAACTATGAGCGTATCTTTGGAGACAAGAAAGAAATAGATATAGCAAGAGAGACTTCTAAAACTTTTGATATGGAGCAAGACTAATGTTTAAGAAATTTAAAGAAGACTTTTATAAAAAAGTTAGGGCTGCTGCTTCAAACCAACAACAGCCTACTATGTACAATTCTATTTCCGCATTTGAGCAGCCTCCTATAGCGCCAATGGAAATAGAAAACAGAGCAATGTTTAATAAAGGTGGCTACGCTTCTATTTCTGACATGGAAAAGAAATGCGGAAGTAAAACTGCAAAAAAGGCAAAACGATGAAAGTAGACGCTCCTAAAGGTTACCATTGGATGAAGGTTGAGAAAGCCTATAAGATTATGAAAGATCCTAAAGATGGTTTTAAGCCGCACAGGGGTGCAAGTAAAGCAGTTGATTTTCCAGTTCAAAGGACGCATAAAAAATAATGGCTACTACATTTCTTCAATTAACAAATGAACTGCTGCGAGAGCTGAATGAGGTTGCACTAACTTCAGCTACGTTTGCTAATGCTATTGGTGTACAGCAACACGCTAAAGACTGCGTTAACAGGGCTTATTTAGATATTGTTAATGAAGAACCTCAATGGCCTTTCTTGTCCACAGGTGAAAGCGGTGAGACTGACCCTATGTACGGTAATGCGTACGTAGAGACTGTAGCAGGTACACGATGGTACGAGCTTAAACCAGCTTCTGATAACGTTACTACTGACTACGGTTATATTGATTGGGATAACTTCCTACTAACTACTGTAGGCGTTTCAGGAGAGTCAGCACCTTACACTATCCGTAATATTAAATATACGACTACTGAAGAATGGAAAGACTTCTTTAGAGTTTCTCAGAATCAAGATGACGCAGATACTCAACAGTATGGCGTACCTAGTAGAGTTGTAAGAAGCCCTGACAGCCGTAAGTTTGGTTTAAGTCCTATTCCAGATCAAGTATATCGTATCTGGTACTACGCTTTTGATCTTCCTACACAGCTAGATGCTTATGGCGATGCTATTGTTTTTGCCGACACTTACAAGCCTGTACTACTGGCTAGAGCAAGATACTTTATGCATCAGTTCAAAGAGAATCCGCAGGCTGCTGCATTCGCTTTAGAAGATTACAAAAGAGGATTAAAGTTGATGAAGCTTCATCTTATGGAACCTACGCCGGGATATTTTAAAGACGATAGAATGAGATTTATCTAATGTCGCAGCCTTGGGGATATTCTTGCAAAGGTGGCTTAAACGTTAACCTAAATCAGCTAGAGATGCTTCAACAGCCGGGACAAGCTACACGGCTAAGAAACTTTGAGGTTGACCCTGATGGTGGTTATAGACGTATAGACGGCTTTTCTTCTTTTGGAGATACTAAGCCTAACGGTACTAATACTATTTTAGGTATGGCTATATACGGTGACGGTGTTATTGTTTGCTCAGGCACAGATATATTCTTTAGCATAGATGGTGAAGATACTTGGCTACAACTAAATAAAGCCTCCGTACATTCTAGTGGTGATAACTACAGCACTTTTACAGGACGTTCAGTAGCAACCAGAGCAAGCCAAGGCCGTTGTACTTTTGCAATCTATGAAGGTACTTCAGACTACGGTGAGATAATAATATGTGACGGCGTTAACGAGCCACTGCTTTTCCAGATGACAGGAACTGGTGGTTTAACAACACGTACCTTTTTTGTGAAAGAAATAACAGTAAGCGGTACAACTGGCCCTGCTGTAGGTGTTATACACGACAAGCATCTAGTTGTTGCAGGAGCGCCCACAGCTAAGAATACTATTTACTACAGCGGTACAAATGATATAGATAGCTTTAGTAGTACAGGAGCAGGAAGTGTAGTAATCTCTGATGCTGTTGTGGGTCTAGCAAGTTTTCGTAGTGACCTTATTATATTCTGTAAAAATAGTATTCATAAACTTTCTAACATAAATGATGCTAACTCTATTTCTGTGACTCCTATAACAACTAACGTAGGTTGCTTATCAGGCGGTAGCATTCAGGAAATTGGCGGTGATCTTTTATTCCTTTCTCCTGACGGTGTACGTACTGTTGCAGGTACAGCAAGAATTGGTGACGTTGAATTAGGAAGTGTTAGCCGACAAATACAGAGTATTATTTCAGACGTTGCAGCTAACTCAGGATATATTATTACAAGTGCTGTACTAAGAAGTAAGTCACAGTATAGATTGTTCTACAGCACAAATACAGAAAGCACGACAGTTGCTAGAGGTATTATAGGAACTTTAACACCTAATGGTTTTGCTTGGTCAGAGACATTAGGTATTCAAGCACTAGGTTTTATATCTGATTTAGATTCAGATGGTATAGAAAAAGTGTATCACGGAGATAAAGACGGTTACATATACAACCACACAAGCGGTAATTCTTTTTACGCTGATGGTTCAGCCGTAGATATCTCTGCCGTATACGAAACACCTAACTTTGATTTTGGAGATGTAGGTACTAGAAAAACTTTAAAATATGCAAGAGTTTCTTTTAGTCCCGAAGGAGAAGTTCTTCCTTCTTTTAGAGTTAGATATGATTATGAAGATCCTGAAGTACCGCAGCCAGAAGCGCGTGATATTTCTACGATTGCTTTACCTGCTATCTTTGGGACTTCTCTTTTTAACGCAGTGACATTTGGAGCAACAAGTGACCCTATGGAAAGAATTACATTAGAAGGATCAGGTAACACTTGTAGCTTTAGAATTTCAAGTGAAGATCAAAAAGCAGCATACGCTGTCAACGGTGTTTATGTAGATTATATGCCAGCAGGTAGGAGATAAATTAAATGGCCCAGAATTATACGCGACAGAGTTCATTTTCAGACGGAGATACAATTACATCTTCTTTGTTTAATAATGAATACAACCAAATTGTAAACGCTTTTACATACTCTTCTAGTAGCGATAGTTCTACTGGACATAAACACGATGGCAATGCTGGGCAAGGCGGTAACATTCCTCAGATTGGCGATATAGACTTTAACAATAAGATTGTAGTAGACGGCACTAACAATAGATGGGGCGTATTTGTAGAGGTAAGCGGGTCAGCAGTAGAACAGATTCGTATTCAAGATGGTGGCATTGTACCTGTAACCGATAGTGACGTAGACCTTGGTACAAGCTCATTGTACTTTAAAGCTGCTTATATTGATGCAATTACTACAACAGGTAATGTAGCAGTAGGCGGTAATCTTACTGTCACAGGCACAACTACTTTTAACGGTGGCACAATCACTATGGGTGATGCTGCTACTGACAACGTTGTATTTGGTGCTAATGTAGATTCTCATATTATTCCTGACGATGACGGCACTTATGACTTAGGTAGCTCTACGCAAGAGTGGAAAGATATTTATATAGATGGTACAGCTTACGTAGATGCTATTAACTTTAACGGTACTGCAATTACTGCAACTGCTGCTGAACTTAATATTATGGACGGCGTTACAAGTACTGCGGCAGAACTTAACATCCTTGACGGAGTTACGGCTACTGCTACAGAGTTAAATCTTTTAGACGGTGTAACAGCTACTACAACTGAATTAAATCTTATAGACGGTGTGACTGCTACAACTGCAGAACTTAACATCTTAGATGGTGTAACGTCTACCGCAGCGGAGTTAAATATATTAGACGGTAAAGCTTTCCTTGATGAAGATAACATGGCATCTAATAGTGCTACAGGTATTCCATCTCAGCAGTCTGTTAAAGCTTACGTAGATACACAAATTACTGCAGAAGACTTAGACATTACAACAGATAGCGGAACGATTGCTATTGATTTAGATTCTGAAACATTGACTGTATCAGGCGGTACAGGTCTTGATAGTTCTGCAACAGGCAATGCAGTTACTCTTGCAATAGATAGCACAGTAGCAACTCTTACAGGCTCACAAACTCTTACAAACAAATCACTTACTTCTCCTACGCTTACAGGTACTGCCACAGTAGCTTCACTAGACATCTCAGGCGACATAGACGTAGACGGCACTACTAACCTTGATGTCGTGGACATTGATGGTGCTGT
>ENA-ORDR01000895-ORDR01000895.1-marine-metagenome-genome-assembly--contig:-NODE-895-length-14631-cov-5.000481_pt1 | contig 14631 bp, 12 predicted proteins | sample MGYA00240993_ERZ508538 | MGnify/ENA primary metagenome ERZ508538 (study PRJEB26207, sample SAMN05421999) | marine metagenome | isolation source: Monterey Bay, California, USA | place: USA:Monterey Bay... | reverse complement strand
ATTTGTCTTTTAAATCTTTCTGGAAATTCGGGCTTGGCGATAATTCTGCTTGCATGCGTACTAAAAATCCTCATTTATCCGATCAACCAAATTGCTGAAAAATGGCAGGATGATGTGAATGTTATTCACTCTATGCTGCAACCCAAAATCGATGAGATAAAAAGCAGCTTCTCAGGTGAAGAAGCCAATCGCAGAATCATGAAAATGTATAAAAATAAAAACATAAGTCCTTTCTACTCAATAAAGAGTTTATTTGGTTTTTTGATACAAATACCAATATTCATAGCAGTGTTTGATGTGTTGGGCGAATCAATATATTTACTGGGAGAACCTTTTGCTTTCATAAATGACTTAAGCAAGCCGGATCAATGGGCAATGCTGCCATTATTTATTCCTTTTTTTGGAGCTTCAATAAATCTATTACCATTTTGCATGATGATCATTAGCATGTTGAGTGCATATCTTTATACAGATAAAAATTTAAACAAAGATTTACTAAGCAATCAGAAAAGAAAATTGTATCTCATGTCTTTTTTATTCTTTGTCTTGTTATTCACTTTTCCAGCAGGAATGGTGCTTTACTGGACGACATCAAATTTCCTTCAATTGATGCAAATGCAAATAAAAAAGGCTCTTCAATGAAGAGCCTTTTTTAGGATTGATCTTTATTTACATGAAGAACCCATGACCAGCACCTACCATGCTCATCAGCATTGGAATAGATAACATGGTGTTCGTTCTTGAAGCGAGAAAAGCAGTTCTTGCTGCTTTTGCTTTCTCTTCTGCGGTTGCCTCAACAATGCCCAAAACTTTTTTCTGGTTTGGCCAAATCAAAACCCAAACATTGAATAACATAATGGTTCCCATCCAAGCGCCCAAACTCATCATTGGGCCTGCTGGCGCCTGAAAAAGAAAAGTTTGCGTAAATCCATATTGAGGTGAGATAGATAGAGCCCATGCACCTGTCACCCATGTAGCAGCAGCAGCCATTCGAAACCAAAGAAGTGCCCTTGGTGCAACATACTTTCCAATTGCTGCCGGCCCAGGACCTCCCTCATCTGCTAATGCGTCAGCCATCGCAGGCACCTGAACAAAATTAAAGTAGTATAAAAGGCCAACCCAAGTCACTCCAAATAAAGCATGAAGCCAAATACTAAAATTACGTGTTTGAAACATTGAACTTTCAGGCGAAACATAAAGAGCAACCAGAATAGCAAGAATAAAGCCACTAATAATAGTGCCTTTGACAGAAGTTAATGGATTCATAATGTTTTTATTGTTTTAATTAAAAGTTACATTATAGATAAATCGAAATTGGAGTAATTGCATTTTTGTATTTATATTTTTTGTTTTATAACTATAATCATTATTTATCTTAAAAAAAATTTAACAATGATCTTAACTCTCAAGAAGCTTTTTACAATAATCCTAATTTTTGGGGTTTTTTTAGCCTTGCCAATTTATGGGGCAGACACTCCTGATCAAATAGAATATCAAGGGAGTACTATGACTAAAAATGGTCAGGGTACTCGAATTATTTTTTTCATGAAAGTATATGAAGGTAGCTTATATCTTGAAACGAAAAGTGCAAATGCTCAAGATATTATTAATTTAGATGCTCCAATGGCAATTCGTATTGATGTTTCCTCTCAAATGGTCACAGCTGATGCAATGAAAAAAGCCTTGAGTGAAGGACTTGAAAAATCAACTGGTAACAATACTGATTCAATAATGAAAGAAATTAATCAACTATCATCATCTTTTGATACTGCTGTGAGCACTGGTGACTATTACGAATTTATTTATTTACCTGAAATGGGAACGCATGTTCTTAAAAATTCTGAACTTGTAGAACTAATTAAAGGGATAGACTTTAAAAAAGCATTCTTTGGGATATTTCTTTCAGATAATCCAATACAAAAAAACTTAAAAAAAGCGATGCTTGGAGGCTAACTAACATGTCAAACCACCCTTCATCTTTTTCTGAATGGCAGAACTACCCATCTACATTAGACCCTATTCATGTGGCATGGCTTAAAAATGCAAAAAAATCTAAAACTGCCTTCGCTGTTGCAGATATTGAAGGAATAGAAATATCTCACAAAAAGTTTTTAACTGGTGTTCTATTATTTTCACAAAAAATTAAAGTTTACAGCCCAGAACAAAATGTTGGGCTTTTGCTGCCAAGCAGTGGAGGTGGAGCGATTGCATCAATTGCTATCCTCTCTTTAGGGAAAACACTGGTCAATTTGAATTTTACTGCTGGGAAAAAAGCTCTAAGTTCTGCTGCAAAGCAAGCTGAAGTAAAGCATATTTATACCTCCAGAAAGTTTTTAGATAAAATGCTTGAGAGAGGAATTGACTTTGAGACATATTTCCCTGACTCAAAACTTCTTATGCTCGAGGATATCAGGGAAGAAATTTCAACTTTATCACGTATTGGCACCCTTTTAAAAGCAATACTACTTCCAACTAGCATGATTCAAAAAAGTTACTTTAAAGATGTGTCAATGAATGATACTGCCGCAATTTTATTTTCAAGTGGAAGTGAAGGCTCACCAAAAGGAGTTGAGCTCTCACATAGCAATATAGCTGCCAATGCTAAACAAGCTGCAATTGAATTAGGTGCTGTGGAGAGTGATGTCATTATGTCAACTCTTCCAACTTTTCATGCCTTTGGGTTTGCTATTACAACTCTTATGCCCCTCTCTGAAGGCATTCCAATTGTTTGTCATGCAGATCCAAAAGACGTTACAACGATAGCATCTGGAATAAAAAAGTACTCAGGAACAATCCTGGTTGGCACCCCTACCTTCCTTAGAATGTATACCGTTAGTAAAAAAGTCACCTCTGAGTCAATGCAATCACTGAGGCTGGTTGTTGCTGGTGCTGAAAAGTTAAGATCAGAGGTTAGAGATGGCTTTGAAGCCAAGTTTAAAATGCCTGTGTATGAGGGTTATGGCACTACAGAAACCTCACCTGGGGCATCAGTAAATTTGCCAGATATAGAGTCACCTTATAAATTAAGAAACCGCCCTGGAACTGTTGGAAAAGCTTTTAGTGGGACTGAATTTAAAATCGTTGACCCAGATTCAATTGAGCCATTACCAACTGGAGAGGATGGATTAATTTTAATCGGCGGACCCCAAATTATGAAAGGTTATCTTAAGATGCCAGAAAAGACAGCTGAAGTTATAGAGCTAATTGATGGTTATAGGTGGTACCGAACAGGAGATAAAGGACATTTAGACGAAGATGGTTTTTTAACAATTGTTGATCGATATTCAAGGTTTGCCAAAATTGGTGGAGAAATGATTAGTCTTACAACTGTAGAAGAGGAAATACTTGATGCATGCAATGAAAAAGATCTTGAGATCGCAGCAACTTGCCTCCCAGACCAGCGAAAAGGTGAAAAAATTGTTCTGCTTGCTAACAAAAATCTAGATAAAAATCAACTTAAAAGACTTCTTTCAGATGCGAAAGTTAACCCACTTTATCACCCTGCTCAAGTATTGATAGTTGAAGAGATCCCTAAATTAGGGAGTGGTAAGACTGACTTTGGTGCAACCAAAAAGATTGCACTTGTTAATGAACAAAAATAGATAAGTGCCTGAACTCCCAGAGGTTGAAACTACTAGAAGAGGACTTGAGCCTTTAATAGTTAATAAGAATGTCTTGTCTGCTCATATATATAAAAGAAAGCTTCGCTGGGAGATTCCATCTCATCTTATTCAAACATTAAAGAAAAAAACTATTCATAATATTTCGAGACGTGCAAAGTATCTTTTGATTGATTTCGATCATGGACAGCTTGTTATTCATTTGGGCATGTCAGGCTCAATGAGTGTTGTGCCATCAACAGAGCCCCTAAAGAAGCATCACCACTTTGAGTTAAAGTTGGACAACTTAACGAGCATTCGTTTTCATGATCCACGCCGATTTGGTTCAATTCTATGGCAAAACAAGTCCAACCCTTTAAACCTATTAAGAAATCTTGGTCCAGAGCCCTTAAGCTACGAGTTTAATAATGATGTACTTTACAATGCATCAATTGGAAAATCAAAAAATATCAAAACATTCATTATGGATAGCAAAGTGATCGTTGGAGTTGGGAATATTTACGCTTCAGAAAGTTTATTCCTAGCTGGCATTTCTCCTAAAAGAATTTCTGGAAAAACTTCAAAAAAACGCTACAAAAGCTTAACTAGCTCTATAAAAAAAGTTTTAACTGACTCGATTAATAATGGCGGCACTACTCTGAATGACTTTTCAAATGTCAACGGCAATCCTGGATATTTTTCGCAAATCCTTTCTGTCTATGACCGTGAAGGTATGCCATGTATTAGATGCAATGGTACAATTCAAAGAATTATTCAAAACCAACGTGCTACCTACTACTGCCCCATATGTCAGAACTAGCAGACTCTAAAGCCCTCTATCAAGCGACATGTGCTACAAATTCTGAGCCATATGCACTTCAAAATATTGGTGATATGATGTCACCTGAGTTTAGTGAAAATTGCATTATCATTGTTGACCCTTCGATGCCAATACATCCTAATGCCTTTGTAATAATAGACTTTGAAAATGAAATTTATTTCCGACAATATATTGAGGAGGGTAATAAGAAAATACTTAGGTGCCTTAACTCAGAATATAAAGATATTGAGCTAGGCAATATATTTGAAGTGCGTGGCTGCATCATTCAGCAAAAGCAAAGAAAACAAAAGTCACTTCATTACTATCTTCAAAGCAAAATAAGCGGTAAATTAGAATTCAGCATTAAGGGCCAAGAAAAGTCACTTGATAGCAAAAGTTAATTAAACCATATAAGATGGGCCATCCTTCCGGAATTCGAGCCGTCTCTCCTGTAAGAGAAAAATTTATCGGACTCTCTAAAGGTGCACCTGTTACCTCCAGAAATTAGTGTGATATTGAAAGATTCTAGTATTACCCTTGCGGCATCATACAAGTCCAAATAAAACTTATCATTATGAAAGACGAAAGAACGATTAAAACTTTCATTTTTTGATAAATATAAGTCTTTAATCTCTTTTCCAACCTCGAAAGAATTTAGCGAAATTGCAGGACCGAGGTGAACAACCAGGTCACTTCCATTGCAATGAAATGATTCAATTAAGTTCTCAATGACTCCTGAAGCCAATCCTTTCCATCCAGCATGGGCAATACCAACTTTTGACCCATCTTTATTACTTATGAAAACAGGTAGACAGTCAGCTGTCAGGATAGCGCAAACAATCCCTGGATCTATTGTATAGCTTGCATCTGCCTCCACTTCTTTTTTATTTACTGATGCATCTATACAAATAGAGGAGTGAGTTTGATTTATCCATACTGGATCTGAGGGCAAGTTGTAATAATTAGAAAGTATTAAACGATTTTCTAAGACACTTTTATTTCTGTCATTAACATGAAGCGCTAAATTGAAATTTTCAAAATTTGAAACACTTCTACCGCCCTCAATATATCTTAAAGTAGAAATATAATTTACATTTTTTGGAAATAAACTCATATCTTCATACTTGATAGTTACGAGTCATATTTTTTGAGAGTGCTCAAAAGCTGTTGCATGTCCACTGGAAGATCAGCCTTCCATGACATAGATTGACCCGTTGAAGGATGCGTTAAAGTCAATTTTTTTGAATGGAGCGCTTGTCTTTGAAAGTTAATTAATTCATCTTTTAGCTCCATACTAGCTTTTTTTGGGAAGCGAACTCGCCCTCCATATATTGGATCTCCAATCAATGGATGCCCTATATGGGACAAATGAACACGAATTTGATGAGTCCTGCCAGTCTCTAAAATAGCTTTTACATGAGTGTGGCTTTGAAATCGATCTATAGCCCTATAGTGCGTTATTGACTCCTTACCATTAGTCAAAACAGCTTGCTTAACTCTGTCTTTAGGGTCTCTTCCAATAGGTTCATTGATAGAGCCACCTGAGATCATATGACCATAAACTATGGCCGAATACTCTCTCTCAACTGAGTGAGATTGAAGCTGCTCCACAAGAAATTTTTGTGACTTTGTATTTTTTGAAACGACCATCAAACCAGATGTATTTTTATCTAGACGATGAACGATTCCAGCTCTATCTAGTTTTGATAAATTAGAATCATAACTCAACAGCGCATTTGCTAATGTGCCATTCCAATTTCCAGCGCCAGGGTGAGTAACTATGCCAAATGGCTTATTGATAACTATAATGTCATCATCCTCATAAGCGATATCTAAGGGTATTTTTTCGGGAGCCCAAGTTGTTGACTCCTTTTGGCTTAATGATATCGTTACAATATCATTTCCACAAACTTTGTCTTTTGGTTTAAATGAATTATTATTCAATAAAGCCAAGCCAGACTTAATTGATGAAGTTATTTTAGATCTTGAGAGGTGTGGAAGCATTTCTGCTAAAGACGAATCGATTCTTTCACCACACATCCTCATTGGGAGGATTACTTTAATAGTTTCTTCGTTCATGAAGTATAACTTTTGTGATTTATAAATATTAAAAGAAAGATAAAACTCTAGTTACTAATTTGATTCTATCTGATCAAGTAAATATTGTCCATATTGATTTCCACTCATTTCATTTGCAATTGACATTAATTGATCTTTACCAATATATCCTTTATCAAATGCAATTTCTTCAATACATGCAACTTTTAGACCCTGTCTTTTTTCAATAGTTTCAATAAATGTTGATGCGCCAAGTAATTCATCATGCTCTCCTGTATCAAGCCAAGCAAAACCTCTTCCAAGAATTTTTACATTTAACCGGGTATCATTTAAATAAATTCTATTTATATCAGTAATTTCAAGCTCTCCCCTATCAGAAGGCTTTAATTTAAACGCGTTGTTGATTACATCATTTGGATAAAAATAAAGCCCAGTGACTGCATAGTTGCTTTTTGGATTGGTTGGTTTTTCTTCAATACTGAGTACTTTTCCAGAATTATTGAACTCTACAACTCCATATCGAGAGGGGTTTTTGACATGGTATCCAAATACAGTTGCACAATTATGATTCAAAACATCAAATATTGCCTTCTCAAGATAGTCTGTTATACCTTGACCATAGAATATATTATCTCCTAATACCAATACTACTGGATCTGAACCAATGAATTCTTTGCCTAAAATAAAAGCTTGAGCGATTCCATCTGGTGAGGGCTGGACTTTGTATTCAATTTGTATTCCAATTGCAGAGCCATCCCCAAGCAGATTTTCAAATCGAGGCAAATCTTCCTCTGTAGAAATAATTAATATGTCTTTTATTCCAGCTAACATTAAGACAGAAAGTGGATAGTAAATCATTGGCTTGTCATAGACAGGCAATAGTTGTTTAGAGACCCCTTTTGTTATAGGATAAAGCCTTGTGCCAGAACCACCAGCCAAAATAATACCTTTCATTTTATATCCGCTCCTAGACGTTCAAGTTTATAGTTTCCGTTTTGGACATTATTAGACCAAGATAGATTTGCTAAATACCATTGGACTGTTTTAAAAATGCCAGACTCAAAATTTTCTTTTGGACTCCAGCCTAACTTACTCTTTATTTTATTCGAATCAATTGCATATCTTACATCATGTCCGGGTCTATCTTTAACATGAGTAATTAATTCACAAAAAGAACTCATTCCGTTTAATTTTTCTGGAGCTAATTTATCTAAAATAGTACATATTTTTTTGACCACTTCAATATTTTGAATCTCGTTATTACCCCCAATATTATATGTTTCACCAGTAACTCCTCTAAATGCGACGTCCAGTAAGGCACAAATATGATCCTCAACATAAAGCCAATCCCTAATTTGTGTTCCATCACCATAAATAGGTATTTTCTTACCTCTTATTGCACTTAGAATTACATGTGGAATGAGCTTCTCAGGGAATTGAAAAGGGCCATAATTATTCGAACAATTAGTAATTAGAATTGGCAGTCCATATGATCGGTGCCATGCCCTAACCAAATGGTCAGAACTTGCTTTAGAGGCAGAATAGGGAGAACTTGGATCATAACGAGTTTCTTCAGAAAAAAAATTGGAAGAACCTTTTAGATCACCATAAACTTCATCAGTTGAAACATGTAAAAAACGAAATTTTTCTTTTTTATCACTCTTGAGTGATTTATAGTAATTTCTCGAAATCTCTAGAAGAGTATAAGTTCCAAATACATTAGTTTTGATAAATTCTAATGGTCCATCGATGGATCTATCTACATGAGATTCTGCTGCCAGATGTATAACTATATCGGGTTTATTATCACTAAATATTCTTTCCAATTCAATTGAATCACAAATATCTACTCTTTCAAACAAATAGCGCTTATCTTCTTTAATAGAATTTAAAGACTCCAAATTTCCTGAGTAAGATAATTTATCAATATTTACAACTTTATGACTTGTATTCGAAATAATGTATCGTATTAATGCAGATCCGATAAATCCTGCACCACCAGTGATTAGTATCATTTGATTATTAGTCATTATTAAATTTTTTGATATTTATTGATATCATAAAAAATATTTACCAGCCAGATTTTATAATTGAGCACACTCTTCTAACATCATTCTCATTCATCATTGTATGCAGAGGAAGAACTAGGTATTTGTCTTCTATTTGGTCCATATTTGGGAAGTTTTTCCCTTCAGTAAAGTCCTTAAAAATCGAGTATCTATCATTTCTAAAATGCACTTGATTGCTTTCAATTTTATTGTCTCTTAATTTTTCTTGTAGCTTATATCTATTATCTACAATAATTGTAAAGAGCCAGGCCGCATGTTCACGATCATCAAAATCATTTCCAATTATTTTAACTCTGTCATAGCCAGCCAATTCATCACTATAAACCTTAAAAAGTCTTTTTCTTAAACTAGATACTGCGTCAAACTCTTGAAGTGAGGCAATGCCCATTGCAGCAGCAATATCTGTCATTTGATATTTATATCCAATTTCAGTAATATCATTTTCCCAAATACCTGCTTGTTTAGCATTTCTATCAATACCAAACCAACGAACTCGCTCAGCTTGATCAATTAACTCTTTATTTTTTACAATGAGCATACCGCCATCGCCTGTAGTTATATGCTTAATGGCTTGAAATGAAAACATAGTAAAATCAGAGATACTCCCAATATTCGATCCTTTATATTTTGCGCCAACTGCATGAGCAGCATCTTCAATTATAGGAATACTCCATTTATCAGCAATATTCTGTAACTCATCCATATCACATGGTAATCCGCCATAGTGGACACAAATTATTGCTTTAACATTTTTATTCATCAACTGAGCGACATGATTAATGTCAATATTCATAGTATTAGGATCGATGTCAGCAAAAAGAATTTTAACCCCCATATATAAAAAAGGAATATTAGTTGCAGTGCATGTAAATACAGGAGCTATCACTTCATCGCCAGATTTTAATCCAGCCAGAATATATGATAGATGAAGTGCGTCAGTTCCAGAGCCAACAGCAATAGCTGGAAGTTTTGATGCAAACTTTTTACTAAAACTCTCTTCAAATAACTTAACTTTTGGGCCTTGACCAATCCAACGAGTATCAAGAACTTCCATTACAGATTTTTTAGCTAACTCGGAAACATGAGGATAAAACATAACAATATTATCGGATTCATCATGCATCAAGGACATATCTTTAACAGGCTTTTTCATTATTTAAATTCCTTTTTTCTATAACTCATAGCTTTAACTATTTATATTCTTTACGTGAATATGATCATGATCTAGACCCTTATGATATCTATCGAACATAGTTTTATAAGCCGACTCAATATTTTTTGCAAATAAACGCGTGTTATACAAGGGGGCATCAGATAAATTATCAACTAATTTATCCTTAATAGTTCTATATTTCATTGGGTTATTTGCTAATTCTACAGCAAGTGATTCATATTCTTCTTGACTAGTTGTAATCATCTCAGATAAATTTACAGCACTTATAATATTGGCAGCCTCCTTACTATTAAATGAATTTCCATTCAATGTCAAAATAGGCAGTCCCATTTTAAGAGCATCACTTGCAGTTGTTCCAGCATTATAGGGGAAAGTATCCAGAAAAAGATCAGCTGATCGATATCTATCTAAATACTCATTTCTTGTCAACTTTGTTCCAAAGACAAGCCTTGCTGGATCAATCCCCCTAAGTTTGATTTCTTTAATCAAGTTTTTTTCTGCTAATTTATTAGACACATAGATCATCATGACACTTTTTTCAACTCTATTTAGTATTCTAGCCCAACTATCAAATACTATAGGTGTAATCTTATAGGTATTATTAAAACAACAAAAAACAAAACTATCTTTAGGTAATCCTAAGTCTTCTCGAGTGAATAAATTTTCTGGCAATGTTTCCTTTGAATCATTAACTTGGTAAGTTGGTAAATAGACAATTTTTTCTGAAAAATACTTGTGATTTTTCTCTGGAATCATTCCATTAGCAGCTATTAAATAATCATAGTAGTCGGCACCCATTGTTCCAAGCCATCCAATGTAACTAGTTTGAATTGGGGCTGCTGACATCGAAAATACTTCAGTTCTAGAATTTTGAGTTGTACCACTTAAATCAATAGCAATATCTATTTCAAGTGACCTTGAAAGAGTGGCAATTTCCTTATGTGACATTTTGCTTACATCATGGAATTGATCCACTCCTGCTTTGATTCTAAGATTAATTTTATCTTCAGAGTTTGGGCCATAAGAGAAAGCATGAACTTCAAATTGGCTTCTGTCATGAACCTCATACAGCTCAGCTGTTAAAAGAGCAACAGGATGATCTCTAAAGTCAGCAGAAAAATACCCTATACGAATTTTTTTATTTCTGGAGTATTTATCAATTTTTGGTAAGATTTTATTCTTTGGATACTTATCTTGAGCATAGATTATGCTTGTTTTTTGTTGGAGTTCGGGATCATCAATTAATGCCATTAATTGAAAAGGACCAATAACCTTCTTACCATCATTAATTTTATTTTGTAAGTCAAGGAGTTGGTTAGAGTAATCATCCCAAACACAAACACGCATTTTTGTATGTAATATACTCCCTAACATATAATCTGCTTCTGGATTAAGCTCATAGGCACGATCATAGTTAATAATCGCTTCATCTAATTTATTCAAATCAGCCAATAAATTTGCATAATTAGCACGTGGCTCATAATAACCAGGGTTAATATCAATTGCCCTTTGATAGCACTTAGCAGATTCGTCCAAATTGTTAAGGTCAATATATGCAAGCCCTAAATTATTATGGGCATACTCATAGTTTGGATCAATTTTGATTGATTTTTGGAAACACTCAACCGCTTCATCTAATTGGCCTAAATGCATAAACAAAGTGCCGAGATTATTTTGGGCTTCGACATAATTAGGATTTATTGAAATTGCCTTCTGAAAATTTTCAAATGATAAATCAAAATCATTTAATTCCATAAGGGCACTTCCAAGATTATTGTAAGCCTCTACGAAATTAGGGTCCGATACAATTGCTTTTTTAAATCTTTCTGTAGCTTCATTTAATTGTTTACCCTCTATAAGTATTATCCCAAGATTATTGTGGGCTTCAGCATACTGTGGAAAAATCTTGAGAGCTACTTCATGACTCTTAATTGCATCATCTAGTTGCCCTAATTCCTTGTATACAATTCCGATATTATTGTGAGCTTCTGCATAATCAGGCTTGATATTTATTGCCATTTGATAAGCTTTAATGGCAGAATCAAATTCCTTTAACTCTTTAAAAGCAACACCAAGATTATTATGCGCCTCAGGATAGTTAGGTTTAATATGAATTGCTTTTTGATAATGTCTTACTGCATTTTTTAATTGATTTAGCTCTTGGAAAGTTGTACCTAAATTAAAATATACTTCAACAAAATTTGGATCAATTAAAATGGCTTTATCATAAGATAAAACCGCTTCATCTGATCTTCCAAGCTCCTTTAAGACATTTCCTAGATTATTATGCATTTCTTTAAAGCTAGGTCTAAGCTCGATCACTCTCTCATAACATTTAACTGTTTCTTCAAGTTTTCCAGACTCATAGAACGAAGACCCGAGACTGTAATGTGACTCAACATAATCAGGTTTTATAGCAATTGCTTTTTCATAGGATTTTATTGCTAAATCTAATTGACCTATTTCCTTAAAAATATTACCAAGGTTATTATGTGCTTCAGCATAATCAGATTCAATCACTAAGGCATTTTGATATGACTGTATAGAGGCATCAAACTCATCAAGCTCATGCAGTGCGCCTGCAAGATTATAGTGAGCTTTTGCATATTCTGGATTAAGCGTAATAGCTTTTATATAGCTCTCCTTAGCAAGGATAAATTTATTTAAGCCCGCATAACAAGCACCCTGAATATTGAATAGAAGAGCGTCATACGGATTATTATCAATTAACTCTTGAATGGCGTCTAATGCTTCATTAAACTGCTGTTTAGAAAAAAGAGTTAGAATGGATTCTATGTTATTATTAGACACTTTTGACTTCAAATCTTAAAGGATTATTAACGTAAAATTAAAGTAAATAAATTTTTCATTTTTATTGGCTGATTTTAATTAATATATTTACAATAAGTATATTAGATAAAAACCTATTTAAACATTTATGATTTTTTTAAGATTTATTTTCATTTTATTATTGATTCTATCTGAAAAAATTTATTGGATCAACCAGTGTAAAAGATAAAAGATAAAAGAGCAATCTATAATATTATGTCAACTCAAAATCCGAATGAATTTAGTAGAGAACAACTCGAAATAGTAGTAAATTTTTTAAATACTGGAAAAGTAAATAAGGCCCTTGACGCTGTAAATGCGTTGATTAATGAGTTTCCTAATCACGCAATTCTTTTCAACCTTCAAGGTGCTTGTTTTGAAGCAAATAATCAGTTAAATTACTCAATTAAAAGCTTCAAACAAGCAATTTCAATTTTTCCAAATTATACTCAGGCCTTTTATAATTTAGGTGTTGTTCAGAATAAGTCTGGTAAAAAAATTGACTCCATTAAAAGCTATCAAGAAGCAATTTCAATAAAGCCTGATTATTTTGATGCTCACAATAATTTAGGTTTGGCTTTGACTCAAACTGAGAGATTCGAAGAGGGAATTATTCACTTAAACCATGCAGTAAGGATTAACCCAAATTTTGCTGAGGCTTTTAATAATTTGGGTTTAACCTATCTAGAGCTCAACGAGATTAATAAAGCAATCAATAGTTTTAAGAAAGCATTATCACTCAATCAATATTTCCAAAGGGCTCAAATTAATTTAGGCCACACATACCATCAGCTAGGCAAACTTAATTTAGCGATGCAAAACTATAAGAGATTACTAGAAGTTGATCCAAAATTTGCTGAAGCCTATGTCTTTATTGGAATTTTATATAAACATAAGGGCCAGCCAATTAAATCTATTGAAAACTTTGAAAAAGCACTTAATATTGACCCAACTTTAGTAAGCGCACTCTATGAGTTATCTAATGATACTAAATATGTTCTGGATTCTGAAAAACTGAGTAATTTAGAATCACTTCTCAGAAATGATACCCTTGGCCTAAATGACCAAATTATTTTGAACTATACTTTAGCAAACGTATATGAAAAAGAGCAGGAACATGAAAAATTTTTTGAGTTTTTAAATAAAGCAAACAAATTAAGAAAAAATCTATTAGGTTACTCATTTAATAATGATAAGAAAAAATTTATCTCAATTAAAAGATTTTATAATTCATCGAGTACTCCTCTTTCAGAATCAAAAAATAGTTTATCAATAAAAAATAGGCCAATTTTTATTGTAGGAATGCCGCGCTGTGGATCAACTCTCTTAGAGCAAATCCTATCAAGTCATAAAGAGATTTATGGTGCTGGAGAACTAGATTTATTACGAAAAATTCTCAACCCAGTTATTACCGACAATCAAGATAAAATATCCTTTGAGGTCATAAGACAAAAATATATTGATTCAGTTTCACAACTAGATTTTTCTGAAAGTATTTTTACTGATAAATCACTCTTAAATTTTCAATATATTGGATATATCTTAGATGCCTTACCTGAGGCAAAAATTATTCACCTTAAAAGAGATCCTAAGGCAATCTGTTGGTCAAACTATAAGACTAATTTTTCCCAGAGTGGCCTTGGTTTTAGTAATAATTTAGAGGATTTAGCAAATTACTACAAACTTTACGAAGAGCTGATGGTTTTTTGGCATAAAAAATTTCCAAATAAAATTTATGATCTTCAATATGAAAGCCTGACTGCTAATCAAGAGTTAGAGACAAGGAAACTCTTGGATTACTGTAATTTGAATTGGGATGAAAACTGTTTACATTTCTATAATAATAAACGATCAGTATTGACTGCAAGCAAAGATCAAGTTAGAGACAAAATGTATCAAGGAAGTTCAGAAGCCTGGAAAAAATATGAGTCAAACCTCAAAATCCTTATAGAAGAACTTAAATCTTAAAATTTTTTGTCTTGAACTTCAATGCTTTTTAAATTATCATTCCAATTTGTTTTTCTTGTATGAATTTTTATGAGATTTGATTTTGTCCCTTTTTTTAATCCTGGCGAAAACATC
>ENA-ORDR01000892-ORDR01000892.1-marine-metagenome-genome-assembly--contig:-NODE-892-length-14639-cov-9.628897_pt1 | contig 14639 bp, 9 predicted proteins | sample MGYA00240993_ERZ508538 | MGnify/ENA primary metagenome ERZ508538 (study PRJEB26207, sample SAMN05421999) | marine metagenome | isolation source: Monterey Bay, California, USA | place: USA:Monterey Bay... | reverse complement strand
ATTTATTCAATAGAAGATCTTGCTCAACTTATTTATGATTTGAAACAAATAAATCCTAAAGCAAGAATTGGGGTTAAGCTTGTTGCGTCATCAGGTGTAGGAACAATTGCAGCTGGTGTTGCTAAAGCAAAAGCAGATATAATATTAATATCTGGACATAATGGCGGTACGGGCGCAACACCGCAAACTAGTGTTAAGTATGTTGGAATACCATGGGAAATGGGTTTAACAGAAGCTAATCAAGTTTTAACATTAAACAATCTAAGACACAAAGTTACTCTTAGAACTGATGGTGGCATTAAAACAGGAAGAGATGTTGTTATTGCAGCAATGATGGGAGCAGAAGAGTATGGAGTGGCAACTACTGCGTTAGTTGCGATGGGATGTATCATGGTTAGACAATGTCATTCTAATACATGTCCTGTTGGTGTTTGTACTCAAGACGAAAAACTTAGAGAAAAATTTACAGGCACCCCAGACAAAGTAGTTAACTTATTCACTTTTATAGCATCTGAAGTACGGGAAATTTTAGCAAAAATAGGTTTTAAATCATTGAACGATATAATTGGAAGAACAGATCTTTTAATGCAGGTTAGCAAAGCCTCTCCAAATCTTGATGATTTAGATTTGAACCCACTTTTTGTACAAGCAGATAACGGTAACAATAAAAGATATTGTGAAAATCAAGAAATAAACCATGTACCAGATACACTTGATCAAGAAATTTGGCCAGAGATTGAAAAATCTTTAGATAGCTCTGAAAAAATAGAAAAAGAATACATTATTAAAAATACGAATAGAGCAGTTGGAACTAGAATATCTCATCACCTTTATAAAAAATATGGATATGAAAAACTTAATGAAAACTTTTTAGTATTAAATTTCAAGGGTTCAGCAGGACAATCATTTGGTGCTTTTTCAGCCAAAGGATTAAAACTTGTTCTTAAAGGAGATGCTAACGATTATGTAGGTAAGGGGTTATCAGGGGCAACAATTTCAATAAAATTATCTGATGAAAGTAATTTAATTTCAAATGAAAACACTATTATAGGTAATACAGTTTTATATGGTGCAACATCAGGAAAATTATTTGCAGCTGGACAGGCAGGAGAAAGATTTGCTGTTCGAAACTCTGGAGCAACTACGGTAATTGAAGGATGTGATTCAAATGGTTGTGAATACATGACAGGAGGAACTGTAGTAATCTTAGGTGATGTAGGTGATAACTTTGCAGCAGGGATGACAGGAGGAATGGCATTTATCTATGATAAATCAGGAGAATTTGAAAAAAAAGTTAATGATGAGTCTGTTGTATGGCAAAATATAGAAACAGATTATTGGAAAACATTTCTTAAAGATTTAATCCAAGAACATTTTAAAGAAACTGGATCCAATTTATCAAAAATGTTAATTGAAAATTATGATGAAGAGTTAAAGAATTTTATTCAAGTTTGTCCAAAAGAAATGTTAGACAAGTTAAGTAATCCAATCAGCAACAAACCATTTATTAAAGAAGTTAGTTAAATAATTAGTTTTAACTCCTTCATTATTATTTTAAGCCACCTTTGACTTGATAAACTGTGATCACCATTATTAATAATAACTAATTTTTTTTTTGCTTTTTGAAATATTTTTAAAACTTTTCTTGAATAAGAAACAGGCACCACTTCATCTTTTTGACCATGAACCATAGTAACATTTATTTCAGAATTTATTTTTTTATTTAAAACCTTATTTTTTCTACCATCTTTTATCAATTGTAGAGTAATTGGATATTCATAATTACCGTGTTTTAATTGTAAAATTCCTTTTTGGATAGTTTCAGACTTCATTTTTTTTGTGAACTTTTTCCACATCAAGTTTTCTAAAAATTCAGGAGCAGAACCTATACCTAAAAATCCTTTTATTTGACTTTTAAATTTTTGAAATTGTTTAAGTGCTAACCAGGCACCCATACTTGAACCAACAATAATAAAATCATTTTTCTTCACAAATTTTTTAATAAGAGCTGACGTTTCGTTGCTCCATTTTGTAATATTGCCATTTGTAAATTTTCCCGATGATTTTCCGTGTCCAGAATATTCAAGTGCTAGAAAACTCAGTTTGTTTTGTTTAGCAAATTTTAAAAAAGCATTTGGTTTTTTTCCTTCTAAATCAGACATAAAACCATGTAAAAAAACAATAAAAGGAGCACCTTTATGAATATTACAAACAAATCTTATTTTCTTACTTTTTGAGACTCTGTAATATCTAAAATAAGTCATAATCATTTATATGTTTAATCTAATAATATATAATCATATCAAATGTCATCTAATTTAAAAGTTTTACAAGTTATACCAAAATTAGGTTACGGAGGTGCTGAAACAGGTTGTTATGATATTGCTCATTACTTGCCAGAAAATGATTGTGGATCATTTATTGTAACAAGTGGAGGAGAACTTCTTAAATTTATTGATAAAAAAAAAGTAAAAATAATAAAACTTCCTGTACATAGTAAAAATCCTTTAATTATATTCATTAATTTTTTAGCTTTAGTTGCAATTATACTCGTTAAGAATATTTCAATTGTACATGCAAGGAGTAGAGCGCCAGCCTGGTCTTGCTTGTTAGCAGCTAAAATTACAGGCAGAAAATTTGTTACTACTTTTCATGGAACTTATAATTTTAATAATAAAATTAAAAAATTTTATAATTCTGTAATGGTTAGGTCTGACTTAATCATAGCAGGTTCTAATTTTATTTTTTCTCATATTAAAGATAATTATACAAAATATCTTAATGCTAAAAAAAAACTTTTAGTTATATTCAGAGGAATTAACGTCGACTATTTTGATCCAACTACCAAATTAGATAGTGATGAAAAAAAACTATTAAAAAAATGGCAAATAGAAAAAGATAAAAAAATAATTCTTTTACCTGGCAGATTAACAGGATGGAAAGGACAAGAAGTTTTTATAGAAGCAATTAATTTAGTTAATATTGAACTTGGATATGAAGCCTTTTACGCTGTAATTCTTGGAAGTGATCAAGGTAGAGATCTATATAAAAAAAAACTTATTAGAATTACAGAACAACACAGATTAAATAACCAAGTTAAATTTATTGATCATTGTAATGACATGGCTTTAGCCTACAAAGTTTCAGATATAGTAATATCTGCATCTATCGAGCCAGAGGCTTTTGGAAGAGTTGCGGTTGAGGCCCAATCAATGGAAAAACCAATAATTGCAAGCGATATTGGCGGGTCTAATGAAACTATAATTGATGAAAAAACTGGTTTTTTATTCGAGTCTAGCAATGCAAAATCATTAAGTGAAAAAATTTTGAAAGTTCTTTCTATGGATGAAACATTGTTACAATCGATAGGTAAAGAAGGAAGAAAAAACATAATTCAAAAATTTAATGTTGAAAAAATGTGCTTTTCTACTTATTCAGAGTATAAAAGAATATTAAATTAATGCCTATAATTACCTTACCAGATGGAAATAATTTAACATTTCCAGACAAAGTTACAGGTCTAGATGTAGCTGAAAAAATTAGTAAGTCACTTGCAAAACAAGCTATGGTTATAAGTGTTGATGGTGATTTAAAAGATTTAGATTTTTTAATAGAAAAAGATTGTTCAATTAAAATTTTTACGTCAAAAAATCCTGAAGGCCTAGAAACTATTAGGCATGATACAGCACATATATTGGCAATGGCAGTACAAGAATTATTTCCAGGAACACAAGTTACTATTGGGCCAGTTATTGAAAATGGTTTTTATTATGATTTTGCTAGAAAGGAACCTTTTACTGAAGACGATTTAGAAAAAATTGAAAATAAGATGAAAGAAATTGTGGATAGAAATGAAATCACAAAAAGAGAAGTTTGGGAGAGAAATAAAGCTATTTCACATTTTAAAGAAAAAGGAGAAATTTATAAAGCAGAATTAATTGAAGCAATCCCTGAAAATGAAGATGTGTCTATCTATTTTCATGGTGAGTGGCATGACCTATGCAGAGGACCACATCTTTCTTCAACAGGTAAAATTGGAAAGTTTTTTAAGCTTACAAAAGTTTCAGGAGCTTATTGGAGAGGTGATTCTAATAATGAAATGTTACAAAGAATATATGGTACAAGCTGGGCAACTCAAAAAGATCTAGATGAATATTTAAAAAGAATAGAAGAAGCTGAAAAAAGAGATCATCGAAAACTTGGAAAAGAAATGGATTTATTTCATTTTAGAGAGGAAAGTCCAGGCTCAGTATTCTGGCATGAAAAAGGCTGGGCTTTATTTCAAAAATTGATTAATTATATGAGAGGCAGACAAGATGCTGCTGGTTACAAAGAAGTAAATACACCAGAGATATTAGATAGACAGTTGTGGGAAAAATCTGGTCATTGGGAAAAATATGGTGAAAATATGTATACTTCAGAAACTCCAGACGAAAAAGTATTTGCGATTAAACCTATGAATTGTCCTGGTCACATTCAGGTATTCAACCAAGGTTTAAAAAGTTATAGAGACCTTCCTTTACGTATAACTGAATTTGGAAAAGTACATCGTTATGAACCATCTGGAGCACTCCATGGTTTACTAAGAGTGAGAGCATTCACACAAGACGATGCTCATATATTTTGTTCAGAGGATCAAATTACAAGTGAATGTTTAGAAGTAACTAATTTAATTTTAGATATTTATAAAGATTTAGGTTTTGAAAATGTAATTTTAAAATATGCAGATAGACCAGACGTAAGAGTTGGTGAAGATGAAGTTTGGGATAAAGCAGAAGCTTCATTGCTTGAAGCAGTTAAAGCATCTAAGTTAGAATATAGTATTAATAAGGGTGAGGGTGCATTTTATGGTCCAAAAATTGAATTTGTATTAAGAGATGCAATTGGTAGAGATTGGCAGTGTGGAACTTTGCAAGTTGATTTGAATTTACCAGGAAGATTAGATGCTTCTTATGTTGATAAAGATGGAACTAAAAAAGTACCTGTTATGCTTCATCGAGCGTTATTTGGTTCTTTAGAAAGATTTATAGGAATTCTTATAGAAAATTATGCTGGTAAATTTCCTTTTTGGATTTCTCCACTACAAACAGTTGTAATACCAATATCTGAGGAATTTGATGATTATGCTATTGAAGTTTCAAAAAAAATTAAACAAGCAGGCATTAGTTCAAACGTTGATTTAAAAAAACATAATTTAAATTACAAAATAAGAGATCATTCATTAGCAAAAATACCTCTTTTATTAATTTGTGGTAAAAAAGAAGTTGACTCTAACTCGGTAACGATTAGAAGATTAGACTCTAACAAACAAGAAAATATGGACTTAAATTTATTCTTAAAAACTTTCTCTGCTTTAAATAAAGCATCCTCAAACTAAGTGGCAGATTTTAAACAAAATTACTTTCAAAGAAGAACAAAAGACAGGGGTCCAAGATCTAACAATAGAATCTCGTCTCCAGATGTTCAGGTAATAGCAAGTGATGGTGAAAATCTTGGTGTGATGAATACCAATGAAGCAATTTCAATGGCAAAAAATCAAGGACTAGATTTAATAGAGATAGCAGCGAATGCAAATCCACCTGTTTGTAAAATTATGGATATGGGTAAGTTTAAATATGATGCCCAAAAGAAAGCAAATATTGCGAAGAAAAAACAGAAAATTGTTTTATTAAAAGAGATTAAAATGAGACCTGTAACAGAAACTCATGATTATGATTTTAAGGTTAAAAATGCAAAAAAATTTATTGCTAAAGGGGATAAAGTAAAATTTACTGTAAGATTTAAAGGTCGTGAATTACAACATTCTCACTTGGGAAAAGAATTGATGGATAAGATCAAAGAAGACATGAAGGATATTGGTAAGGTAGAATTACACCCTAAGTTCGACGGTAAGCAAATGATCATGGTAATTCAGCCTTTATAGGCCTTAATATAGGTTGTAAATTTATATCAATCTTTGTATAACACCGCAGAATTATGCCAAAATTAAAAACAAAAAGCTCAGCTAAAAAAAGATTTAAAATATCAGCTACTGGTAAAGTAATGACTGCTCAAGCTGGTAAAAGACATGGTATGATTAAAAGAACGAATTCACAAATAAGAAAGTTAAGAGGCACAACAACTATGTCCAAGCAAGATGGCAAGATTGTTAAATCATACATGCCTTACAGTTTAAGAGGTTAATAATGGCAAGAGTAAAAAGAGGCGTAACTAGTAAAGCAAAGCATAAAAAAGTTTTAAAAGCTGTCAAAGGTCAATGGGGCAGAAGAAAAAATACTATCAGAGTTGCAAAGCAAGCTATGGAAAAAGCGATGCAATATGCTTACAGAGATAGAAGAAATAAAAAAAGAGATTTCAAATCTTTGTGGATACAAAGAATTAATGCCGGTGTTAGAGCTGAAGGATTAACTTATTCTAAATTTATCAATGGTCTTGGAAAATGTGGCATAACAATTGATAGAAAAATTTTAGCTGAAATTGCTTACGATAGCCCAGAAGCATTTAAAACAATTGTTCAAAAAGCCCAATCCGCTTTAAATTAATCTTCGCTATTGTTTTTATTTCTTAAGGAAATAATCTATCAATATGTCAGACATAAAAAATATTCAAAATGACTACTCGGCTAAACTTAACAATAATTTAAGTTTAGAAGAAATTAATCAAATCAAGACTGAGTTATTTGGCAAAAACGGTTTGATATCTTCCCAATTCAAAAATATTGGATCTATACCAGAGACAGATAGAAAAAAATTTGCATCAGATCTTAATCAAATTAAGGATGAGTTACAAAATTTAATAACAAGTAAAATTAATGAAATTGAATCAAAAAAAATAAATGAAAAATTAGAAAAAGAAAAAATTGATGTAACTCTTCCCGAAAGACCTTTTGTTAGAGGTAAAATTCATCCTGTTTCACAAACTATAGATGAAATTTCATCAATCTTTTCTGAGATAGGTTTTAGTGTTGAAGAGGGCCCAGATATTGAAAATGAGTATAACAATTTTACAGCTTTAAATACACCTGACAATCACCCAGCAAGAGATATGCATGACACGTTTTATCTTGATGAGAATAAAGAAATTTTATTAAGGACTCATACATCTCCAGTTCAAATTAGAACAATGCTAAAAGATAAACCTCCATTTAAGATTATTGCGCCTGGAAGAACTTATAGGTCGGATAGTGACCAAACACATGCACCAATGTTTCATCAAGTAGAAGGTTTACATATAGATAAAGATATAAACATGGGACATTTAAAGGGTTGCTTAAATTATTTTATTAAAGAGTTTTTTGAAGTTGAAAAAATTAAAATGCGATTTAGACCAAGTCACTTCCCTTTTACTGAACCATCAGCTGAAGTAGATATTGGTTATGAAATTAAAGATGGGAAAATTGTTATTGGAGAAGGAGACCAATGGCTTGAAATATTGGGTTGTGGAATGGTTCATCCCAATGTTTTGAAAAATGTGAAAGTCGATCCATCAAAGTATCAAGGTTATGCATTTGGAATAGGAATTGATCGATTAGCGATGCTTAAATATGGGATTAATGATCTAAGAGCTTTTTTTGATTGTGATTATAGATGGTTAAATCATTTTGGATTTGATCCTTTAGATGTACCAACAAATTATAGAGGTTTAAGTCGATGAAAATCACATTTGATTGGTTGAAAGATCATTTAGATACAAAATTAAATGAGGGTAAGCTTTTAGAACAGCTGACAAATGTTGGGCTTGAGGTTGAAAGTGTAGAAAACTTATCAGCTGGTCTTGATTTATTTAAAGTAGCAAAAATTTTAAAGACAGAAAAACATCCAAATGCTGATCGACTAAAAGTTTGTGACGTTGATGTGGGAGAAAATGAGATAAAAAAAGTTGTGTGTGGTGCGCCCAATGCAAGAGAAGGATTAATTACAATATATGCCCCACCTGGAGCCATTGTTCCAAAAAGTAAAGTAAAATTGGTGGTAGCTAAAATTAGGGACGTTACTTCTTACGGGATGCTTTGTTCTGAGTCTGAATTAAATTTATCAGACGAAAGTGATGGAATAACTGAATTGTCATCAAAAAAATATGAAAAGAGTATTGGAAAAAGTTATTTTTCAAAATCAAATTCCAATCTTATAGATCTATCGATTACTCCTAATAGGCCAGATTGTCTTGGTGTTAGAGGAATAGCAAGAGATCTTGCTGCTTCAGGTTTTGGAAAATTAAAAAATTTAAAAGGAAAAAAAATTAAGTCAAATGTGAAACAAACTTTAAAAGTTAAAATTAATAAAGAAAAAAATCAAGCTTGTAGTTCTTTTGGTAGCTGTTTAATTACTAATGTAAAAAATACTGAAAGCCCTAAATGGTTAAAAGATAAACTAGTTTCAATTGGACAAAAACCAATTTCAGCAATAGTTGATATTACCAACTATGTAATGCTTGATATTAATCGTCCACTACATGCTTATGATGCAGATAAAATAGAAAAAGGTATTGTAGTTAGGAATTCAAAATCTGGTGAAGAGTTTACAGCTCTAGATAATAAAAATTATAAATTAGATGATGGGATGTGTGTAATTAGCGATAACAAAGGTGTGTTAGGATTAGGTGGAATTATTGGAGGCACAAGGTCAGGTACTGAATTTGATACAAAAAATATTTTATTGGAGTCAGCTTATTTTGAGCCCAGATCTATTAGAAGTACATCAAAAAAATTAAACCTAGATACAGATGCAAAGTTTAGGTTTGAAAGAGGTATTGATCCATTATCGATTCAAGACGGATTAAATAAAGCAGCACTATTAATTAAAGAGATTTGTGGGGGTGAAATTAGTAAAATTGACATTCAAACAATTGAAACAGTAAAAGCTAAAACCATAAAATTTGATACTAATTTATTTGAAAAAATAACAGGATTTAAAATTTCAATTAAGGAAATGGTTAAAATCTTAGAAGATCTTGGTTTCAAAATTAAAAAAGAAAAAAAACATTTAAAATTAACCATCCCAACTTGGAGACCAGATATTTCACAGGAAATAGATATTGTTGAAGAGTTAGTAAGGATAACTGGTTATGATAAAATAAAAACTATAGATCCAATCAAAGAAAGAAATAAATCTACTTTAACTCAGTCACAAAAGTTATTTCATTTTTTACAGAGAGCAATTGCATCTAAAGGATATTTAGAGGCAATAACATGGTCATTTACTGACTCAAATTATAACAATCATTTTAGAGATCAAAGTGATGAAATTAAAATAGTAAATCCCATAAGCTCAGAGTTGGGAGTTTTGAGAAACTCAATTTTTTCAAATTTAATTATGTATATGAATAAAAATTTGGATAGAGGTTTTAAAGATTTATCGATATTTGAAATAGGGCCAATTTTTACTGGTTCAAACCCTGGTGAACAAAACACAGTAGTTTGTGGTTTATCAGCAGGTAAAAGATCAAGATTATCATGGAATGAAAAAGAGAGAAATGTTGATGTATTTGATGTTAAAAGAGATGTAGTCCAAACTTTAATTGAAGCAGGATATAATTCAGATAAATTTTTTATAGATGATGAAACACCAAATTATTATCATCCAGGTAAGTCAGGTAGGTTATTTTTAAATCGAGGCAAAGATCAAATTGCAGCATATTTTGGTGAGATTCATCCAAATATTATAAAAAACATAGATATTAAAACAGAGTCATTAGTTGGATTTGAAATTTTTCTAGATAATTTAAAATTACCAAAGAAAACTTTAAAAGACCAAAAAACTAAATTTGAAGTATCAGATTATCAAAAATCTGAAAGAGACTTTGCTTTTGTAGTTGATAAAGAAGTTAAAGCTCAAGATTTAATTAATGCAATATCAAGCGTGGATCAAAAACTGATTAGCAATATTAATGTTTTTGATGTCTATGAGGGTGAAAATATTCCAGAAAATCAAAAATCAATAGCAATTAGTGTGACCATACAATCATCTGAAAAAACATTGAATGATAGTGATTTAGAAAATATTAATAATTCTATAATTAAAACAGTTGAAAATAAAACTGGCGCTAAGATACGATCTTAAAGCAAATGAGTAATATCGATAATATTAGAAACTTTGCAATTATTGCGCATATTGATCATGGTAAATCTACAATAGCAGATAGAATAATTCATAGCTGTGGAGGGCTTACAGAAAGAGAAATGAAAGCTCAAGTATTAGACTCAATGGATATTGAGCGTGAAAGAGGAATCACAATCAAGGCTCAAACAGTTAAACTTAATTATAAAGCAAAGGATGGTAAAGATTATATTTTAAATATAATTGATACTCCTGGTCATGTCGATTTTAGTTATGAAGTAAGTAGATCCCTTTATGCTTGTGAGGGGTCAATTTTAATTGTTGATAGTACTCAAGGAGTAGAAGCACAAACTCTTGCAAATGTTTATCAAGCTTTAGATATTGATCATGAGATTGTACCAGTTTTAAACAAGGTTGATCTTCCAGCATCAGATTTAGATAGAACAAAAAAACAAATAGAAGAAGTGATAGGTATTGACACCGAGAATGCAATTCCATGTTCTGGAAAGACAGGTGTGGGTATAGAAGATATTTTAGAGCAAATTATAACAACTTTACCTAGCCCTGAAGGTGAAAGTTTAGGAGACTTAAAATGTTTATTGGTTGATAGTTGGTACGACACATATTTAGGAGTTGTAATTTTAGTTAGAGTTATTGATGGTAAAATTTCAAAAAATATGAAAATTAAAATGATGTCAACTAATCAAGAATATATTGTTGAAAAAGTTGGCGTATTTACACCAAAAGCTACAGATATCAACGAGTTAAACGCTGGAGAAATAGGATTTATAACAACTGGAATAAAAGTTTTATCAGAAACAAAAGTTGGAGACACCATATGTGATGCCGCTAAACCTTTGAAAGAAGCACTGCCTGGTTTTAAACCAAGTAAGCCAGTAGTGTTTTGTGGATTATTTCCAGTAGATAGTTCTGAGTATCAAAAATTAAAAGATGGTTTAGCTAAACTACAATTGAACGATGCAAGTTTTTCATTTGAGCCTGAGTCATCTTCTGCGCTGGGACTAGGTTTTAGATGTGGGTTTTTAGGGTTACTCCATTTAGAAATTGTTACTGAAAGATTAGAAAGAGAATTTGATGTAAACTTGTTAACAACAACTCCAGGGGTAGTATACAAAGTTCATATGAATAGTGGAGATATTGTTGACCTTCATAATCCTTCTAGTTTACCAGACCCAACTTTAATTAATTTAATTGAAGAACCTTGGATTAAAGCAACAATAATTACTCCAGATGAATACTTAGGCTCTATTATAAAAATGTGTCAGGATAAAAGAGGTGTGCAAACTAATTTAAGTTATTCTGGAAATAGAGCTGTTGTAAATTATGAATTACCTTTAAATGAAGTGGTTTTTGATTTTAATGATCGCTTAAAATCAATGACTAGTGGATATGCAAGTTTTGATTATGAAATTATAGAACATAGAGAAGGTGATTTAGTAAAACTTGGAATTTTAGTTAATGCAGAGCCAGTAGATGCATTAGCCATGATGATTCATAAAGATTTTGCTCAAAGAACAGGAAGAGAAGTTTGTGAAAAACTTAAAGATTTAATTCCAAGACATAATTTTATGATACCAGTTCAAGCTGCAATTGGTGGTAAGATAATAGCTAGAGAAACTATAAAGGGTTTCAAAAAAGATGTTTTAACTAAAATTCATGGAGGAGGAGCTACAGATAGAAAAAGAAAGCTTCTTGAAAAACAAAAAAAAGGTAAGGCTCGATCAAAACAGTTTGGAAGAGTAGAAATTCCCCAGGAGGCATTTATTGGTGTTCTCAAGATTTCAAAAGAAAAGTAATTGGAGAGGTGGCCGAGTGGTTGAAGGCGCACGCTTGGAAAGCGTGTAAAGGAGCAATTCTTTCATGGGTTCGAATCCCATTCTCTCCGCCACTAAATAAGCCTTTATTTACAGTCTTAATTAGCTCTTTTTTACTTAATTAAGTAAAGATAAATCAGCATTTTTTATAAAAAATGTTATAATTTTTTTTTCCAAAAAATTAAAAAATGACAAATAAAAATACATATCAGGCAGACTCCATCAAAGTTTTAAAAGGTCTTGAAGCAGTTAGAAAAAGACCAGGAATGTATATTGGAGATACAGATGATGGAACTGGTTTGCATCATATGGTTTATGAAGTGGTTGATAACTCCATAGATGAAGCTTTAGCAGGTCACTGTAAAAACATTAATGTAAGAATTAACTCTGATGGAACTATTACTGTAAATGATGATGGTCGAGGAATTCCTGTTGATATGCATAAAGGAGAAAAAAAATCAGCTGCAGAAGTTATTATGACTCAACTTCATGCTGGTGGTAAATTTGATCACGATTCATATAAAGTATCAGGAGGACTTCATGGAGTGGGTGTTTCTGTTGTTAATGCTTTGTCTGAGTCATTACAATTAGAGATTAACAGGGACGGAAAAAAGCACTTTATAGAATTTAAAAACGGTGAAGCAAAAGCACCATTGAAAGTTACAGGAAAATCTAAAGAAACTGGAACTCAAATAACATTTTTGCCATCAAAAGAAATATTTTCTTCCATAAAATTTAGTGCAAATATTCTGATCAAAAGAATGAGAGAGCTAGCCTTCTTGAATAAAGGTATTAAAATAATTTTTACTGATGCTAGTTTAAAAAAAGAGAAAGTATCTGAATTTAAATTTGATGGTGGTGTACTTGAGTTTGTAGATTTTCTAGATGAAAAAAGAGAAAAACTACAAAATAAAAATGGAAATGATTTATTTAAAAAACCAATTTATATAGAAGGAAAAAAAGATAATATCGAACTTGAGTGTTCTTTAAAGTGGAACGGAAGTTATGCTGAGGATATTTTCCCTTATACTAATAATATTTACCAAAAAGATGGTGGTACTCATTTATTGGGCTTTAGAAGTGCGTTAACTAGAGTTGTTAACAAATATGCTAATGAACACAATTTACTCAAGAAAAATAAATTAGCAATTTCAGGAGATGATATTAAAGAAGGATTAACTTGTGTGCTTTCTACTAAAATTCCTGATCCTAAATTTTCATCTCAAACAAAAGACAAACTAGTTTCATCAGAAGTAAGGATGATTGTAGAAACTGTTGTGAATGAAAAATTATCTATATGGTTTGATCAAAATCCGTCAGTTGCTAGAATAATTTTAGCAAAAGTTATTCAAGCTGCAATGGCGAGAGATGTAGCTAGAAAAGCGCGAGAAAATGTAAGAAGAAAAGGTGCCTTGGAATTAAGTGGTCTTCCTGGAAAACTGGCTGATTGCCAAATAGGAAAACAAGATGGTACAGAGTTGTTTATTGTAGAGGGTGACTCAGCGGGTGGATCAGCTAAACAAGGTAGAAATAGATCCAATCAAGCTGTTTTACCTTTAAGAGGTAAAATTTTGAATACTTATGTTGAGGATTTAGCAGCTAAAAAAAATGGCAATGGTGATAATTCAGAACAACAAAGAACTAAAGCTTTGTCAAAAATGATATCATCAAATGAAATAGTTACTTTAATCAATGCATTGGGTTTAGATCCAAAAGTACAGGAAATAGATTTAAAAGATCTTAGATATGGAAAGATTATTATTATGACAGATGCTGATGTAGATGGATCTCACATTAGAGCTCTGTTGTTAACTTTTTTTAATAATAAACCGTTTAATAAATTAATTGAAAATGGACATGTATATTTAGCTCAACCCCCATTATTTAAAATAAATAAAGGAACAAAGGGAATATATATTAAAGATGAAAAAGAATTAGAGGATTATATTGTTAATAACAATAAAGAATTAAAAAAATTAAAAAGAGGATCCAAAGAGTTTATAAAAGAATTAGATCTAGAAAAATCAAAAATGAACATTCAAAGGTTTAAAGGATTAGGAGAGATGAACCCAGAAGAGTTATGGAGTACAACTCTGGACCCTGAAACAAGAAATCTATTACAAGTACAGTATTCAAAAGATCTTAAGAAGGATCAAAGTCTAATACATACTTTAATGGGAAATGATGTTGCTTTGAGAAAAGATTTTATAATTTCTAACGCAATTAATGTACAAAATCTTGATATCTAATAATGAAGTTCTTTGAAACTTCAAAATACCATTTTTTTAAAAAATCAACTTATATAAGTTTAAGATGGATTGGTATTATTGGACAATTAATATCAGTTAACTTTGTCTATTTTTTTTTAAATTTTGATTTTAATTTTATTATTTGTAATTTAATTATATTTTTAGGTATTTTAAGTAATTTTTTTTTAATTTTTATATATAAAAAAACACAATTATCCGATAGGTCAGCATTTGTCTTTTTAGTAATAGATATTTTGCAACTGGGTGTTTTGCTTTATCTAACAGGAGGAGTAACTAATCCATTTGTTATTTTTTTATTAATTCCAAGCATTTTTTCATCATCAAATCTAAGTTTTAAAACTAATTCTTTATTAGTACTGCTAACAATAACTATTATTTTTGTACTTACACTTTATTCATTAGATTTACCTTCTCCAATTAGTGATCATTTTCATGTTAGCCCGTACTATTTTTACTCAATTCCAATCGCTTTAATAATT
>ENA-ORDR01000890-ORDR01000890.1-marine-metagenome-genome-assembly--contig:-NODE-890-length-14654-cov-5.727722_pt1 | contig 14654 bp, 5 predicted proteins | sample MGYA00240993_ERZ508538 | MGnify/ENA primary metagenome ERZ508538 (study PRJEB26207, sample SAMN05421999) | marine metagenome | isolation source: Monterey Bay, California, USA | place: USA:Monterey Bay... | reverse complement strand
TATATTTTTAGGTTTACTTATCATTTCCTTTCAATTCCTCTAAAATAGCCATTTATTTTATTTCTTTTAATTTTTTCGAATTTATTGTTCTCTACTACATAATAATTATTATTTGAGATACTAACATTTCTTTTAGGAGAAGGAGAAAGACAGAAAGGAAATCGCAATCTTAAATTTTTAATCAAATTTGGATTAGAATTTCTGATAGTTGCAGAAACAAATCTCGAACAATTAGATCCTTTAGATACAAATGGACCATATGGAATAACACCCTTTTTCTGTATGATTTTTGCAAATGTATACGCTGATTTGAAATTAATATTTTTTAAAACAGAAGCGTATAATTTCCCCTCACCATGATTTGCTTTTTTATTTTTTGTGTGTACAAGAATTTCTTCTAAGTTTTTTATCCTATTATTTTCTATTTTAGCAGAAATTGGAATGCCAATATCCGGATCAGTCTCTCTATCTCTTACTCTCCCAAAACCAGTAGGAGTATGGTATCTTCCAAAATCAAAATAAAGGAGTTCTTTATTTTCAGAGTTTATTAAGATTAATGCAGAATGTCCAACCCGATATTTCCCGTTTGTAGCACAAAAAGAGTCATACCAAGCTCCAGCGGCAGTTGTTTCCCCTTCAGGCCAAGCTAAAACTATTATAAAATCAGAATTTATCATTTAATGCAAAACTACTATTTAATTTTAATTTTTAAAATAATATTTAATTGACAAATTTTTAAGGACAGGTATTCTAAGCAAAAAGTCGTTAAAAATAAATTTATAGTTGCTCATAGTTGAGAAGTTTGATTTTTTGATAATATTGTAAACAAATCGTCCACAATTTAATGATTTTTTTGAGAATGGACCAAAAGGGATTAATCCCTCTTTTGATTGAGTTTTGTATATTCCTGACCTTTTTTGAAACTAATATTTTTAAATATCTTGTAGTATAATTTTCCTTCTGGCCATGATAATGTAATTATGAAATCAGAATTTGACAATTTTAATTGTACTATAAATGTTTATTTGAAAAATCCTCAAGTATTTTAAAAAAGGAAAGTATATCTTTTTGTGTGTTTTCTCTATTGATGGTAACTAATCTGACAAAAGTTTCTCCTTTATGCTCTCCATATCCAACCATTAGTTTATTGTTGTTATATAATTGAGTACATAATTCAATAGCATCAAAATCTTTGTAATTAAAACAAACAGATAAACTGTCATCATAACTATATAATTTATAATCAGAATTATTTCGGATATAATTTCTAGCAATATCTGACAAGTTATAATTTGTTTCTACCATTTCCCCGATTCCATTTGTTCCTACAGATTTCCAAAGTGTCCAGAATTTTAACGCATTGTTTCTTCTTCCACATTCAAAAGAAGTTTGTCCTAAATTATAGTCATTGTTGTCTGTTTGATAAAGATACTCCGCTTTATTGCTAAATGAGTTATATAAATCTTCCTTATCTTTTGTCAATAAAATAGAAGTAGAGAGGGGTGTCCCTAAAGTTTTATGTGCATTAAAACAAAAGGAATCAGAATATTGTACACCTTCAGCTAAATGTTTGTATTTTTTAGAAAAGATAACGGTTCCAGCAAATGCTCCGTCAATATGAAGCCAAATATTATCTTTATTGCAAATATTTGCTATTTCTGAAATAGGATCAGTTGCTCCCATTACGGTTGTACCAACAGTTGCATTTACAAAGAATGGAATAAGTTTATTGTTCAGATCATTTTTAATAGCAGTCTGAAGAGATTCAGAACACATTTCTCCCTTCTCATTTGTTTCTATATATCTTACATTATTTCTTCCAATTCCAGCAAAAGATGCATTTTTCCCCATGGAATAATGAGAATTTTGAGAAGAATAACATACTAAATCTTGTTGCTTTCCATTATTTCTTATTTCTGGTATTTTTTTGTCTCTAGCAATAATTAATGCCATAAAATTACACATGCTTCCTCCTGTAGGAAAAGTTCCACCAAAAGTTTTTGGGTAATCTATTAAAGAAGCAACCTTTCTCAGAATTTCTTTTTCTACTTCTACCATAGGTCCTGCTATTTTGTAGGTAGCCATACTATTATTCAGCAGTACCGCAAGCAATTCTCCAACAACAGATTTACTATTTAATCCTCCAAAAAGCTGATTAAAAAATAATTTACTGGAAGTTTTTGGAGTGTTTAATATTATTTCTTTTAAAGAATTCTTGAAAGTCTCATCATCAATTCCATTTTCACTTAGAGAGATATCTAGTTTCTTTAGGACGTCTTCCGTTTGAATTTTATCAGAGATACCTTTTTCCTGATCATCATTTATCAGATCATTTACTAGTTCATTAAATATATTTAGGTCGTTAAATATCTTTTCTGACATTTTTAATAATTATTTATGCAAAAATAGAAAATTAGCTCAAAAAATTCTCATAATGTTATTTTCTTTATATGTGAAGAACACATAAGATTATTTTAGAAGATATCTGAGAAAGCATGGTTTTTTAGTATATTTGCAGATATGAGAAAAATATTTTTTTTATTTTGTATTATTTATTTTCACTCGGTTAATGCTCAATTACTTATAAATGAGTATTCTGCAGCAAATTACGATAGTTATCAGGATGATTATTTCGAATATGAAGATTGGGTAGAAATTTATAATAATACACCAAATCCTATTGATATAAATGGATATTTTATAACTGATAAAGTTTCTAATCCTACTAAATGGCAAGTTCCATCTTCATTTATTATACCTGCGAATGATGTTGGAATTATTTTTTGCTCTGGTAGAGATGAAATAAGTGTAGGTGGTGTTGCTCATACAAACTTTAAAATAACACAGACAAAAGGAAATGAGGTGTTCATGATCTCAGATGCATCACAAGTTTTATTAGATTCCATATCTGTCCGTTCAAATTTAAAGTCCCACTCAATGGGTAGAGAAACTAACGGTAGTTCTACTTGGGTCGTATTTGAAAACGCTACTCCTGCAACTGCAAATGTAGGATCATTTGAACGATACGCTTATACGCCAGTTTTCTCTCTTCCCTCTGGATATTATTCTGGATCCGCACAGGTTATAATAACATCTCCTAATCCTCTTGCAACTATTTATTATACTACAGATGGAAGCGAGCCTGATAATACATCTACTCAATATACTACACCGATTACTTTTGTTCAAACTACTGTTTTAAAAGCTGTTGCTTATAGCTCGAATCCTAATATATTGCCATCTTTTATAGAGTATAATACTTACTTTATAGATGACACACATACTATTCCAATCCTATCTATTTCTGGAGATGATGTTCTTGATTTATTGGATGGGGGTTGGGGCAGTTCAAGTCTTGAACCTGAAGGAACAATGGAGTGGTTTGATAAGGATGGTGTTTTAATTGACAAAGGAACTGGAGAATATAATAAGCATGGAAATGATTCTTGGGCCTACGATCAAAGAGGATTTGATTATATTATGAGAGATCAATTTGGATATAATTACGCTTTACAAGACAAACTTTTTGCAACTAAAAGCAGGAATAAATTCCAAAGAATTATTGTAAAAGCTGCTGCAAATGACAATTATCCATTTTCTTTTGGAGGTTCTGGAGCACATATCCGAGATGCTTATGTTCATCACCTTTCACAAATTGCTGACTTAAGATTAGATGAAAGATCTACCTCATCTTGTATTTTGTACCTAAATGGTGATTATTGGGGGGTTTATGAAATGAGAGAAAAAGTAGATGATTCTGATTTTTTAGATTACTACTATGACCAAGATGAAATATATAGAGAAAGTGCTGAGTATATTCAATATTTAAAAACCTGGGCAGGAACGTGGACTAAATATGGAGGAGGAGCTTCGGGAATGATAGCTGAAGATGACTGGGATGATTTTGTAACTTTTGTTACTACAAATCCAATGACAAATCAAGCTAATTATAATGTTGCAAAAAGTCAATTTAATACCGGTAGTTTAATTGATTACTTTTTACTAAACTCTTATGTGGTTTGTGGAGATTGGTTAAATTATAATACTGGATGGTGGAGAGGGTTAGATCCTAATGGAGACAAAAAAAAGTGGAGATATACACTTTGGGATATGGATAATACTTTTGATCATGGAACAAATTATACTGGCGTACCTACTATGTCAGTAAATGCAGATCCTTGTGATCCTAGTAGTTTAAGTGACCCTGGAGGGCAAGGGCATGTTCCTATTTGGAATGAATTTCTAACAAATGATAACTTTTTTGATGATTATTTAAATAGGTGGCAAGATCTAGCAACTAGTGATTTATCATGCCAGAATATGATAGATCTTTTGGATAGTATGATTACGGTAATTGAACCAGAGATGCCAGGACAAATTGCTAGGTGGGGAGGGAATTACGCAACTTGGCAATCTAATGTTCAGGATATGAAAGATTTTATTTTAGCTAGATGTAGTATTATGAATGATGGTTTTATCCCTTGCTATCCTGCACTATCTGGACCGTATAATGTAACGGTAGAAATTGTAGGGATTGGTGAGGTAGAAATGAGTGATGATAATATAATTAATGAAATAAATACACCTAAAGTTTATAGTAGATTTGGAGGTGTAAATTTACCGTTTGAAGTTAAAAGCGGAACTTTCGTAAATTGGGAGGTAATCCCAGCTGGCGTGTATGCTTTTGATCCTCTTGTAGATACTTTAGAGTTGGAATTACAAGGTGATGTTACTGTAATAGCAAATTTCATTCCTCCTACACCAACAAGAGATATTGTATATAAAGTAGAGCCTGCGGGAACTACTACCTCAATAGATGTAAATGGCGTAAATATGAATATTTTCCCTACCACTGTAAATTATACTATTGGAGATACAGTTTCAGTTATTCCTCAGATAGATCCACTGTGGGGGTTTAGTTATTGGGAAACGGATTCGGTAATAATGATGCCACTTAATACAAATCCTACAGATTCCTTTTATGTAGATTATCATGATACTGTGGTGTTACATATTTATGAACTTCCAACAATAAAAGCATTTATTAGTGGTAACGATACAATTTGCGATAATGAAGAGAATCCTGCTGAGGTTAGTGTTTCATTTAGTGGTACTGAGCCATTTACATTTGTTTATAAACATAATGGAATAGAACAAGATCCGATTGATGATGTTTTAGTAAATCCATATATTATTGAAACAAGATTGGCTGGTTTTTATGAATTAATTAGTTTTTCAGATGCTACTGAAATTGGTGGTATTAGTGGACAAGCTTTGGTAACTGTACTACCCTCACCTAATGCGGCTTTTCATCTTACAGATTCGGACACTTTAAATATATTAGATGCAACAACAGAATTTATTGATGATTCTGAAGGAAATATTGTTTCTTGGGAATGGAATTTTGGAGATAATACTGCTTATGATTATACTGAACTTCCTACTCATACTTTTCCTGAGACACCATCTGTTTATACAGTTTCTTTGGTGGTTACAGATGAAAATAGTTGTAAGAGCACAACTTCCAGAAATATAACTATTCAGGATAAATATTGGATTTACATTCCAAATAGTTTTACTCCAGATTTTGATCAGATAAATGATAAGTTCTGTATTTCGTATAATGGAATTAGGGAAGAAACATTTAACTTTATTGTTTATGACAGGGTCTCAACTGTGGTGTACTCTACCACAAATATTTATGATTTAGATTGTAATAATGGTTGGGACGGAAAACACCAAACAACTGGGGAGGACTTACCAATGGGAATGTATGTTTACGAAATCTATTTCCAAGATTTTGAGGGATGGAAACACCAAGATCACGGAAGTATTTTTATTATAAGATAAAATTTCTCTATAACTAAGAAAAGTATAGGATTTTTGAATCTCTTTTTGTATATTGGGGTTCAAATATTTTAGATGCAAAACACAAAAAATTTTAAGGTAAATAGATCGTCTGCTGGTTCGGGTAAAACATATACTCTATCCTTAAATTTTATTGCACTATCTCTTATTGGTTCAGTGAAATATTCAGTAGAATATTATAGAAAAATTTTAGCAATAACCTTTACAAATAAAGCTGCATCTGAGATGAAAGATAGAGTTCTAGAATATTTAGAAGTTCTTTCTGATGGAAAAAATGAGGATAGTATTTTGGATTGGCTAAAGAAAAACACTCCTTTGACTGAAGAACAGATTGTAGAAAATGCTGAGAAAGTAAAAAGTAGTATTCTGCATAATTATGCAGATTTACGGATTTCTACAATTGATAAATTTACTTATAATATTGTTCGAACTTTTTCTTCAGATCTGGATTTGTCGTACAATTTTGAATTAGAAATGGATAATTATAAAATTATTCAGCCTGTTGTATCCAACTTAATTTCAAAAATGTCTTCAGAAGGAGGTGAACTTTCAGAAGCTCTTGTAAATTTTGCTTTGCAAAAAGCTGAAGATGGAAAGAGTACTAATATTGAAAAAGATTTGGAAGAGTTTTCAAGAAATTTATTTAATGAGGGTGCTATTCCGTTTATTTCATTAAATAGTATTTCTGTATCTGATTGTTTAAAGGTTAAGGATCGATTACTAGATAAAAAGAAACAAATTGTAAAGGATGTAAAAAATCATTCGGACATGGTGCTTAAGTATTTTACTACTTTCGGATTTACAAAAGATCATTTTAATAGAGGAACCTATTTTAATCTTTTTACAAAACATCTTCAGGGTAGTGATGAAAGTAAATGGCCCCCCTCAGATGCGCTTTTAAATAATATAAGACAAGATAAATGGTATGCTGAATCAAAATCAGATGATATGAAAGATTTAGTAGAACTGCATAAAAACAAGTTCATCAACTTTATAGATGATTTATTAGTTCTGATTAAAGATCTGAATACTACTCAATCTCTACTAACAAATATTTATTCAATAGCTGTTTTAAATGAATTGCTCTCAGAAGTAAATCAGTATAAAAAAGAACAAAACATTGAACAAATTTCGGTTTTTAATAAAAAGATCCATGATGTAATTGTAAAGCAACCTTCTTCTTTTATTTACGAAAGAATTGGAGAGAGATACAATCATTTTTTAATTGATGAATTCCAAGACACATCTTTGTTACAGTGGCAAAATTTACTTCCTCTTATTACTGATTCAGTAGATTACGGTAGTTGCTTTATTGTTGGAGATGGTAAGCAATCTATCTACAGATGGAGAGGTGGGGAAGTGGAACAATTTATTGAAATCCCAGATATTTTTAAAGGAAATAAATTAAAAGAAAAAAAAGAGTGGGAAAGTAAATTGAATACTCATTATATTGAAGATGAAAGTGAAAATCAGAATTACAGAAGCAGAAAGAAAATTATTGAGTTTAATAATCTTTTTTTTCAGAATCTGAAGAATAAGCTTTCAATAAATTTATCTAAGATTTATGATGGTTGTGCTCAGAATTCTGATTACGCAAAAGATGGTGGTTATGTGCATATTGAACTTATAGATGATCAAAATGAAGGATTTAAAGAGAATATTGTTCAGAAAATGATTTCTGAGATAAATAAACTCACTTCTGAAAATGAATTTAATTTTAAAGACATTACTATTTTATGTAATAGTAGGAAAAGAGTGTCTTTAGTTGCTCAAAGGTTTTCTGAGAATAATATTCCTGTGGTATCGAATGAAGGATTACTAATTAATTCTTCAGAAAAAGTTAGGTTTTTGGTTGCTGTAATGAGATATTTATTAGATAAAGCAGACAATCTTTCGAAAGCAGCTATTTGCGAATATTTACAATCTGAAACTCCAATTAATTACACTCTTCATGAAATAAATTTATTATTAAAGAAAGACGATGGATTTACAGATTTATTAAAGAAATATAATATTTCTATTCCAACTGAGAAATTCCTTCGTTTACCAATTTATGAGTTAGTTGAAAGATTAATTAAAAAGTTCAGAATTCCTGACAACTCATATGTTTCCTTTTTCTTGGATGTGATACTTAAGTTTTCTGAAAAGAAAGGAAGTAATCTTTCAGAATTTTTACTTTGGTGGGAAGAGAAAAAAGAGTCAGAATCAATTGTTGTTCCAGAAGGGACTAATGCGGTTCAAGTTATGACAATCCATAAATCAAAAGGACTTGCTTTTAATGTTGTTATGATTCCTTTTAATTGGGAAGGGGGTAAAAAATATTCTGAAATTTGGGTGAATGCTTCCAAACAAACAAATAACAAATTAAATTCTACACTAATAAGAGGAAATAAAAAATTAGAACTTTCCCAATTTTCGAATGAATATCTAGAGGAAAAGAACTTAAGTTTTTTGGATAATTTAAACAAATTGTATGTTGCAATGACTAGGCCTGTTGAGAGATTATATCTTTTTGCAAAAGAATGTCCTTCATCTATTTCTGATAGTTTCTTATCTTCTGGAAAGTTGAACTCATTCTTGCATTTATATGGAATTTCAGATATATTTATTGATGGAGATCCTAATGAAAATCACTATGAAAAAGTTCAGAAGAGACCACAAGTTTTCTCTACACACTCTACAGAAAAAATAGAATGGGAAAAGGTAGTTTCTTTAAAAAGATCTTCAGAAAAATCCTGGAATTTAGATGATCATAGTTCAGGAAAAGATTGGGGAAATTTGCTTCATCTAGCACTTTCAAGAGTAAATAATACAGATGATATTAATATAGTTGTGGATGGATTACTTTCAGAAGGACTTTGTATTTGGAAAAATAAAGAGAAATTAAAGTATGAGTTAGTTCGATTGTTAAGTCATCCTGATTTACAAGAGTTTTTTGACAAAAAATGGGAAGTGAAAAATGAGAAAGAAATTTTAACAAAAGAGGGGAGTTCTTATATTCCAGACAGGTTGTTGTTTTCAGAAAACACAACCATTATTCTTGATTATAAAACAGGATCCCCTCATTCTTCACACCATGATCAGATTAATAATTATGCATTTATTCTACATGAGATGGGATATTCAAATATTGAGAAATATCTGATTTACACAAATGACGAACAATTAGTTCATAAAATATGAAAGCATTTCTAGAAAAAATAGCAGAAAGATTAGTAAAAAAGTTTCCGGATTCAATGGAAAATATAGCTATAGTTTTACCTAGTAAAAGATCAGTTATTTTTCTAAAACACCATCTATCCAAATTAATTGATAAGCCAATATTTTTGCCAAATTTTTTTTCAATTGAAGAATTTATTGAAGAACTTTCAGGATATAGAGTTGTAGACAATTTATCTCTACAATTTTATTTGTATCAGAGTTATTTAGAGTCTCCACCAAGCCAGACGGATACATTTGAAAAATTTATGAGTTGGAGTAGTATGTTGCTTCATGATTTTAATGAAGTTGATAGAAGTTTAGTAGATGCAAAATCTGTTTTTACAAATCTGAAACAGGTAAAAGAATTAGAGAACTGGACTTTAGAAAATTGGAGTTTTAATTCAGAAAATCTGACAGATTCTCAAGAACAATATGTTAGTTTTTATAATCAATTTTACAATTGGTATGTATCTTTCAATAAGATTCTTTCCGACAAGAAATTATCTTATCAGGGAATGGCTTATAAAAAAGCTGCTTCAGAGATAGAGAATAAGAGTTTAGAATGGGAAAAAGTTTGGTTTGTTGGTTTAAACGCTCTTACATTATCGGAACAAAAAATAATAGATAACTTAAAAAGTAGAGATATTGCTAGAGTTTTTTGGGATGCAGATCAGTATTATTATAACAATCCAAATCATGAAGCAGGTGAGTTTTTAAGAGTACAAAGAGATAAGTGGAGAGAAATTGATTTTGAAGGTGTAGGAAATTATTTTGAGAAAGAGAAACAACAATTCAATATAATTGCATGTCCAAAAAATATATCTCAATCTAAAGTTGTTTCAGAGCTTTTAGGTTCATTTTCCGAGAAAGATTTACAAGAAAGTAAAACAGCAGTTGTTTTGGCAGATGAAGGACTTTTGTACCCTGTCTTAAATCATTTGCCAGAAAACGTAAGGGATATAAATGTTACCATGGGGAGTCCTTTAAAAAACACTCCTTTTTATTCCTTTCTAGATATTATTTTTCAGATGCAAATCCGTACTGAAAACCACAAAAGAGATCTGTTTTACTATAAAGATGTGCTGAATATTATTAATCACCCTTTGTTCTCGTCTTTATCATCTTTTAAAAACATACATAATCTTCAAAACAAAATTTCTAAGAAGAATAAGGTTTATATTTCAGTTGATTTTATAAAAAATGAATTGAAATCAGATTTTAAAAAAGTAGAGATGATCTTTCTTTTTTGGAAAAATATTAATGAATCACTTTCTTGTGTAAGGAAATTAATAATACTATTTCGAGAGAATTTATCAGGAAAGAAAAACAGTATAGAGTCTGAAATATTATTTGCATTTAGTAAATCTTTTAATCTAATAAATATTCTGATTTCAGAAAATAATTTTTTAGTTGAGATTAAAACCTTACATAGTATTTTTAGTCAATTGTTGTCAAAAGAAGTAATTCCATTTCAAGGAGAGCCATTAAAAGGAATTCAGCTTATGGGAATATTAGAAAGTAGGACTCTTGATTTTAAGAATGTGATATTATTAAGTGTAAATGAAGGACTCTTGCCAAAAGGGAAAACATTAAATTCATTTATTCCTTACGATTTGAAGGTTCATTTTAAGATGCCAACGTATAGAGAAAGTGATGCGGTATTTTCTTATCATTTTTATAGGCTTCTGCAAAGAGCAGAAAACGTTAATATTTTATATAATACCGAGTCAGATGATTTTGGAAGCGGTGAAAAAAGCAGATTTATCACTCAACTTTTGTCAGAATATAAAGGCAGAATAAATGAGTTTGTATTTGGAGGAGAGGAACTAGAATTTACAGAGGATAAAGAAATAATAATTAAGAACGATTCCTTACAACAAGAGATTGAAAATTGGAGTAAATATGTATCTCCCTCATCTTTAAACAAGTACATAAATTGTAGCTTGTCTTTTTATTATCATTATTTGGCAAAAATTAGGAAAGAAGATGAAGTTTCAGAATTTGCAGAAGCAAATAATATTGGAACCGCAATTCATGAGGCTTTAAATAAAATCTATCCGAAAGGTGTAATTACATCACAATCTGTAAATCAAATAAAAGAGGATCTTTTAAGAAAAGTAGAAGAGGAGTTTGTTGAAGAAATGAAAGGGGAAGATGTGAGTAAAGGAAAAAACTATCTTTCATTACAAATTTCGAAAAAACTTGCTCAGAATTTTGTAGAGTTTGAAGAAAGGTTTCTTAAGAAACTTAATTCCAGAGGAGTAACTTTAAATATTTTAGAATCGGAAGGAGAATTTGAGCATCAACTACAAGTTAATCAAAAACCATTCACCATAAAAGGAAAGGTAGATAGGGTTGATGAAATGAATAATCAACTCAGAATTATTGACTATAAAACAGGAAAAGTAAGTAAATCTGATGTTAGTATTACTGACTTTAATGAGCTGTTAGAAAATCCAAATAAAGCAAAAGCATTTCAGCTATTGGTTTACGCCTATATCTATTTGAAAAATAACCCCCAATATTCCGATAGAGAAGTGATTGCAGGAAATTTCTCGTTTAAGAATTTAAAAGAAGAACTACTTACAGTAGCAAAAAGTATTAACAGAAAAAAAGAAACAATCATTATTAACAAAGATGTTCTGAATAACGTAGAAGAGATAATATCTGAAGTTATTGATAAAATAATGAATGAAGATTTTAGAAAAACTACTGAAATCAGTAGATGTGAATATTGCGATTACAAAGCAATTTGTAATAGATAATTTGTAAATTTGCAACACCAATTCATCTTTAACATCAAAACAACATGAAGAAATTATTTTTAATATGTTTATCAATTCATCTCTCAGTTATTTCTTTTTCGCAAATAAGAAATTGTGGAACAATGCAATATCTAGAATATTTAAAGTCTGAGGATCCTGCGTTACAACAAAGAATGGAACAAAATGAAATCAATATTCAGCAATGGATTCAAAACACTCCTGAGGTTTCTAGTTCTACTATTATAACTATTCCTGTTGTTGTACATGTCGTATATTATACTTCAACTGAAAATATTAGTACCGCTCAAGTTCAATCTCAGATTGATATATTAAATGAAGACTTTAGAAGGTTAAATGCTGATGCGTCAAATACTCCTTCTGCATTTCAATCCATAGCTGCGGACTCTGAAATTGAGTTTTGTCTTGCTACTATAGATCCAAATGGAAATAGCACAACAGGTATTACAAGAACATCTACTTCTCAATCGTCTTTTAGTACAAACGATAATGTGAAATATTCCTCTTCTGGAGGTATTGATGCTTGGAATACTGCAGAGTATCTAAATATTTGGGTGTGTGATTTAAGTGGGGGGTTATTAGGATACGCTCAATTCCCTGGAGGAAATTCTAGTGAAGATGGAGTAGTATGTGATGTTGCATATTTTGGGAATACAGGAACTGCTACTTCTCCATTTGAATTAGGGAGAACAACGACTCATGAAGTAGGCCATTGGTTAAATTTGAGACATATCTGGGGTGATGCAAACTGTGGAGATGATTATTGTAATGATACTCCAACTCAACAAAGTTCTAATAGTGGATGTCCTAGTTTTCCATCTACTTCAAATTGTTCTGCTAATGGAAGTAATGGAGATATGTTCATGAATTATATGGATTATACCTATGATGCATGCATGAATCTCTTTACACAAGATCAGAAAACAAGAATGATAGCGGCTATAAATACATCAAGATCTGGATTGCTTTCAAGTAACGGCTGTCAAGGAAGTGGTTATGGATGTACTAATTCTACTGCTTATAATTATGATCCAAATGCAACTATTGATGATGGATCTTGTTGTTATATTTCTGGATGTACAGATGTTTTAGCAGTGAATTATAATTCTACAGCTTGTTATGATGATGGTTCTTGTCTTGCTCCAATTCTTGGATGTACTAATCCAAACTCATCTAATTTTGATCCTAATGCTAACACTACTATATCTTCAGGAGGGGCATTAGATAATACATTTGGCTCAGGTGGTTATTTTAATGGAGATCAACATTTAATTTTTGATTCTTACAAACAGTGTATTATAAAATCAGCTATGATATACTCTGAGGGTAGCAATACAATTACCTTTGAGTTAAGAGATAATGTAGGGAGTGTTATAGATGACACAACATTGTCGCTGGTTACTGGTCAACAACGTATAAATCTTAATTTTGATGTGCCTATTGCTAATGATATGCAATTAGGAGTTAGTAATGGTGCTTTGTCTAATGTAGGATTATATAGAAATAACGCAGGTCCAAGTTATCCGTATAATATCGCTTCTGCTATAAATATTACTAATTCTAGTGCTACCACTAATCCCTATGGTTATTATTATTTTTATTATGATATAGAGGTTGAGGTTCCATGTTTAAATATTACTATTCCTTCTTCATGGGATTGTGATGCACAAGGTGTATGTTCTGATCCAGGAACAGGAAATGGACAATATACAACATTGTCTGCATGTCAATTGAATTGTATTATTACATTATATGGATGTACTAATTCTACCGCTTATAATTATGATCCAAACGCAACTATTGATGATGGTTCATGTTGTTATATTTCTGGATGTACTGATCCAACTGCTACTAATTATAATTCATTATCTTGTTTAGATGATGGAAGTTGTGTGTTTCCAGTTCCTGGATGTACAGATTCTACCGCTACGAATTACAATCCTTTAGCAACAACTGATGATGGATCTTGTTGCTATGGAGATCAATTAGTAATCACAATAACTACTGATAATTACCCACTTGAAATATCATGGCAATTAGTTAATCAAAGTGGTTCTGTTGTACAAAGTATCAATGCTGGTGATTTAACTCAATCAGGTACGTCTTATACTTGGAATATTTGTCCATCTTCTACTGGTTGTTATGATTTTACAATTTATGACACCTATGGTGATGGTATTTGCTGTAGTAATGGAAATGGTTCTTATAGTGTTTCATATAATGGTACAGTAGTTGCTAGTGGAGGTTCTTTTAATTTTTCAGAAACTACTTCATCAATAGGTAGTTGTATAACATCAGTTGTTGGATGTATGAATAGTAACGCTACTAATTATAATCCCTTAGCTAATAATTCTACTACATTTGGAGGAATATCTTCAAATTCTATTGGTAGTGGTGGGTATTATAATGCTAATAGGCATCTTGTTTTTGATGCTTTAGTAGAGTCAAATATTGTTTCGGCAGTAGTGTATGCTCAAAATTCAAACACCATTACTTTTGAATTGAGAGATAATAACTCTACTGTAATTGATGATACTACAATTACTGTAGTTTCTGGGCAGCAAAGACTGTATTTTGATTTTGATGTTCCAATAGGAGTTAATTACGAACTTGGTATATCTGGTACAAATTCTGGATTATATAGAAATAATGGAGGGGTAAGTTATCCTTATGATATTGGGGGACTTATTAATATTACTGGTTCTAGTGCTAGTGCTGGCGGGTATTATTATTTCTTTTATGATATTGAAGTAGAAGCTAGATGTATATTGCCTGTAAATATTTATGGATGTACAGATTCTA
>ENA-ORDR01000889-ORDR01000889.1-marine-metagenome-genome-assembly--contig:-NODE-889-length-14657-cov-3.807613_pt1 | contig 14657 bp, 13 predicted proteins | sample MGYA00240993_ERZ508538 | MGnify/ENA primary metagenome ERZ508538 (study PRJEB26207, sample SAMN05421999) | marine metagenome | isolation source: Monterey Bay, California, USA | place: USA:Monterey Bay... | reverse complement strand
TTTCAGGCAAAACTATTTCGTCAACTAAGCCAAATTTATAAGCTTTTTCAGCATTTAATTTTTCACCTGCAACTAGTAATAATTTTGCTCGACTAGGACCTATTAAGTCCCTAAGTCTTTTTGGATCAGAAGGTTGAGGCAAAACCCCCATTTTCATCACAGGATAGAAAAATTGTGCTGTTGGTATACAAATTCTCATATCGCATGCTAGAAGCATTCCAAATGCACCTCCTGCAACTGTGCCATTTAAAGCGGCAATTGTAACACAGTTTAATTCCTTCAAACTTTGTGACAATTTCTCCCAAATTGGTGAGGTTGCCAATCCAGATTTTACTTCGCGCAAGTCTGCTCCAGCACTGAAGGTTTTACCTTGACCGGTTAGGATTATTCCCTTAGCCAAATTACCCTTTTCGATAATACCTAAGAGTTCTTCTAACATTTCACTAGAAAGTGAGTTAGCTTTTTCTGGGCGATTAATTTTAACCTCCCAAACAGCATTTTTATGTTTCTTTAGATTAATCAAATGAGCTTTACTTTCCGACGAATAGCCTCATCGCGCAGTGAAATTTCTTTTCCAACAAATTCATTTGCTTCAGGACCACACATCCATAGCAGAGCTTTTGCAGGCCAATCTGCGGGTATATGGGCACTCCAATCTAATTTGCTAACCTGGTTTATCCCGCTTTCTTTTATTTCAAGCTGCATTTGGGTGGCAACAGTGCCAGGCGAAAGACCCAGTGCTCGAATTCCAAACTCATTATATTCGGTATGTAGACATTGTGTAAGCATTGCAGCACCGGCTTTTGACGAACAATAATGACTCCAAGCCGATAGTGGGTTGTGAGCCGCTCCAGAGCTTACATTTAATATTGTTCCTTCACCGTTTTTGATCATTTTGGGTAAAACAGAATTTATAGTGTAGAAAACACTCTTGAGGTTTGTATCAATAACATTTGACCATTCTTCTGGTTTTATTTCGTGGATAAGCCCAATTGGCAGAATTGTTCCAGCATTGTTTATCAAAATATCTAGAGCACCAAAATGGCCATAACAAAAGTCTACCAAACCACCTACAAAACTTGACTTAGAGATATCGCCCGCAAAGCATTCGGCGCTATCGCCCAAATCTTTTTTTAGGCTCTCTAACTTATCTGAGTTTCGTGCAGTCAACATGACGTTTGCTCCTGCCTTTACAAAAGTTTTAGCTGTCGCCTCTCCAATGCCTTGGCTGGCTCCTGTTATTAAAACTGTTTTACCGCTTAAATTTACCATTTTTGAGGACCTATTAAAAAAAACGAAAAAATTTTAGATTAGTACTATATATTATGTATCTTGACGATAAAGATTCCTAAAGACAACGTACGAAATCAATATTAATTTGGATGATATATGTACCAAAAATTTTTTAGATTAACTTACTTGAGCTGTATATTAGTATTTTTCCCATTGCTGGCCCATGCTGAACTAAGTCCGAGAGAAGCCTGGGATAATTTAAAAAAACTTTTGGAAACTGGTGGCTACCAAGTCCTTGGGCAAGAGGTATCAGTCGGATCAAATCTAAGTATAAAAAACGTTCAGATTTTTTTTGATGTTGATAAACAAACAGATATTATTTTTAATATTGAAGCAATAAAATTAAGTGGGAATACGGACGGCTTCGTTTATATTAGTTTGCCAGAAGAGATCTATGTTAAATATCTTAATGAAGACGAATTTGGATATAAAACTGAAGCCAGTGTTTTAGTCCGCGCTCGTCAGCTCGAGTTTAAAGTTTCTGGTAAGCCGTCTAAGGTTTTATATGAATTTACGGCCTTGTCTGCTGGTTTTGCTTTGGTGGAGCTGCTTGATAACGGAGTTGCTTCGTCAGATTTTTCTGCGAACATGGAGCTAGTATTGGCTGATGTTAAATCGGCAATAACTTCGACCGGCGGTTCAAAAATTGAAGTTAAGTCTTTGCTTTCTACTTCGGGAGCTTCAATAAAAGGTGGAGTGAACCTACTTAACGTTCCGGTGGAGCTAAGTTTTCAATATGTTATGGATCAATTAAAATCCAACTCGGTTTCAAACGAACCAAAAATTTCTCTTAATGAAGACTTTGAACTGGCTTTAGAGAAAGGATTTTTTTCGACATCAAATTTTACATTTGATAAGAGCAAATTGAGTTTGAGCGCTGCTACACCTGGTGGACCTGTTTCACTTACATTCACAACAGGGCCTTCATCCTTGACTAGTGCTATTTCCCAAGCTGGTTTTGTTATTCAGTCAGAAAATGAAAATACTGTATTTAACCTGAACCTGCCAACCGTTGAGGGAGATTTTGAGTTAGACTTCTCAGAATTTTCTAGTTCTTTGAATATTCCACTTTTAGCTAAATCGGGCGAACAGAAGTTTGGAATGAGTGTCAATTTATCAGGGCTGAATTTTTCTGATAATGTTTGGAACATTTTTGATGTTAATAACCTAATGCCAAATGATGCTGCATCTATAGAATTTGCCATGGAAGGTTTAACGATCCTGGATGAGGGTTTATCAAGCGAGGCGATAATGGAAAATCCAAATCTTGATCCTTTAGACTTTGGACAAATTTTAAACTTTCAGTTGAAGGAATTTCTTCTTACTGCTTTAGGAATGAAGATTGAGGCCAGTGGAAATTTCCAGTTCGATAACGAAGATTTTAAAACTTTTGAAGGCATACCGAGGCCTATGGGGAAGGCTTCTTTGAAAATAGAGGGATCTAATGAATTTATAAGTAGGCTGGAGGATATGCAATTATTCCCATCTGAAACCATAATGGGGGCTAGAATGATGTTGGCACTTATTATGCGAGCAACTGGAAATGATGTTTTGCTGTCGGAATTTGTGATCGATGAAAAAGGAAAAATTTACGCAAATGGTCAACGGCTAAGATAACCTGCACAATAATTAAATCAATACAACCATTTTATAAAAATTTAAATTAAAAAGAAAAAAGAGGCTGAAGGTAGATATGTTAGAAACAACCTGCCAAAAAATTTTAGAGTATGCAGAAGTCGCGGGAGCAGAGGACGCTGATGTATTGGGAGTTAATGGAACTGCAACCTCCATAGAAGTGCGCAAGCAAAACCTAGAACAAATAGAACGTAGTGAAAGCACGGAATTTGGTTTGCGTGTATTTATTGGGCAAAAGCAGGCTATCGTGTCTGGATCAGATTTATCAGATGCTTCAATAAAGTTAATGGCTGAAAGGGCAGTTGAAATGGCTGCTGCCGCGCCAGTTGACCCTTACTGTGGGTTAGCTGACAAATCCCAGCTAGCTAAATTTTGGAATATAAACGATTTTGAGCTTTCTGATGATTACGATGAGCCGTTACCTGATGAATTGGAAAATATTGCGAAAGAGACAGAACATTTCGCTCTACAAAACCAATCTGTTGATCAGGTTCAGGCCGCTAGCGCTGGATATAGTAAAACAGAAATTCATCTATGTGCGACTAATGGATTTAATGGAGGTTACTCTAAAACAAGTTTTTCAAATTCGTGCGTTGCAATTGCTAGATCACAATCAGGTCTCGAGCGCGATTATGATGGTGACGTTCGCACCTTCAGAAGTGATTTGCGAAGCCCAGAAGAAATAGGTCTCTCAGCAGCTAAACGAGCTGTATCAAAACTGGAATCCCGCAAACCTAAAACTGGTATGTACCCTGTAGTTTTTGATGAGCGGGTATCATCGTCTTTGATCAGTCATTTGCTTTCTGCAACAAACGGAGCTGCAGTTGCCCGAGGAAATTCATGGCTAATAAATAGCCAAGGCACTGTGGTTTTACCTGAAAATCTGTCAATTATTGAAAATCCACACAGACCAAGACTCAGCAGTAGCCGTCCATTTGACGCTGAAGGTCTGGAAACTAAAATCAGAAAAATAGTGGATAATGGAATTTTGTGCGACTGGACTACCGATTTGTCTTCCAGCCGAAAACTAAAACTCGGTTCTACTGGTAATGCGACAAGAGGAGTTGCAAGCGTTCCTATGCCAAGCAATTGGAATATTTCTTTGACACAAGGTTCAAAAACCCAGTCTGAATTATTACAGGATATGGGCTGCGGTATATTAGTGACCTCTATGATAGGTTCTACAATTAACCCAAATACAGGTGATTATTCACGAGGTGCGTCAGGGTTTTGGGTTGAAAATGGAGAAATCCAGTATCCTATTTCAGAGCTTACTATTGCTGGTAATCTTATTCAGATGTTGAAAACAATTATTCCTGCTAACGATGCTCGGCAATATATTTCTCGAGTAGTACCCTCACTTCTTATAGATGGAATAACAATTGCAGGATCTTGAAAATTTAAAAACAGCCGCAGTCAAAGCTGGTGAAATAGCATTAAGCTATTTTGATAAAAATTATAAAAAATGGGATAAGGAAGCTGGAGCTGGACCCGTTACTGAGGCTGATCTTGAAGTTGATAATTTTCTAAAAACGTTTCTTTTAAATTGTGAGCCAACATACGGTTGGCTTAGCGAAGAGACTGAAGATAGCTCGTCGCGGCTTACAAAATCAAAAGTTTTCATTGTAGATCCTATAGATGGAACTCGCAGCTTTATCGCAGGTGACAAAACTTGGGCTCATTCATTAGCTGTTGCCGAGAACGGCATACCTGTTGCAGCAGTTGTTTACTTACCCAAGATGGATTTACTTTATACTGCCGAAATTGGCAAAGGCGCTTTTCTTAACGGTACAAAAATTTGTGTAGCGAAAAATTCTGACTTAAAAGATGCAGAGATTTTAGCCAAAAAATGTGTACTTAAGGAAAGTATCTGGAAAAATGGTTCTATACCGTTTTGTAAGCAGATTTTTGTACCGTCACTAGCTTACAGATTAGCTCTTGTAGCTGAAGGAAGATTTGATGCTATGGTTGCGCTAGGTAGGTCATGGGAGTGGGATATTTGTGCTGGTCATTTACTAGTTTCTGAAGCTGGTGGCAGCGTTACCACCAGTCTTGGATCTCAAATTCAATATAATTCTAAAACTGCCAGCTCTAGGGGTATATTAGCCGGTAACTCATATGTTCGGCAAAAAATTTCCGACCAATTACATGCCCCACACTAAATCTTTAGAAAGGGTTGAGCGATTTTGTGGATTATATTGTTAAACTTTAGCGGTGCGTCGGTTACCGCTAAACAAATACAATCTTCATCGTCTGATGCCACTGGTGTATGGTGAGTATGTCCATCAGCTAGCTCAATGTCACCAGGTCCGAAATGGTCAATTTCATCCTTAAAGGCGCCTTTGAGTACTAAAGTGAGCTCTCTTCCTTTGTGGCTATGCTCAGGCACCGCGGTACCAGCCGGAATATATAACAAGCGGGCAGAAACTTTTTCTGAGTTGACCAATATTTTTTGTTTAACTCCCATACCGATCGGTCGCCAATCGATATCAGCTAGGTCACAACCGACATAGTCTGCCAAAGGCTCTGGTAATTCCTTCTTCATAACCTTCATCGTCTTTTTTTCTACATCTTGATCTATCAACGCCAATGTTTTTAAGAAGGAATCTGAATCAATCTCATCAGGCTCCAAGTTTTCGAAAATGGCTCCACCCATTGCATCCATGCTCTCCAGTTCTGCTCTGCATTGATCGCACATTGAAATATGCGTGGCGATGGCGAGTGAAAAGCCCTCCTCCAGTTGTCCTGCTGAGTATGCTAATAATAGCTCTTTAGATAAGTGGTGTTTTATGTCGTGTTTAATCATGTTTCTCTCTCTACATCATTGCATGGCGCAGTTTTTCAAGGGCTAATCTTATGCGCGATTTAATTGTTCCTAGTGGCAAACCCGTTATCTCTGCTATTTCACTGTGTGAAAGCTCTCCAAGATATGCCTTCTCTACTAGTACTCTTTGTTTTTCGGGTAATTCTCCTAACGCAGTAGCTAGGCGCTCAGTCTCCTGTTGCAGTTCTATGGTTGATTCTTGGTCAGGCTCATAATCTTCTTCAGAGAACAGTTGCTCTGGTTCGGGTCTGTTCTGTTTTCTGATTGCATCTATTTTTTTATTCCGTGCGATCGTAAAAATCCAAGTAGACGCACTAGCTCTTGAAGGATCAAATAAATGAGCTTTTCGCCAAACGGTAGCCATTACCTCTTGACTGCACTCCTCTGACATTTGTGGGTCAGCTCCTGACTTCATTAAAAATGCTTTCACCCTTGGTGCAAAATGAGTGAAAAGCTCTTCAAATGCGGACACGTCTTTTTGTGTTTCAACCTTCCAGATCAAATCCGCCCAGCGATTTTTGTTTAATGTGGTTAATGACAACTTATTTTTGCTTTCCGGGTTGACAGAATCCATAACACAACCCACGGAAGTTATCGAGTGGTCAACAGTGCGTATTTTTGTCTCAACTAACATAATGATAGTTATTCGTTTCACAAAATGAATTGGATCAAAATTAAATAGTTTTCATCCGGAATAGAGATGTGTGCGTACTATAATAAAATAAGGAATAAAAATGAGTTTTCAAAAAATGCCATCGTCATCGAAAAAAATTGCTATTATAGGCGGTGGAATTTCTGGACTAGGAGCTGCATACGCTCTGTCGAATTCACACCGTGTAACGCTGTTTGAGGCTGAAAACCGGCTGGGTGGTCACGCTCGGACTGTTTTGGCAGGCAAGCATGGAGCGCAGCCAGTAGATACCGGCTTTATCGTTTTTAATTATCCTAATTATCCAGAGCTAGCACGCTTGTTTGCTGATTTAAATGTTCCGGTTGTTAAAAGTGATATGAGCTTTGGGGCCTCACTTAAAGACGGGCAAATTGAATATGCACTGCGAAATTTTGATACAATCTTTGCCCAGAGACAAAACATCCTAAATCCCCGCTTCGTTAAGATGGTTTGGGACATAAATAAATTTAATTCTGTAGGACTTACGGTGGCTGACGATGAATCGATTACGATAGGCCAATTTTTGGAGCGGCTAAAAACAGGCGATTGGTTCCGTGATTATTATCTACTACCTCTTTCTGGTGCTATTTGGTCAACTCCTACAGAGAAAATCTTAGACTTTCCGGCCTACGCGATGCTTCAATTTTTTAAAAACCATGCATTGCTCAGCAGAAGTGGTCAGCATCAGTGGTACACTGTTAAGGGAGGATCGAGAGAATATGTTTCTCGACTAAAAAATGCTTTGATACAGAAGCATGTTGAAATTCGGGTAAATACTCCGGTTGCGTCCGTGACCCGTCATGAAGCTGGTGTAATTATTAAAACGAATTCTACTGAACCCCAGACGTTTGACGAAGTTGTTTTCGCAACTCATTCGGATGATACTTTGGCTATACTGTCTGACCCTTCGAAAATAGAGGAACAAAATCTTGGTTCCATAAAGTATCAGGACAATGAAGTCGTACTACACTCTGATATATCTGTAATGCCTAAGCTGTACAAATGTTGGTCGAGTTGGGTATATACTGAAAGAGAAGATAAAAGCACTGATAAAATTGATTTAACATATTGGATGAACTCTCTACAGCCAATTCCACTCAATGATCCTCTGTTTGTAACACTTAACTCAACGCGCAACATCGATCAAAGTAAAATACATGACCAAGTAACTATGCGTCATCCTGTTTACGACCTAGGCGTCCTAAGTGCACAAAGAGATATTTCAATGAATAATGGTCACAATAGAACTTGGTTTTCTGGCGCTTGGATGAAAAATGGGTTTCATGAGGATGGACTATCCTCCGGATTAGATGTTGCTAGAGGCATTCTGGCCAAAGATGTTTTACCAGTAGCTGCAGAATGACGAATGTAAAAATCATCAATGGTCAAACATGGCACGGCCGTCGAGGAAAGGTCGAGAATGACTTTAAATATTCAATAGACTATTTATTATTTGATCCTGACAGCCTTGATGAGGCACCGTGGCTTCTATCGAAAAGGGGAGGTTGGTTTTATGGAATAAACCAAGTTGACTATGGAGGCCTTAATGATCGCGGAGACCCTAAGAAATGGGTAAACAAAATATTAGAAACGCGAAATATAAATTGCGTCACAAAAATTCTGCTTTTAGCCCAACCTCGTATCTTAGGCCATGTTTTCAATCCAGTAAGCTTTTGGTTGTGTTTTAATGATTCAGACCAGTTAGTTGTTGTGATGGCAGAAGTATCAAATACTTTCGGTGACCGGCATTCCTATTTATGTCATCACAACGATTTTAAGCCTATAAAAGCCAGCGATCGCCTTGAAGCTGTTAAAATATTTCATGTTTCGCCTTTTCAACCGATCGAGGGTCACTATGAATTTAGATTTGATATTGATATTAATAAGAAAATTGGGATCTGGATTGATTTACAGATGCCGAACGGCGGTGTAATAGCGAATTTAACGGGGCGTCCAAGACGGCTTAAGAATAGAGATATTTTGTGGTCATTTCTTCGCAGGCCATTAGGTTCCCGTAGAGCTCTTGCTCTGATTCACTGGCAAGCTTTAAAGCTCTACTTCAAAGGAGCCAAATACAGAAAGCGCCCATCACCTCCAGATATAGAGGTTTCGTGATGTTATGGCGCTATGCGCTTTTTTCTTGTGCATTGGGAATGGCAGGCTTGCCGATATATATTCACGCACCAAAGTATTTTGTTGAACAATATGAAATTAGCTTGGCTACTCTCGGGCTAGCTTTATTGCTTTTACGTTCTATTGATTTTTTCCAAGACCCCCTTTTAGGCCGATTGGCTTCATCCACCTTGTCGAGAGGCTCTGGTCCATTATGGATTGCTGCTGCATTTATGTGTGTTGGAATGATCCTTCTTTTTGCAATTCCGGCCGTTACTTCGCCAATTTTATGGTTTTCGATATCACTTATAATTCTCTTTTCAGGCTTTAGTTTTGCTTACATAAGAATTTATGCATTTGGTGTTGAGGCCTTCGGTATGGACGGTCAAATTAAGATCGCTAAGTGGCGAGAAGCAGGAACTTTAATTGGAATTTGTTTGGCCGCGGCAGCTCCTTCAATCCTTTCGCTAGCTGGATCTAACGGATACCGAAATTTTGCATTTTTATTTTGCGCTCTGATAATCATAGCAACATTTCTTATGTCAGCTGACTTTAGCAAAACTTTTTTTAAAGTTCAAAAACAGACAACTTCAATTTTCCCAAAAGATGTTGGTTTGCAAAGACTGTTACTGTTCGTTTTTTTAAACGCTATGCCAGTAGCCGTGACTTCTACGCTTTACCTGTTTTACGTTGATCATGTGCTTGATTTGGGGGTGGTAGGTGGCCCTCTTTTGATACTGTTTTTTCTTTCAGCAGCGTTCTCCGCTCCTTTTTGGACCAGATTGGCTGACCATTATGGAGCATTGCCTAGCTTAAAGCTTTCTATGATAGTTAGCATTTTTAGTTTTGTTTGGGCTTATAATTTAAATTCTGGTGATGTTATTGCTTTTTCAATAATTTGTTTTGCAACTGGTCTTTCTCTCGGTGCTGATATGACTATTTTGCCTGCCATTTTTGCAAAAAGGTTAGCAAAAACAAAGCATGATGCCAACATGGGCTTTGGAATATGGAATTTTTCAAACAAACTTGCATTAGCTGTAACGGCAGGAGTTTTATTGCCGCTTATGGAGTTTGCAGGATTTGAAACTCAAGACATGCGCTCTAATTTAAGTATAGAAATTCTTATGATATCTTACGCTCTTATACCGTGTGGATTAAAAATACTTGCCCTTCTCTGGCTGCAGAATTTGATGAAACGAGATAAAAATTTATGAATGAATGGTCAAATAAACGTTACTGGATTGTAGGGGCTTCTGAAGGTCTTGGTTTAGCGCTAGCTAGAAAAATGTCTGAAGCTGGTGCCTCGTTGGTTTTGAGTGCTAGGAATGAGGCTCGTTTGAAAGAAATAGCTTCCTTTTTACCAAACAAGGCTGAAGTGTTGCCACTGGATATTACTGATCTAGACGCTGTAAGAAAATCTGCCAAAATATTAAAAAATTTAGACGGTTTCGTTTTTTTAGCAGGCGCTTATTGGCCCATGGCAGCTCAAGATTGGGATATTGGGAAATTAACCAAAATGGTGAATGTAAACCTAATTGGTGCTTTGCATACTTTAGACGTTATTCTTCCAATGTTTATTGAAAAAAATAGTGGTCATTTAGTTTTTACTGGGAGCTTGGCTGGTTATCGTGGATTGCCCGGTGCGCTTGGGTATGGTTCATCTAAAGCTGCTATTGCAAACCTGAGTGAAACCTTGCGCTACGATCTAAAGGATACATCAATCAAAGTTCAATTGATCAACCCGGGTTTCATAAAAACGCGATTAACAGACAAAAATAAATTTAAGATGCCTCAAATAATGTCTCCCGAAGATGCAGCAGAAAAAATGTTTTCTAACATGAACAAAAATAATTTTTCATCTAGTTTTCCAGCACCTTTTTCCTGGTTATTCAGAATATCGCGGTTACTGCCAGATTCAATTTATTTCAAATTATTTTGATACGACCTCTAAGTATTGCGACAGGTCTTTTATTTTAACTAGCCAATCATTTACAACCGACATATCAGAAGGTGCTGCACTAACACCCGGCACAATTTTATCTTGCGCAACAGCTTCTACAGCGAATGAAACTGGTAAAGAAACTAGTCTCGCCATAGCCGTGGAGACAGAATCGCCATACGCATCCAGGACGTATGATTTGTGCCATTTTGTTTCATTGCCATTGGAAGCTTTCAAAGAGACAACTAAAACAACTCGATCTGCTTCATTTTTGTCATAAGCATTTTCTAACCAAAGTTGGTCGGACATTTTACCCAATATTTCATCATCGTTTTTTCCAGATAATTTTTCGATTTCTGAAAAAATATCTGCCCAAGCATTTTCCCAACCTTTAAGCCTTAATGTTCCCCTTACAAATTCTTTTATTCGCCAATTTTGGTTCAAACGATATTGATCTATGAAAGGTAAAGAGTCCCTATTTGGATAGACTTCGAATTCTTCGGGCAACGGTAATGGGGCAGTATAAGTTGATATTGCATTCCAAGGTCGTCGTACATCGAATTCCTTAAAATCCTTAATCGACCGAGATGGGGATTTTAGAGCTTTCAATACACCTAATGGGGACCAACTGAATTTATAGCAAAAAGAGTTTTTAATTTTTGGAATTCCGCCACAATAAGAAAAAAATGATAGGTCATTTTTGTCATCTTGTTTTTTTGAGTTTCGGTAATCTTCTATAAGAGCGTGAGCCATTAAATGGTCAACTCCTGGGTCTAGACCAACTTCATTAACTAAACATAAACCATTTTTAACCGCTAAAGCATCAAGCTCACGCATTTCTGGCGAAATATATGAAGAGCTTACAAAGTGACTCTGACACTTTAAACATAATTTTGCTAAGGGAACATGCCAATCTCCTGGTAGCATTGAAACAACGATATCATCTTTTTTTAAGTGGCTTTCTAATTCTTGGATATTAAATTCTTTTATTGACTTTGTAATATCACCCACTGCGGAAAGTGCTTTACTAATAGTTCGGTTCCAAACGATAATATCATGGCCGTCAATTATTAATTTACGTAAACCAGGGATTGCTGATAACCCTGTTCCACACCAATGAATTGTCATTTTATACCTCTTTTAAAGATTTCCAGAAAGCCTCTTCAGCTCTGTCCCACGAATTGTTTTTAGTTCTATTTAAATCCAATAATAAAGGTAATAGTTGCTTGGAAAAGTCAACGGAACTTTCATAAGGCAGTAAAGAAGGCAGATTATCGATCGCCATTACATCTAGAGTTTGTGAGGCTTCTATTCGTTCCACCGGAACCTCCCAATTTGTGGCAGAATTGTAAATTGGGAGTGGATTGAAACTACTGTCTGGATCGCAAGAAATATCTCCAATGACACTTAAATTTCGATTTGAATTAAGATGTTTTTTGGTTATAAAAACTGGTCCTCCTGCTTTTGCTAGAATGCAATTCAAAAAGATTTCATGCTCAAAAATTTCTGGGAACGGCTCCCCGTTTTTAGTTTCTTCAATATCCCATTTTGTTACTCTAAGCCCTAGGGTTTCGCAGAAATCAATTGCCCCTGCACCAACCCTGCCCATAGCACCAACAACAAGAATTTTTGGAAATTTTTTTTCAACATGCAAAAGAGCATTTTTTACGTATGCCAGCACAGTCTCTTTGTTTTCAAAAATACTTACTGGGCCACAAATACCTTTGTTATTTTGTTGGTCCGAATAAGCTTTTAAAGAGACCGCCGCACCTGCAAAGCCAGCCCAATATCCGAAGGCAGCTAAACGTCTTCCTCCAGGGTCAGTAAGATATTCTAAATCGTACAATATGCCTTTTCCCGCTTTAAATTTTTTCAGAAGCTCTTGTCCGTTGGTTTGACCTTTAAATGCATGACCGAACATGATGTGCTTGTGTTCTATTGTTTCCAAATCTTCGGGTAGTTCTTTTAACCCTAAAATAATGGTATTTTTTGGAGCTCCTGGCCAGGTATCTTGTTTAGCTATTTCAGATCCAACTTTATAATATTCCTCTGTGGGAATAATACGGTCGGTACTCTCTTCGACAGTAACTTTAATACCTGCGTTTATTAATTCAAAAGCATCATCGGGGGTAATGCCGACTCTTTTTTCGTTTTTTCTCTGCTCTGCTCTAATCCATAAATGAAACATTCTTTTACTCATGTATAAGTTCGTTTTGTCCAACGCTCTGGAGTTTCCAGATGTGGGAGCGCATTAAATTGTGATATTATAAAGCTTTGGTCATAATGAAGTAGTTTTGTGATACCTGTATTGTAACTTGATAAAAGACAATTTCCGAGCGCTTCAGTATTCAAGTCTAATGTATGCTTAATAGCCATAGCAATTATACCGCCTGAGGTGACTAATAAAATCTTCTCTCCAAGATCTTTAATCTCATTTAAACCTTCTAAAACCCTTGATTTGTAGTTTTCAAACGTTTCTGGCGGATCCAAAATTTCTCCATTTTCCCATTTTTCAAACGTTAAATTAAGATGTTTTTTGAAGCTCAATTCATCATCAGGGAAGTCAATCCCGAATTGCCTCTTAATTAGACCAGCTAAGTCATATAATCTTATTTCATTAAATCGTTCATCTCTAACGACAGGTGTTTTTGTATCTACATTCATCAGTATCTGGGTATCTATTTGCCTGGTTAAAGTACCCGTGACGATCACGTCATACGATAATTGCAGATTACGGAAATGTTCTCCAACCCATCTGGCTTGAGTTTGGCCGAGCTCACTAAGACGATCATAGTCTTCTTCTGAGGTTGCATTCTGTTTTGCTTGCCCATGCCGCACCATTGTGATTTCAGGCATTTAGATTCCTCTGAATTAAATTCCGTTATTCAATAAGATAATCTGAGATCACAAATTTTAAAATTAAGCAAATTAATGTGGATTATTATGTTTGGCGCAAATAAGTTACCTGTTGTCGGGATTAGTAGACTGATTATTAATCTTTAATGATGTATACTTGGCTCAAAGCCGGAGAATATAATGCCCCAAAAGGTTTCGTTCACATTAGATGGAAAAAAAGTTGAAGCAGACAAAGGTTTAACAATTTGGGAAATAGCTAATGGACAAGGCATAAAAATTCCCCATTTATGCCATAAGCCTACACCAGCCTATCGCCCAGATGGAAATTGTCGTGCATGTATGGTTGAAATAGAGGGTGAAAGAACCTTAGCTGCGTCTTGTATCCGCGAGCCTAGCGATGGAATGGTCGTTTCAACAAATACGGATCGTGCAAAATCTTCAAGAAAGATGGTTGTGGAAATGCTACTTTCCGATCAACCAGAATCGAGTATTTCTCATGATCGTTCCAGCCATTTTTGGGATATGGCTGAGCAAAATGAAATTACAGAAAGCCGTCTGCCAAAAATTGAAAAAGATCGTGTCCCTTTACTAGACGATAGTCATTTAGCTATGCGTGTTAATCTTGATGCTTGTATTCAGTGTGGACTTTGTGTTCGCGCTTGCCGTGAGGTGCAGGTAAATGATGTAATTGGTATGTCTGGCCGTGGTCACGACGCCTATCCTACATTCGATTTAGCCGATCCCATGGGTAACAGTACCTGTGTCGCCTGTGGAGAATGTGTTCAAGCTTGTCCCACTGGCGCGCTCATGCCTGCCACTGTACTGGACGATATGCAGGTTGGTGATAGTGCAGATTATGATAGCGAAGTAAAAAGTGTTTGTCCGTTTTGTGGTGTTGGTTGTCAGGTATCCCTTAAAATAAAAGATAAAAGAGTAAAATTCGTGGAGGGTGTTAACGGCCCAGCCAATGAAGGTCGACTTTGTGTTAAAGGACGTTTTGGCTTTGATTACATACATCATGAGCATCGCCTGAACAAACCTCTCATTAGACGTATTGATGCACCCCCGAAAGGCTTAAACGTCGACCCTTCCAACTGGAAAGCATTTTTTCGCGAAGCCAGTTGGGATGAAGCCCTCGATTTTGCTGCGGATGGTTTTAAAACACTGAAGGAAAATATTGGTGGTCCGTCTGTTGCTGGATTTGGTAGTGCAAAGTGTACCAACGAAGAGGCATATCTTTTTCAAAAATTTATCCGCCAGGGTTTTGGACATAATAACGTTGACCACTGTACTAGGCTTTGTCACGCTTCTTCCGTTGCTGCTCTAAT
>ENA-ORDR01000886-ORDR01000886.1-marine-metagenome-genome-assembly--contig:-NODE-886-length-14674-cov-2.856477_pt1 | contig 14674 bp, 10 predicted proteins | sample MGYA00240993_ERZ508538 | MGnify/ENA primary metagenome ERZ508538 (study PRJEB26207, sample SAMN05421999) | marine metagenome | isolation source: Monterey Bay, California, USA | place: USA:Monterey Bay... | reverse complement strand
AGTTCATAGCGGCAATTAGCGTTGAAACCAAAAATAGACCAGCACCTAAGCCGATCAAAAACGTACCTATAAAGAATAAAACAACTGACAATATCGGTGAGGCTAAAATTACACAGGTGAAAGCGACAAGGCCTACCAAGACACCAAAATACATCAGGTTGCTCGGATCTATTCCTTTATTTAATCTCTGCGCAGCAATCCCAAGACCAAAAAGAGCTCCAACTGCCCAAGCAACTGTTAATAACGTTGTTTCACTTACATTTAATTTCAGCACTTGCCCGCCATAGGGCTCGAGAAGAACATCCTGCATATTAAAAGCAATAGTTCCAACTAAAACAACCATAATTAGCCGAGCATTATTAGGCACATTTATAAAGTCTTTCCACGCCTCTTTAAATAATGGAAAAGGTGCAGCTCTTTCAGGTTTCGACATAGGTTTGATATTTTCTTGCTTCCACATTGCAATCAAATTTATGATAAAACCAAATAACGCTGCGCCTTGGACTACTCTAATAAGCCGAATATTTGAAAAATCCCTCAACAGATACCCGATGACTAGAGCGGATAAACCCATACCTACTAAAAACATAACGTATAAAAGAGCCACAACTCGCGGTCGTTTATCTTTTGGTGCCCTATCGCTAGCAAGTGCTAATCCAGCTGTCTGGGTCATATGCAAACCAAGCCCAGTCATTAAAAATGCCAAGCCCGCGAGAACTTCTCCAGCCCACAAAGGGCCAACGGTTTGCTCACCGGATAAAATGATTAGTGCAAAGGGCATAATTGCCAAACCACCCATCTGCCAAAGAGACCCAAACCAGATAAATGGTATTCGTTTCCAGCCAATTGCCGAGCGATAGTGATCAGATTTGAAACCTAAGGCTGCTCTAAATGGAGCAATTAAAACTGGAATTGCCACCATAAATGCAACAATAGTTGCGGGAACACCAAGCTCAACGATCATCACTCTATTTAGTGTTCCCAACAATAGTACGGTCGCCATACCAACTGAAATCTGGAACAAAGAAAGACGAAGCAATTGTCCAAGAGGTAAGTCAGCACTAGCCGCATCCGAAAATGGAAGAAGTTTTTTCATAAAACTTGAAGCGATATGAGGCTTTGAACTCGACATTAAAAGCAACTGACACCCTGTGAAATATAAAATCCTGAAGAAATTCGTCCAAGATCATTGGTATCGGCAATTCCAGTTAAATTTTTTGATATTTTACTAAGAGACTGAGGCACCATAACGGGCGATTTATCTCCCTTTGGAGCTAGTTTTCCTAAATACCACATAGCTTGTAAAAGCTTTGTTCTAGGAGCGACGGTAAAAATTATTTCTCGATCAGTTCGTTGCTTTAACTCAGTCAAAATCCTAGTAAGATCTTCTAACGAATAATAAATTAGACTATCCATAGCGACTACGTAGTCGAACTTTCCAAGATTCTTGCTACATAAATCACCTACATGAAAATTAATTTTGTTATGGTAACGGTCAGAAATTCTTTCTTTAGCTATCTGAATTAAAGACTGACTTATATCAGTTGCAACAACCGAGGCCCCTCTCTTAACGAGCTCAGCTGTTAATTGACCAGTTCCACAACCGGCATCTAATATTCGAGCCCCTTTTATTTCCTTTGGTAATCGATTTAACAATTTATGCCGCATTCTTTCTCGCCCAGCCCGTACAGTTTGACGAATTTTAGATACTGGAGCATCCGAAGTAAGTTGCTCCCACGTCTTTGACGCAGTTTTATCAAAATAAGTCTCAACACGAGAAAGAGTTTGGTCATAAAGCATTAATCAAAGCCTAATAACTCAAAGATAACTCTATCCTCTAGCGGGGCGGGAGCAAGCGGCTCCGTTCCATTCCAGAGCGTTTCAGCCAGTCGGACATATTCCTTCTGAACAGCCACCACTTCTTCGTCGGCGTCCATTTCAAAGAGTGTTTTCTTTTTTAATCGAGATCGACGGATCACATCAACATCTGGCATATGAGCTATTCTATTGAACCCCACTTCCTTACAATACCGGTCTACTTCATTTGTTTCGCGGGATCGGTTTGCGATGCAACCAGCAAGCCTCACTTTGTAATTATTTGATTTAGCTTGAACCGCAGCAATTATTCTATTCATTGCATAGATGCTGTCAAAATCGTTTGCAGTAACAATCAAAGCTCTGTCTGCATGCTGCAGAGGTGCAGCAAAACCACCACAAACAACGTCGCCCAGTACATCAAAAATTACGACATCCGTATCTTCAAGCAGATGATGTTGCTTTAATAGTTTAACTGTTTGACCAACTACATAGCCACCACATCCAGTACCGGCTGGCGGACCTCCAGCCTCAACGCATTTAACACCATTGAAGCCTTCAAAAATAAAATCTTCAGGACGAAGTTCTTCAGAATGAAAATCGACCTGCTTCAAAATATCTATAACTGTCGGAACTAAGGTTCCCGTCAACGTGAAAGTGCTATCGTGTTTGGGATCACATCCAATTTGTAGCACCCGCTTGCCTAATGTTGAAAAAGCAGCTGACAAGTTTGAACTAGTTGTTGATTTACCAATTCCACCCTTTCCATAAACAGAAAAAACTTTTGCTCCTTCAATTTTCATCTCAGGATCTTGATGTACTTGCACCGACCCTTCACCATCTTGACCGCTTAATTGCGGTGGGGACTTGTCTAATGGGCTCATAACATACACCTTTTTGTTTTTGATAATTTTAATTTCATTGCGCCGCTACTCCTTCCATTCGATCCTCAAGCGTGTCTGCTGCATCTTGAAGTGCAGCAATTGTCTCAGGATCTGGGTTCCAATAAGAGCGATCATTTGCCTCAAGCAACCTATTCGCCATTCGCGAACTGGCAGTCGGGTTCAGATCAGCAATTCTATTTCGCATCTCTTCATCAAGAACAAAGGTTTCGCTAATTCTTTGGTAAACCCAAGGCTCTACTTTTCCTGTAGTAGCTGACCAACCAAGTGTATTTGTAACCTGAGCTTCCAGTTGACGCACACCTTCAGCACCATGATCAAGCAAAGATTCGTAAAACTTTGGGTTCAATGATCTTGAACGTGTTTCCAGAGAAACTTGATCTGCCAGTGTTCGGACTTTTCCATTTCCTCTTGTGTGATCGGATATATAAACATCTATAGCTTGACCTTCACGAGCTCTGCTAACTGCTTTTGATATCCCACCTAAGGTATCAAAATAGTGATCAACAGTAGTGATACCAAGCTCGACACTTTCTAAATTCTGATAAGCTAATTCAACTTTAGCCAAAACATTTTTTAGTAATTTTTTGTTTTGACTGGGCTTGCCGTCTCTTCCATAAGCAAAACTTTTACGAGCCTCATAAGCATCGGCTAATTCATCTTCTTCATCAAAGGATGAACTATCTACCAGTTGATTTACATTAGAGCCATATGCGCCTTCCGCATTTGAAAATATTCTCAAAGCTGCTGTTTCAAGATCGCTGCCAGTCTTTGCCATATAGTCCAAGACATTTGCTCGAACAAAATTCTGCAACGGGTCTTCGTCTGCTGCGGCAGCCTTGTATGCTGCTTCAGCCAACATTTGAGTTTGAAGAGGTAAAAGATCTCTAAAAATCCCAGAAAGTGTCATTACAACATCAATTCTGGGTCTTCCCAACTTTTCTAGTGGAATTAAATCTGCCCCTGAAAGCCGCCCAAAACTGTCAAACCTTGGAACTGCCCCTATCAATGCAAGTGCTTGTGCTATTTGCTGGCCATCTGACTTAATATTATCAGAGCCCCATAAAACTAAGGCAACAGTTTTAGGGAATTTTTTGTGAGTTTCGAGCAATAATTCTGCCTGAATTTCACCTTGACGGCACGCAAAAACAGTCGGCATTCTAAATGGGTCAAAAGCATGGATATTTCTTCCGGTTGGAAGAATATCTGCTGAGCGAACAATATCTCCGCCTGGAACAGGCGGAATGTAATGACCCGCAAGCGCATTCATTAATGCTGGAATTTCACTTTGCTTTTTGAGCGCTGTGAATAGCTTATCTCGCTCTTCCGACCCAAGCCCATCAATCGCATCTATATAGCTTTTACATTGATGATCTGAAAGCTCTTCACCCAAAATATGCAAGCCTTCCGGAACCAGTGCCTCTTCAGTTTCTAACAACTTAAGCCAAAGCGCATCAATATCTGTTTCAGAAAAATCTAATATCTCAGCTTGTTCCTGGATCAAAGCCGCTAATTCCGGTCTCGCAGCATCGGAATCGAGCATCTCACGCCAGCGGATCAAACTATCTTTTAGTTCTTGCAACCCTTTATATAGCCCAGCTGCTATCACTGGTGGTGTAAGGTGTGTTATGGTGATCGCATTACTTCGCCGCTTTGCCAAACTAGCCTCAGAGGGATTGTTACACGCATAAAGATATATATTAGGCAAATTACCGATTAAGCGATCCGGCCAATCTTCTCCACTCAAACCAACCTGCTTGCCTGGCATAAATTCAAGTGCGCCATGCATACCAAAATGTAGAATCGCATCTGCTTGATACTCATTTTTCAACCATTGATAAAAAGTTGAAAATGCATGCGTTGGGGCGAACCCCTTTTCGAATAATAAACGCATAGGATCACCCTCATAGCCAAACGAAGGTTGCAATCCTACGAAAACATTGCCGAAGTCTTTTCCTAATACAAAAACTGAGTTACCGTCAGACTGGATACGGCCAGGAGCTGAACCCCATTGATCTTCAATTTCTTCCAACCATGGTGTGTTTTTAACAATCCAATTTGCATCAACTCTACAAGCAACGTTCGCATCTTGACCAAATTTTGACGAATTACCATTTAAAACTTCATCTCTTAATTCTTCAACCGATGAGGGAACTTCTATGTCATAACCATCCAATTTCATCTGTAGCATTGTTCGATATAATGAACCAAAAACATTCAGATAAGCAGCAGTTCCCGCAGCACCCGCGTTTGGCGGAAAACCAAAAATAATAATTGCTACTTTTTTATTTTCAGGTGCTTTCTTTTTTAATAAAATTAGTTTTTTGCATCTTTCAGCGAGTATTTTTATCCGCTCATCGCAGGGGGCCATTGCCCTAAGCTCGCCACTATTACCGTGACGGCCGGCAAATACTGTAGGATTGATTGCACCATCCAGTTCAGGAAGAGCAACAAGCATTGTTGTTTCTATTGGGCCAAGACCACCACTTGAATCAGACCATTGCGATAACGTCTGAAATTCCAAAGGGTGAGCAGCAACATAGGGTAAATTTAATTCCTTCAAAACAGTTACAGCAGCTTCACTATCGTTATACGCGGGCCCACCGACCAACGAAAACCCTGTAAGCGATAGAATACCATCAATTACCGGTTTTTCAGAATTTTTGAAATATTTTTCGATAGCAGGTCGCGCATCTAATCCACCAGAAAAAGCTGGGACAACTTGAATATTATGTTCCGTAAATCTCTTAATGACAGCATCATAATGCGCCGTGTCTCCACTCAAGACATAAGATCGCATCAAAAGAATACCGACTGTGCCTAAGGGGCTTTCCAGTTTTGGTAGACCCTCAATACTATCGATTATTTTTTCTTTTAAATCAGGATGATACAGGCCCACATCAGGATAATCTTTTGGCATCTCGGTTTTGCAACCACGCCAACTCTCCACTCGCGAATATCGTGAAATTAGAAAGCGCAACATAGACTCAATATTTTCATCTGAGCCTCCTAGCCAATATTGCATTGCTAGAAACCAATTTCTTAAGTCTTGCGATTTTCCCGGAATAAATTTCAAGATTTTAGGAAGTCTGCGAAGCATGCGCATCTTCTTTTCGCCACTTTCACTAGATGGTTTTGAGGAGCCCCGCAACTTCTTTAAAAGAGACATAACACTGCTTTGCGGGGAAAGCATATCGAGCGCACCCATTTTCGTCTGCTTTACAAGCTCCGCGTCACTGATCATTCCTACAATTGCATCACAAGAATTTCGCCTCAGTTGAATTTCCGGCAAAAGCCTTTTCACATGATGCTCTAAAAATAAAAGATTGATAACAATTATGTCGGCCTGAGCGATAGCTTCGCGAACAGCCGCGAAAGCAGCAGGATCTTCATCCCATTCTGCGGCAGCAAATATATCAATATGTAATCCATTAAAATCAGGCAGCATATTCATTAATGCTCGCTCACAAGGTCGGGCGTTGTGAGAATCTAGAGTTACAATTACAATTCTGTAATTGACACTATCGGAAAAGATATGATCCACACTATCGCGCATAATGAGCCTTTGCCTCGTAAAGGGTTTCTATTGATATTTCAGAAAAACCATTATTCTGGGCATACTTTTCAGTATTTTTACGTGCCTTTCCTCTAACAAAGAATGGGATTTTTCTAAGCTCTTTTTCAGCATCCTTTAGCCAAATTAAATTATTCTCAGAGCTATCCTCAGCAACTGCATTAACTTTATCGATTTCTGTCTCATTTTTCTGACCAGGGCTGTGCGCTGCATGATGGCTTGGACCTGCTTCATCATGAAACTCAAAGTCTTCTCTGAACATAGTTAGCAAATGCTCTTCTAATCCCATAACTAATGGATGAACCCAGGTATCAAAAATTACGTTAGCACCTTCTGGCCCCATTTGCGGAGAGTACCGAGCAGGAAAGTCTTGAACATGAACTGGCGCTGAGATAACAGCACATGGAATTCCTAATCGTTTTCCGATATGTCGCTCCATCTGAGTACCTAAAATAAGTTCTGGGGCAATGGCTTGAATATGCTTTTCAACCTCCAGATAATCATCCGAAATGAGAGCATCCAGACCAAATGTAGCGGCAAACTTTCGCATAGGCCTAGCCAACTCTCTATTAAAACAGCCCAGACCCACCACCTCAAAACCAATTTCGTCTCTTGCAATTCGAGCGGCAGTCATCGCATGCGTTCCATCTCCAAAAATGAAAACTCTTTTGCTTGTAAGGTAAGTGCTATCTACCGAAGCAGAGTACCAAGGGAGCTGAGAATAAGTGTTAGCATCACTTGTGTTTATTTTTACAATTTCAGAGACTTCTTTGACAAAATCAGAAATAGCTCCAACGCCTATTGGGACCGTTTTAGTGAAAGGTTGTGAATAAGTACGCTCTAAATATCTACACGCCATTTCACCAGTCTCAGGATACATCAAAACATTGAAGTGCGCCTGCGAAATGAGCCCTATATCTTTTGGTGTAGCACCATAAGGTGCACAAACATTTACTGTAACTCCCATGGAATTTAATAATTTCGTCATTTCCAAAACATCGTCACGGTGCCTAAAGCCTAATGCTGTTGGCCCTATAAGGTTACACGTAATTTCATTGGTTTTTTCCAAAGGCCTTGAAAGGGTTTTTACAATTTGGAAAAAAGTTTCATCGGCACCAAAATTTTCTTTCCGCTGATAACTGGGCAATTCTAAAGCCACTACTGGAATTGGTAAACCAAGTGTTTCGGCTAAACCACCTGGATCATCCTGAATTAACTCGGCAGTACATGAGGCGCCCACGAGCAATAATTCTGGTTTGAATCTTTCATAAGCTTCAATACAAGCCTTTTTAAACAGGCCAGCTGTATCTGATCCCAAATCACGAGCTTGAAATGTGGTATAGGTTACGGGAGGTCGATGGTTCCGTCTTTCAATCATTGTAAAAAGCAAATCAGCGTAAGTATCACCTTGCGGCGCATGCAAAACTAGATGGACTTTCTCCATACCGGTTGCCACTCTTATCGCTCCGACATGCGGAGGACCTTCATATGTCCAAACTGAGAGCTTCATGCGACCCTACCAATCTTAAGTTTCTCAGATCGATTTACAGGACGAGCAAACAGTGATGCTAGGTCAGCGGCCTGTTCATAAAAATGTATTGGACTAAAAACTAACTCGATAGCCCACTTTGTAGTTAAGCCTTTCGCCTCTAAAGGGTTTGCCAACCCTAATCCACAAACAGTCAAATCTGGCATGTGATTAAACACCCGATCTAACTGTTTATCAACATCTTGCCCTTCAGAGATGGTTATCCCCTCTGGAAGAAGCTGCAGATCAGGCCCAACCAACTGTTTGTGAATGTAAGGGCTTCCAACTTCAATTAATTTCATTCCACATTCTTGATTTAAAAACCTTGCTAACGGTATCTCAAGCTGGCTATCTGGAAAAAGAAAAAGTGAACGACCAGTTAATATTTTCGAAACCTTTTCGATAGCGATTTCTGCGCGTCGACGAGGAGCATCCGTTACTGCTTCAAAAGTTTCTTTTGAGATTCCAAATATATCGCAAATAGCCTTTAACCAAGCGGTTGTTCCATTCGCACCAAAAGGAAAAGGAGCAAAGATTGGCTTTGCTCCACGACGAACCATCTCTTCAAAACTTGCGCCTAGAAACGGCTGTGCACATATAAAATGAGTATTACTCCCTACAGAAACTTCGTCATCAACTCTAACCTGAGGCAAAACAGAGACATTCTTCAAGCCAAGCTGCTCCAAAAGCCTTAGCATCTGATCATGAACAATGTCTGGAAGTGCCCCAAGTATTACAAGTTGTTCATCATTCGATGACCTAAGCCCCCGAATCACCGCCTCCAAACAAGCATCTTCTCCTTGAGTAAAAGTAGTCTCTATTCCTGAACCAGAATAATTGATCACGTTTACTTTTGGAAAATATTGTTCAGATAATTTTTCCGCTGCGGTGGCTAAATCTAACTTTATAACCTCTGATGGGCACGAACCAACCAAAAATAAACGCCTAATGTCAGTTCGCCTTGAAAGTAACTCTTCTACGGTCCTCTCAAGCTCCTGCTGAGCATCTGCCATACCAGCCAAGTCTGTTTCTTCAAGTATAGCAGTTCCAAATCTAGGTTCGGCAAATACCATCACACCAGCAGCGCTTTGCAGCAAGTGAGCGCAGGTTCTAGAGCCAACAACTAGAAAAAACGCGTCCTGCATTTTTCGATGCAACCAAATTATCGATGTTAAGCCACAGAAAACTTCATGCTGGCCACGCTCCTTAAGTACGGGTGCATTCATGCAGCCAGTTAGGGATTGCTCACTGGACATATGCATCCTCCCAAGCTGATTGAATCCTAGCAGCCCTTAATTTTATGAGAAATTGAATAGCATTCACAAAATATGCAGCATACGCAAAAAGAGCTAACACCATAAGTTGTTGCTCTGAAAATAAGCTTAACCAGAGAGCAAAAACATAAGAGACATGCAAAAAAATTACGAAGAAACTAACGACGTCTTCCCAAAAAAAAGCAGGCGCCAAAAGATATTGACCAAAAACAACCTTTTCCCAGATAGCGCCAGCTATCATTATTATTAACAGAATGGAGGTTTTAGCAATTACGGAAATAGTGGCGAGAATGTAACCATCGCCAGTATTTAAATATCTGATTACCAGGTAGGTAGATATGAGAAAAACAAAAAACTGAAGGGGCGCAAGCACACCCTGCACTTGCGTCCAAATAGTCTCATCCCTGCGCTTTTTTTCTTCTGCAGTATATAGCAAGTCGTGGTCTTTCTTTTACTCTCTCCTTACCCAAGGCTGTCGTCAGGCTGGCATCGGGTATAATACGAGTATTGCTCTGTGCAAAAATATGTCAATAAAAACTTACATTTTTTTTCGACTAATGTCTAATCTCATTAACACCTAACAGATTGATAAACTTGCTAAGCAAAAGAAAAAGTCTTTACCAGAATTGTTAGGCTTTTTTTTGAAACTTAAAATTGGACAAATTAATAATAGTTTTCTATTGTGATTGTATAGATTTTAAACAGAACACCAGCTACTTCGCCAAGTTCGATCAGAGATGGAGGCTCACGTGGTTGAGAAAAATACAAAAAATAATTTAAATTCAAATGAACTACTAATCTCAAACTTAGTTTTCTCTGCTCTTAAGACTAGTAAGCAGCATCTTACAAGACCAGCAAACCCGGAGTGGATAGAGCACGCTGGTCAACTTTTGTTTAGTAGCAGCCTTTCAAAAACGTTCGAGCAGGACCGGGCTCTCTCAGAGCTTGTGGCGCTCGGATTCAAAACTGATACAATAGTTGATCATTGCATTCCGGTCGCAGCAACCCTGCTGGGCGACGGTTGGGTAAACGATACATTGAGCTTTTCAGAATGCACTATCGGAACGTCGAATTTGCAAATTTTATTGAAATTTATAGGTCAAAACCGAGAAAGAGCGTGTGACGAAACAAGCGGTAATAGATACCTAATATGCAGTCATGAGACAGAGCAACACACGCTTGGAGCGCTAATCATAGGTGACATGTTAAGAAGAAAAGGGCATTCTTTAAAAGTTCAGTTGAGCACAAACTATGATGAGGTATGTAGATTACAGAGCACCAGTCACTACGAAGCAATCTTTTTTTCCTGTGCTAGCTACCTTAGTATTCGCGAAACTGCCAAATGCGTTAGACAAGTTAGAAAAATGTTAAAACAGTCTGTCCCAATTTTTCTTGGTGGAAGCAACATTGAAGAAATTTCTCAAGGCGTCGACTTATCCTGTTTTGATTTAGTTACAAATTCACTTAGTGCAGTTAATGACTATGTCAGTAATAAGAAAAAAAGAGAACTAGCTCTAGATGCCGGAGCGCTAATTCAATGAAAACTAACTCCGATACCCTTTTAGAGTTTGGATCTATTCCGGTAATAGAACCTGAGTATCTCGGTGGTGTTTTGGCAACGTCTTCCGACATAGCCTTGTTAGTTGATACAAATATTGAGATTAACTCTCTTTTGTTGAACAAATCTGAAAAATCATATGGTAATCTAAATCACTGGATTGGTCGTAAATTAACAGATTTTTTAACTACTGAAAGTATACCAAAATTACTCTCCGCAATCACAAAATTGGAAAGTGGAGAGACAGTGCTTTATGGATTAGAACTTAACCATGTCGACAACGCACAATGGCAATTTCCCATAAGATATAATATCCATCGACTAGGCAATGATGGGAAGATAATTCTGCTTGGTAGAGATCTTCAAACAGTATCTGAGAATCAGCAAAAATTCGTCAAAGCGCAAATTGCAGTAGAGCAAAGCATCGAAGAAAAGAGAGAGTTAGATGCTCACTTCAAAATTTTACTTTCCAAAACAACCGACTCTTTGGCGCTCATCAACGCAGGCTCTGGCGAAGTCATGTTTTCAAACCCAACGTTTCAAGAAACTTTTTTCAGGGATGGTGACGACCTAGAGAATATATCATTGCAATCGCTTCTATCTAACCGTGCTGAAAGAAAAGGCTTTATTGAAAAAATTACTATAGCAGCGCATGGCAATTATGACGTCAGCGAAGAGCTGAATACAAACAAAGGCGAAATTATTTTTTCTATTAACCCAGATATATACCGGGCAGCTGGGCAACAAATATTAATCTGTAAATTTTTCCCGAAAACAATTCGAAAAAAAGGCGAACAAGAGCTAATTGATAATCTGTTATCAACTTTCCATAATAGCCCAGACGCAATAATTTTTACTGATATAAAAGGCACAATACAATATACTAACGAGCGACTTCTCGATTTAACTAACTCGAGCCATAAAAATGACGTTGTTTCTAAAAACCTTTCAGAATTTCTTGGGAGAGGTGAAATTGATTTGGCTATAATGTTGGAAAATGTTTTGAAGTCAGGTGCCGTTAAAACTTATTCAACACACTTAAAGAGCTCTTTTGGCACAAAAATAGATATTGAAGCTTCAGTTTCACGCAATACTTCTGATGACAACGGGTTGATCGCCTTCATAGTCAGGGAGGTTTTATCCACAAGTGGCAGTTCTAGATCAAATTCAAGCCAAACAACAACTAAAAATAAGGACGAGATTACCGCAAAAGAATTAGTTGGCAGCGCTACACTTAAAGAAATTGTGACTGACACTACGGATGTAATAGAAAAAATATGTATAGAGGCAGCATTGGAAATAACCAATAACAACAGAGCCGCAGCGGCTGATCTTTTGGGGCTTTCGAGGCAAAGTCTTTACGTAAAATTGAGTAAACTTGAGATTTAAACTCAAAATTAAATATATCAATCATTGATCAACTTTTAGTAATTTACTTAAAGTTATACAAAAGCTTTTATTTTCAGTTGCATGATTTAATATTGTCAATAATATATGACATATGAGTGTCACAAATAGCAAACAATCTTCAGCATATCCGAATTTTTTAGTGGTTCTTGAACTTCTTAAACCAATAACATGGTTTCCTCCGATGTGGGCTTTTGCTTGTGGTGTTATTTCTTCAGGTGTTTCTGTGACAGAAAATTTAGACTTACTAATACTGGGTGTTATAGTTGCAGGGCCAGTAGTTTGTGGAATGAGCCAGGCAGCTAATGATTGGTGTGATAGGCACGTAGATACAATAAATGAACCAAACAGACCTATTCCATCCGGTAGGATGCCAGGAAATTGGGGTTTAAAAATAGCTTTGGGAATGACAGTCATTGCCGTTGTTCTAGGCTGGCAACTCGGTATTTGGGGCTTTATTGCGACGATCATTGCGGCATTGGCCGCATGGGCATACTCAATTGAGCCAATTAGATTGAAAAGATCAGGTATATGGGGCCCTGGCTTAGTAGGATTCTGTTATGAAGGCATACCTTGGTTCACAGGCGCTGCAGTTATGTTGCAGGCATTTCCAGATCCAAAAATTATTTTGGTCGCGATTGCTTATGCAATTGGAGCTCACGGAATTATGACACTAAATGACTTCAAAGCGTTAAAAGGAGATAAAGCGCTTGGAATAAATTCTCTTCCTGTTCAGTTAGGTCCAGATAAAGCAGCAAAAATCGCATGCTATGTGATGGCAACTCCCCAAATTTTAGTTATCACTTTGCTTTATGTGTGGGGATTATCCATATTTTCTATTTTTGTTTTAGCACTTTTAATCGGGCAAATAATAGCGATGAGACGGCTATTAAGCGATCCAGAAAAATTTGCTCCTTGGTATAATTCAACGGGAGTCTTAATGTTTGTTAGCGGAATGATGGTTTGCGCCCTTGGGATATCACAGGCGCTGTCACAATGACGATAGATATTCAACAAAAAACACTAGGATGGTTTTCAATTTTTCGACTTGGTCTGGTTCAGGCTTGTCTGGGTGCAGTAGTCGTAATAATGACTTCTACCTTGAATCGTCTGATGGTAGTAGAGTTATCTATGGCTGCTACGGTACCTGGGTTTTTAGTTGGTTTGCACTACGCCGTTCAACTTTCCAGACCTAAATGGGGTTTGATTTCTGACCTCGAAAATAACAGGACAAAATGGATTAATTTAGGTATGCTTATCTTAGGGATGGGAGCTAATTTGGCGACACTAAGTTTAGTGCTTTTTGATTCTAATCCTTTTATAGCAATAGTTCTTTCTATCTTTGCTTATACACTTATTGGACTGGGTGTAGGGGCATCCGGAACCTCTTTATTAGCACTCATGGCAAAACATACTGCTGAAAGGCGGCGACCTGCCGCTGCCATGATTACATGGTTGATGATGATATTTGGAATAGCAATGACGGCAGGAATTGTTGGCATGCTACTGGCTCCATATAGCTTTGTACTACTGCTCAAAATTGTAGCAGGCCTGACCGTTTTAACTTTAGTCATATCTCTTGCCGCTACATGGAAGATTGAAAATAACCTGGATAAAATACAACAAAAAAACGAAGAAAAAGCACCACTGTTCGAAGAATTAAAAAGTTTGTGGGCACATTCAAAAACTAGGAATTTTACAATCTTTGTTTTTCTTTCAATGACTGCTTACTTTATGCAGGAACTCATTCTAGAGCCATACGCAGGTATTGTTTTCAATTATACTCCGAGTGAAACAACTTCGTTATCAGGAATGCAAAATGGTGGAGTATTTATAGGAATGCTAACCATTGGGATACTGGCAACGGCTCTTAAATTGGGAACATTAAAATCGTGGGTTCAAGCTGGATGCTTTGGATCCTGTTTCATGCTTGTAGCAATTATGCTTCTAGGACAGCTAAGTAGTTCTTTACCATTAGAATTTGCTGTAATTGGTCTCGGTTTTTTTAATGGGATGTTCGCTGTGGCTGCTATTGGTTCTATGATGAGTTTAGCGGGTAGTGGTAGTAAACGCCGAGAAGGAACTAGAATGGGATTATGGGGAGCAGCACAAGCGATAGCGGCTGGATTTGGTGGTTTATTAGGAACCATTCTTGTTGATTTACTACAATTGGCTAATCTTAGCCCAGCAAATGCTTATGGCATGGTTTTTTCATTAGAAGCCGGCTTATTTGCATTAGCCGCTTTTTTGGCAAGCACATCAATTACGTTTAATAAAAATTATGGAAAAAATATAGCAATACCGGGTGAGTAAAATGTTTGATGTTATAATTATTGGCGGGGGGCCCTGTGGAGCCCCTGCCGCAGAAGATCTTGGAAATTTAGGGCACAAAGTTGCGCTTTTGGACAGGCCAGGAAGAATTAAACCATGTGGTGGAGCAGTACCACCTATTCTGATAAAAGATTTTAAAATACCTGATCATTTATTGAAAGCAAAAATTGTGACTGCAAGGATGGTTTCTCCAACAAACCGCAGTGTAGATATCCCTATAGAGAACGGCTTCGTTGGAATGGTAGATAGAGAAGAATTTGATGAATTCTTGCGGCAACGTGCCGA
>ENA-ORDR01000884-ORDR01000884.1-marine-metagenome-genome-assembly--contig:-NODE-884-length-14677-cov-15.897808_pt1 | contig 14677 bp, 3 predicted proteins | sample MGYA00240993_ERZ508538 | MGnify/ENA primary metagenome ERZ508538 (study PRJEB26207, sample SAMN05421999) | marine metagenome | isolation source: Monterey Bay, California, USA | place: USA:Monterey Bay... | reverse complement strand
CTAAACACACACCGCTCCGTATCATTCATACGGAGCACCCCTCAAGGCCAATCTTCTTGGTCGTTCTATTCTCAGGTTTAATTCCATGACAGGTGGGGTGCATTCTGAGGTCGGCAAATTTATTGCTCACAAGAAATTAAGACCAGCACAAGAAGAGATGGTGAGTGACGGAATAAATGCACTCGATCATCAAGGTTTCCTATTAGCTGCAGCACCCACTGGAATAGGAAAAACCGCAGCATCTCTAGCAGCAGCATTAGAAATTGCAAGAAGTAGTGTGAATCATCAGCACATATTATTCCTAACAGGGAGACAATCTCAACATAAGATTGTAATTGAGACTGTAAAAAGTATCAATTCTAGACTAGATGAAGAAACATCTAGTGTGAAAGTCGTCGATATTATTGGTAGAGAATCGATGTGTGAGAATGTAGATAGGATGACTTCAAAATGCTCATGTGAAGAAGGAATTGTAGAAGGCACTAGGCAGTCAAGAAGAGATGATATGAAAGAGTATATTCTAAGAAGTCCGAAACACGTCGATGAGATAATAAAATCTAGTAACAAAAAGAAGATTTGTCCTTGGGCCGCGGCTAGATCTGCCGTAAAGGAATGTGATATACTCGTTTGCGACTATAATCATGTATTCGTTGAAGGCGTTAGAGAACGTTCTCTCCCTGCAATGAATGTAAACCTCGAAAATACTATTCTAATCATCGATGAAGCACATAATTTACCAGATAGAATCCGTAATGGCTTAGAAAGAAGAGCGACAGTGAAGGTATTCAGAGATGCAAGGTTAGAACTTGATGAGTTTTTAGGAACTAAAGAAAGGCTGATGAGGAAACTAGATCTTTCAGAAATTCAAGACAATTTTGAATTAAAGAACATACAGGATGCGCTTAGGCAAATGAAAAAACTAGAAAAACAAATGAATATTTGGTACAAGAAAAAGCAAGGAGAATTAGTATCTACAGGAAAAAATGATATGAAGATTTCAACAACTGAATTCATTGGAGAGATAGAAGCGATACTAAATGAAGATATTGAGGCTAAAATAGACAATAAACATACAATATTGAAAAAAATAATCCAACAACTGTACAAAGTTGAAGTTGATCAAGATGAGGATGATGATGAGAAAGAGACGGCTAGTACTAGATTAGCAGATATGCTATCAATAATATTAGAATATGTGAATAATTCAGCATTAGTATTAGTTTTTGATTTACTCAATGAGGAGGGAAGAGTGAGAAGTTTCCTACTAGATCCTGGAGTAGTAGGAGGACCAATACTGAATGAGACTAATGGTGCCATACTAATGTCAGGGACATTATTCCCTCCAGAGATGTATGCAGATCTACTACGGATACCTAAGGGGAAGAAAATTATTATGAATGAATATGAATCATCATTTATGGGAGATAAGAGGCCAGTCTTAGTAGCTAAAGACGTCACTACAAAATATACTGAAAGGACCATCCAAAATACTGAGAGAATAAGAAATCATATTTTATCAGTTGTTAATAATACCCCGGGGCATATCGCATTCTTCGCACCAAGTTATGCAATGCTCCAAGATATACTTGGAGATGCCACTTGGCTACCTGGTTTTATTGAAATAAAAGAAGAAGAAAATAGAATGCCCAAAAGGAAAATAACTAAGATATTAGATGAATTACAAGAATATAGGACAAATAAAAAACAAGTATTACTTGCTGGCGTCTTGAGTGGTAAATTTGCTGAAGGTGTAGATTACCCGCATAATATTCTTGATGCTGTAATTTGTTTGGGATTACCTTTAGCACCTCCAAGTGCGCGCCAAAATGCTCTGAAAGACTACTATGTTGAACGTTTTGGGAATAATAAAGCATGGAGATATACTAGTACACAGCCAGCGATAAATAGTATAATGCAGGCTATAGGGAGACCTATTCGGAAATCAGAGGACAGAGCTATAGTGATATTATTAGAAAAAAGAATAATGATGAGGCAGTTTCGAAATTGCTTACCTAAAAAAATTGATATCATTCAGTCTCCTGATAACAATAGAACCGGAAGACTAACTAAGAATTTCTTCAAAAGACATCCGGAACCTGCTATTGAGAGATAAGAAGCGTCGGGTTCATCTGAGGTAAGATGTTCGAAACAACATGAGCAATGTGTGGCGACGTCATGAGATACAACTCTCAGACAATAAAAAAATGCTAGGAGTTTCTTTAGATACTTCTGAAAATAGCCTTAATTCTAATGCACAAGACATGCACAAGAAATTTTTACTAAATATAAATCACTTATCACAAGTACAGAAAAAGCATGAAAATATTATTTCGAGTATGGCTGTGAATATAGAAGAAACAAAGATGAAAATTAGGGATATCAATACCATTGACGAGGTTTTAACAGAATTCGGAGGGGAAAAAACTGATTTAGGGATAAATTTACCATTCCCGTCAGAGAATCCTAGTGACTTAATCCTTCAAACTACACATGAGAAAGATACACAAATCGTACAAATAATTTCTTCAGAGATTTTCGGCGGCCTTCTTAGGACATTTAAGCTACCACCTAGCAAAGAGATAGAACAAATAACTTGGAATAATGGCATAATAGAACTATCATTCATGTGATTAATTACTCTGAAGCAATATAATCATCTCTAACAGGAATATCTTGTAATTGATCTATCTCTTGCAATACTGCATTTAGAGCGATTTGAGCATTTTGACGATGTCCCTCACCTAATACGTGACTAGAATAACGGGCTTCTTCGAATATTCTGTCTAAAGCGATTAATGATTGTTCACTAATTGGTAATGCGGAACGGATTGCTATTTCGAATTCTCTGACCGTTTCAAAGTCTCGACGCAAAAATCCTCTACGCATTAAAATTTGACAAAGACTATCATAGCAGTTGTATATCGCCTCTCTAAATTCATCTCCTGCTGCAAGAAGCTCAGCAGTGTAACTAAATATCCCTGCTAATTCATCTATTGCAGCACTTCTACGACGTTGATAATATAAGCCGCTACCTACTAAACCAGCTATTATAATAACAAATAATATCACAAAGAATAGAGATTGGAATATTGAGGATTTCGCTGTTTCTTCATATTCAATATCTATACCACCGTGCTGAGTAGTTAACCAAGTTCGGTTTGTTGGATCTATGAATAAAGAATCTGTACTAAAAGTGATACTTAATTCGCCCCAGAAGTCTTGGTCCCATAATGTAGGTAAACCTTCAATTGATTTGAATTCATAAGTAAACAAACCATCTTGATCCGTCATTTCAGTGACTCTGAAGTGTGTTTGACCTGATGACGCGTTAATCAGAGAAGCAGTCATAGAGATATTTGCAACCGGTTCGAATGAATCAGTAGATGTGACATTTACGGTACCTCTAATTATTCTATCATCTTTACCAAGTTTAATCTTATCAGGAGTGAATTTGAAGTTAACTGGAACCATAATAGAAACTGACAGTTCTTCAGCACCCCCATTTAGGTATCTGGAAGAATCAGATTCAACTCTTATTTCTAAATCAATAGGTCCAGGGGGCATGGGGTAATGAGCATTAGATTGGATTCTAAAATGACCTGTTGCCTCATCCCATTGTAGATTTGCGTTTTCAGGGCCGTTAGAAAGCCAATGTAAAGTCAAAACCATATCTTCTAATACACTTCCACCACCACCTATTTCCAAAATTCTTCCTTCAATTTTGATAGGATGTTCAATATCACTTCGAATTATTGTATCAGATATCCAAAGAATCTCAATATCGATGTCGGATCTAGCGTAAACACTCATATTATAATCCACTGGAAGGTAATATGTTTCCCCTATGAATTCAACTAATATTTCATGCTCCCCTCTCTCAATCGAGTAACCTAATTCATGAGTAAATGAATAGAAACCGTTGTCCAGAGTTGTTGTCCGTCCAATTTCTTGATCATCGAGATAAATTACGACCTCACGATTATCTAGACCAGGTAAACCGTCTGAATCCGCATCATAAAGTCGGCCAGTGAAGTTCCATTGACCACCTCTTGTTACAATACTAGAATCTACTTGAAGCGATATTCCAGAATGATATGCTATAGTCAAGTTTACTTCGGAATTACCTTCGCGGTAATATCCTTGTTGAGGTGCCTTCACAGTTACTAAATGAGTACCTACATCTAAAAATTCAGAAACAACCCAATTAAGAGTCCAATCGCCGGCTTCATCACTTGTAGTAATTCCTATCAATACCCCATCGATAAAAATTTCAAGAGAATGATTAGCCAATACTCCATTCGGTAAGTTATCAGTCACTTTACCTCTTAGAATTAAATTATCACCTACCGCAGCAGCATCGGGTTGAGATATTGAAACCTCAGTAGGAGCGTATACAATAAACACTGATGACGAATTAGAAGAAAGAATAAATTCTTCACCTTCAAAAACAATCTTCACTATCCTTGGACCAAGTGGCATATCAGAAGGAACTGGGATAAATAGACTGAAGTTGCCATTATCATCAACATTAAGTCCAGTTAATAGTTGATCATTCATGTAGACTGAAAGTGACCTACCAGGAAGTGTTCTTCCTGCACCATCGGTTAGCATGCCTTCTATTGTTAACAACTGATTCCTATCTATTTCACCAGGAGGAGTTGTGAGAACTACTTGCGATGTTTGTGTGACATTAAAAATCGAATCTGACATAGAAGGAAGATAGTATTCAGGATTCAACGAATCTCCTTGTCCCATAGGATCAACCCAAGTAAAACCACCAAAGAAATCCGCTTGAATAGAATGTGCACCATAATCAGTGTCTAAAGGAAGATTGTAAGTTATCGACCAGTTTCCGGTTGAAGAATTACTTTGAGTAGAATACATTGCGCCTACATCAATACCATCAATAGTCAAATGAATTACACCTCCTGTTTCAACCCCCTGATCGAGTAATGATTGCCCATGTTCGTCGAGTAAAGTACCATGGAAAGTCACTGTTTCACCCGCTATGGAAGAACCCGTAACTTCGGTTATTTCGAGAACAGTTGGTGCGAGAACTATTACTCTTGTAATTGATTCATCACCTACAAGACCAGTACTCCCTTCAATACCTGAAAATAATACTCTGATTTCCATAGGGCCTGCAATTCTTGTAGAATCTACTATCAAAGAAGTATTTGCCAAGCCTAAGGAATCTGTGAAGATACTAGATACTACTAAGTCATCTACTATGACATCTAAGCCTACTGAAGCAACAGGCAATGCAGAATTGTCAATAAGAGATAATGAAATATTAATTTCTTGTCCACGAACTACCCTACTATCTGGGTCTAAATCTAGAGGACTGAGGATTGTCAGTAGTGAATAACCTCGACTATCAAAGAAACCATCTCCAGCACTAGAATCATAATAATTAACATTAGGAGTGAAGGTAGCAGTAATATTATGAGAACCTCTAGGGAATGTCAAGTCTAATCTAATATTCGCAGACCAAGAACCATCAATTTCGACTGAGCTACTAATTACTGTAAATGTATCATCAAGACCGTCGATTTGGAAAATTAAGCTAGGTGCTAATGTATTTCCTTGACGATCAATTATTGAACTTCCATTATTTGAGGTTAAAGTCCCAGTGACGTTGAATGATTCCCCCGCGGCAGGATTATCAGTGATATTATCGACTGTAATAAATGTTGGAGAACGAACAGTAATTGTAGATATTAGAGTCAAAGTATTGTACAGAGTACTTGAACCATTAAAATACATCAATACATCTATTTGCCCTAATGGATGATCATTAGGAATGAAGAATGTGAAATTCGCTAACCCTTGAGTATTCGAAGTTACTTCGTTCAACCAAGTATCATGGAATTCTGCAGAAACATCTAATCCATCTAACGGTAAATCATCATTACTCGATTCCACTAACCTCGCACCTAATGTTACATTAGTACCTCTATCGACTACAACGTTGAGTAAAGGAGTCTTGTCTCGGAATGTTGTAACCCCCCTAACTAAGATAGTATCATTCCCAGTGCCTGTGAGATAGAATGGGCTACTATCCTCTATTACACTCACTACGACAGTCTTTATTCCACTACTGACACCATCTCCCAAAGGATCTGTTGGAACAGTTATATTGAAACTGCCATTACTCGAAGTAACAAAATTTGTGATAAGCGTTTCACTAGGATCATTCAAGAAAAATACCTCTACAGCCATTGGTCCATCGACTGTTCTATTCGAGTCCACGGCATCCATTACTTGTCCTGAAACAGAAAATACAGATCCTGCAGCAACTTCTGCAGATAGAGGATTTAAATCAATCAAGCTAGATACTTGGACTGTCAAATTCGAGATACTTTCATTTCCAAGCCAGCGACCAGCATTATCTGCAGTTAGGTTATCAGATATGTCATCAGGTGCTGAGACGAGTAGATTGTAATAACCAGGAGGGGTATTAGCAGGGATTATCGGATTATAACGGACAATTCCATCGGTGAAAGTTATGTTGGTTTCAAGAGTTTGCTCTAATGGACCGCCAGAATCAAAGATTAAATCGGCAGAAATATCAGGAATAGGCGAACCATCTGCGATATCAGTTATCGTAGCGTTAAGTATCAAACTCTGACCGGCTACTACGATTAAAGAAGATGGAGAATTTTCAACAATCATTTCTGTTTGGATTCCTACAGAAATACTGTCTGCATCAGAAACTTTGTAATATTCGCCACCAATTGGAGGATTGATTGTGTAATCAAGGAATACGCGCAGCTCATAAACGCCAGAAGCAACATATTCTGGCATAAAGAATGAAATATTATATTCCCCAGTTGAGGTATCAATGAAATCTCCGCCGAGTCTAATCGGTAAATCAGGAGCAGGACTTCCATCAGGTAGGGGGGGCAAATCAGAAGGAACTAAGATTTGAACAGTCACAGAGGAATTATTACCAATTACTGGAGTTTGGAGATTTCTGTCTTGAGCGAAACCAGTAACCCAGTTAGACACGCCTCTCGGTGTCCAATCACTACCTATATTCACAGTAGAACTAGATTGTGCTTGAATCCTAACTTCATCAACAACTGTAAATGGATTCAGCCATGTACTTCCTGAGAAATTCAAGACCCAAGAGTAATCACCTGCTGGAGCAGTTGCTTCGGGGACCCAAACTGGAGTTACTTTAGGTATATCTGGATTAGTGATATTCCAAACAGAAGTACCATTAAAGTCTAGAACATATGTCCCAATAAAATCCCCTAAGGAAGTATTTGTGTGGTCTGTAAGGATAATTTCTACTGATGCCTGGTTACCTCTAGATTGAGGTATCAAATCATAAGAGAGGCTGATATTGCTTCTTATCCCGTACTCAGTTAGGTAGGTTACTTGATCATTAGCAAAAAGGCCCTCTGCATCAAACTGGAATTTTACTTCTACAGGACCAGCAGGAATAGGGACATCGCTTGCTGAAAATATCCAACTTATATTGAATTGACCGGGAGATGTAGTCCAATTAGAATCATTAAGATACCATGTCTTTATCGTCTGATAAGGGCCATTAGTTGAACTTCTTCTAATCTGAAGGAAAAGAGTCCCATTTAATTCTTCAGGATTATTCCCAATGCTCAAAGCAGTCCCATTGATGAATATAGAAGAATCTATGTCCAAAAATGTATTGTTGGCATCGATACCCTCCAAAGTTAAAGTTATATTAGGAGCAGGGGTTATATTAAACATAAAACTTTCAGAATAGGGCCTGATATGATAACTAGGATTAGTCGCATTATTTAGATCTGCTTCATGCCATCCAAGGAATGAAATCGATGCGTTAATCAAACCCAATGGCTCTGTATCAGAAATAGGTATATTGAAGTCATAATATCCTCCTGTACCAACATTTGAAATCATACTTACGGGACCATCAAATACTGTAGTATAATTCAAGATTACTTGTATATCATCAATTTCAGAGATATCTGAAAAAGGAGAATTTTCAAGATTTAAATATCCAGAAACACTCGAATTGACACCCACTCCAAGCATAGGTTGTTCTACGGGAGGAGGGGAACTGAATGAGTTGTTGACATCATCAGTAATGTTTAATCTCCAATCGAAAGAAATCCCTTGAGAACCAACATAAGCTTTCTCAAATATTTGTAACACTAAAGCACCGAATCCTGGACTGATCGGCTCCGAAGGTTTTCCTAGTAATGAAAAACTACCATTTACATCAGTTGAACCATTTGCAACTAGATGCATCGATTTAGCGGCGGAACCGGGAACTAAATTAGTATCATTCCCAGCGACAAGATATAGACTTAAAGTGACATTTTCGGCTAAAGTAGCATTATCGACAAATTGTAATGTACCATTAAGCCAAATGTCGCCGCTTGTTAGATCTCTATCAAATGTCGAAGGACCCCATTGTTCATCGGTTACTTCAACCAGTGCTTGTGGCGGGCACGCTTCAAATGGAACCCAACCTAATGAGACGTTACCTTGATTCTGATTGGTTTGCATTTGTACTTCTACCCAAGTAGTAAAATCACTCCCATAAATCTCATATGATTTTCCATTCCATTCACCTCCAGAAAACCCAGTAACTTTTCTAGATGCGAAGCCTGCATGTCGAAGCATAACTGCGAAGACAGTAGCGAATTGGTCGCAACTACCTTCTTTCGTATTATTCAGAATGACGTAAGTAATATCACTTCCTGTTTCTGAACCATCAAGAATAGCGGGGTCGTTATTTCTCAAGAAAGTCGTAGTATTATTGCCATTTATTAAGAAATCTTGTATTGCTTCAACCTTCTCCCATGCGGAAAATGCGCCAGATTCACTTAATACTGCTTGTGTGATTGAATTGGGTACTGCACTCTGGCGATTTATGTATGCATCAGGTAAATCTTTAGCATAATCACTACCAAAAAATATTGTAGTATTTTCTCGAATTTCAGAGCCAAAGAAGACATCTGGGGAACTAATGAATACAGAATCTACTACTGCCTGATCTACTAATACATCTCTAGTATAATTAGAAAAATTTAATCCGGCGCTAAAGTCACTCCAAGAAGTCCAGTTGACCGTATTATAAGGTAAAATTAATTCATCTCCCGGCTGTATTCCACTATTCATATATTCAATTAACCAGTCATCGAGTTCTGAGTTATTCCAAAAAGAAATATGAGAAACACCTTGAGTATATCCGTTTTCATTGCTATCTCCTACTGGCCTATATCCTACAAGACTTGTATTTACACCAAACGAAACGCCATTGTATGTATCGTATGTATGCCATCTCCAATATCGAACCAATTCCGGGTCGACACTAGTAGTGTTTGTAGCAGTGAACATCAACATATTCGCATCTATATCATCTGCAGGATTAAAAGGGTCACTATCAGAACCTACACAATTTAGAGCCCAGAAATCGGGGCCACATTCTTGACCATCAGGCACTCCACCTCCATCGGTATCTGGATTTAACCAGTCAAGTCCAATTGCTTGCTCAATCGTGTCTGGTATACCATCTCCGTCAGAGTCCAAGGGATTTAGATCGTCCGCAGAATTATTCTGAGGATTTGTTCCATCGAGATACTCCTGACCGTCAGTTACACCACCGTCATCCGTATCTGCATCATCCCATAGAGTGAAGTAAGTATCAGTAGTTCCATTTCCTCCAAAACCAAAGATTAAGTCACAGCCAGTAGAATTCTCGAAATAATTATTCAAACCATCGTCGTCAGTATCTAAGAGATTACTACAAGGATTAGTAGGGTCAGTCTCATTGAATATTTCGGTTAAGTCATCCACGCCATCGCCATCCGTATCAAACAAACTTGGGTTAGTAGCATAGCCCCATGTAGCCAAAAGTTCTTCCCAGTCTGCTAAGCCATCTCCATCGGAGTCTGTGAAATCATCATCACAGTGAGGGTCACTGAGTGGCAAAGAAGGATCCCAGCACCAGGAATTGTTTGTAAATAATATTGCAATTGTTGTTGCAGGCATTGGCACATCTACATCAGTCAAGGTATCAAGATTTACTGAAGAGTAACGGAAACCAACCGTGCTTCCATTGCTCAACTCAAAGTATGCCATCGGCTTAAGTTCCGCATTAGGAGATAATTCTTCTCTCCAGTCAGAAGGAGATAAGTCAAGCTCAGTAGTAGAATTTAATTGAATGATTGATGAACTTGGGTTCCAATTAACTACTGATTTAACTATGATTATTTCACTGACACATGGGTCAGTTTGATGACCTATGGCAGATTCATCACCGTCGTTAACGCCTCCGCCATCAGTATCTGCTACATTCCACTTAGTACAAGTTAAATTTTCTTCCCAGTTATCAATACCGTCACCATCAAAGTCACCTTGATCTTCAACTCGAGTGGGGTCCGTTTCGTTACCATCAACAATACCATTACCATTTATGTCCTCTTCACCATCGTCAAACTGATCTCCATCGGTATTATTGTTTCTAGGATCAGAAGCCTGTGCTGGGTCTCCGTAGGAACCATTTACTTCAATGCCATCATTAACTCCATCTCCATCTGTATCAACAGAGGTTGGGTCAGTTAGCAGAATTAATGCCTCATAAGAATCATTCAACCCATCCCCATCGGTATCGTTATTCTGAGGGTCAGTTTGAGTGATTGAGTCGACTTCGGCTGTAAATATCGCACAACCACCAGGACCCAGCCCTAGAACAGGATTGCAGGGGGATTCTGTAGCAGTCATATTTTCTGGACCAGGACGGAAATATTGAGTCGGAGGATTTGTTGAACCATTTCTTGTACCCCAAGTAGGATTGACATATTCGTATAAATTGATTAATCCGTCACCATCAGGATCGCCATAAGTTCCATCTAAGTTTGAAGCAGAAGTTGGATCTAAACCATTTGCAACTTCCCAACCATCCGGCATACCATCGCCATCAGTATCCCAGCCATCTGGATCTTCATCTATTTCGCCATCACCATCATCATCATCACTTGAACAGTCCGCATCACCATCGCCATCAGGGTCGAAGTTGTCCACTAAACCATCTTTATCATCGTCAAAAGTATTGAAACATATATTCCCTACAGGATCTTCATCTGCACCGTCTGAACCAGAACCTTGTAAAAATTGCATAGCACTTTCTTCATCCCAATTCCTAACTGGTACGGTACCATTCCACCAAACACCATTATCTAATACGTTTGCAGTGGATAAATCATCCCAACCAGTTGGCATACCATACAGGTACTCATTTAGATTGGTATAAGCATCAAAATCGGGATCACCTACTGAACCGTTAATCCCATTAGGAGATAAAGGGTCTAATCCATATTGCCATTCCCAACCATCGGGAAGGCCATCGTTATCGCTATCCCAATCCTGTGGTTGCGTATTAATTATGAATTCAAGACCATATGTCAATCCATCTCCATCATCATCACTAGTGGCAAGAGCTTCCCAACTTCCAAACTCAATAGCAGAATAAGAAGCTAGTAGCATTATTGAAGTGAATAAAATCGCTGAGCGGCGTTTGCGGAGCAATATTTTATCAGTAAAATTAACGGATACAACTCGCAAACCACTCCTCTCCAATACCAGTGGCGTTTAATGGGGGTCTTAAGAAGAATGGAGCGTAGTTCGGACGTCCAAATTAGAAAATTCAGACTAGTTCGATATCATCGTCATCATAACGATCTGAATCATAAGGCTCTTCGACGGGTTCTACAGGTTCAGAAATTGTAATACTCTCTCCATATTCATCAGGGGAATCATCCTTATTCATAGAATCAATTAATGCCATATGGCTCGCCCATCTACGACGATTCATATTACTCTGAATACCTGCAATAATTAGCAAAACACCTACTAGTAACATGATTAAAGTTAGTGGCCTTGGATGACTTAATTCATTGACCACAATGTCGATTACATTGCCTAAATCTACTGTCATTTGGACGGTCTTCTTAGCAGTATATTCATCAGACCAACTTTGGCTTGTATCTAAGGTTCCATCAATAACATAAGCAAGAGGCATGGCAGTAACAAAAACAGGTACTTTATCCCCATTATTCGCATCGGAAGGGACGGTTACTTTCAGATTAAAACTCACTTCTTCATATGCACCCAATTGGATAAAAGTTGAGCCTGAAGGGCCCTCAATAGAAACTTCCCAGCCGGATTCTTCAACTTCTGCATCTAGAAGAATTGTCATTTCAGTATTTCCTTCATTTTTGACTTTCATTTGGATAGAATAATCCTCCCCTGGGAGAAGTTTTCTATCTTGAGTAACCTGAACAATCTCCAAATTAGGGGGATCGGAATCAATCTCAAATGTCATAGGTAAATCAAAATATCGAGGTTCTGAATCTTCAGTATCCTCTATTATTCTAAGATAAATAGTATGATTTCCTTGCTCCACTTGGGTTGTAAGCGTCACTGTTACTTCGACTTCAACAAATCCCCCAGGACTTAATGAAACTCGAGGAACTGCTTCTTTGTTTTCATCTTCGATTCTAAATTGCCATTGGCCGTAAATTGGATTTATATCAAGATTTTCTTGTAAGGTAGCGGGGTTTTGAATACGCCACCAAAGCGCCGTATCTCCAGAATTAGCACTACTAATTATTCTAGCCCTTAAATCAACAACTGCATTTTCGCCACTAGGAGAACATTGAGATACATCCATTTGACCTAGAGGAGATCCGTCGCAATCATAAGTAACTTCAGCCCTTATTCCAAAGGTTCTCTGTATTGTAAATAATACAGTACTCCTTAGAGAAGAATTCCCAGAACTAGTTACTTCAATTTCAATTGTCCCTAAATCATCATCTGCACGATCATTTGATGGCTTGATATTGAGTAACAATACTTGTGTATCGTGACGTTCCAAATAAGAGGAGTGGAATGTTCCATCACCGATATCTTCAAGAATTCTTTCCCCAGTATTGTTATCATATACTTGGATGATTGATTTAGAACGTTTTAGAACATCTATTCTGAATTCATCAGCATCGAAACCAGTATTAAAGATTTCAAGTAAGAAGGGCGTGAATTCCCCATATTCCACATACCTTGGTATCGTGTAGTCAACACTATCTGGCCTAGTAGAATTAGCAATTGGGAGACTATGTTCTTCATCCCAAATAGAAACAGCAGGTGGTTGGAAAACATCAATTTTTTCTAAAATAATGTTAAGAGTTTCTTGGTGAACGACTGTTTGAACTCCCTCTACTTCGGCCTCTGCAACTGCTCTGATGTCAATACTACTTGGTGTGCCTGTCAAATCATCAGGGGCTTGTAAGGTTAAGATTGGATTTAGTATATCGCCTCCGGCATCTAATGAATATAGGCTAGAGTCAGAATCAAACTCTACCAACCAAGAACTACCCAAATTAGTCATTACTTCAAGTTCGACAGACATAGACTTAGTTGAATCACCTCGATGTACTAATTGTAAAGGGATAGGAGTGATTTCACCAGGAGCTATATATTCAGTCTGTCTGTCTAAACCATGGTTAATAGAGACGCCGAATTGACGCATTTCAATCGGTTCATGATCAATTAATACTAAGTTTCCCTGAATATCAGTCACTTCTAACTCAACTGAATATTCACCAGACGGTACACCTCCAGGATAAGTCCACGAATAGTGACCGAATATACCTTCATTTGTATCATCGATATCTGGGTCATCATTACTTATTTCTTTGTCTATACGATAAGTCCCTTGGGAATCACGGAGCAATAACCTTACACTGTCAATGTCATATCTTCCAAATGCACTTTTAACATCAAATGTAAACTGCATAGATCTCTGATCGATTATATCATTAGGGTACCATTCTAATTCAGGACCTTCAGAAATCTCATCCCCATCTCTTTGTAACACCACTATACTATTCGAAATGGCATTAGTTTCAACTTCTATTTCTGAGTGACGAGTCGCCTCACCATCTATCTCATTCCAAGCGACTTCAGCCGTACATGTACTACCGAACGGACCGCCGCTGCTGTCACAACCTGACATCTCTGCTGAAATTGTTACTTCAATAGTCTCGTCTTCAAGAACCATAAATGAACTACTAGAACCGATATCAATTTCAAACTCCTCATGATCAAAGTTACAACTATTTCCTATCCCTGTATTGCAAGCATCAGTACTCCATTCTGCCTGTCCAATTGAGGAACCACCTGCTCTAACATTAATCGTCCACTCAACTGATGAACCACTTGGCCCTACTGCTTTCAAAAATAGATCCAGAGGCAAATAATAGCTACCTGAACTAGAACCTTGATTGGGTCTACCAAATATTTCAATCGAAGATAATAACTCTTGACTGATAAATTCTATTGTTTCATCAAGAGCACTCTCTGTTTCTTGACCACCTGACTCCGGAATCTTTGTTGTAATTAAACCATCACCATCAGTGGTGGAGTCGGCTGACGCCAAATATAGTGTATAAAGTTCGATAGGCGCGTCGACATTATTACGTTCAGAATATGCTTCCTCGAGCTCCGAACCGTAAGTTTGACCAGAATAAATAGGCGCCATCATTAATAACGCTAAGAATAGAGCAATTTGCGCGGTTTTGACGCGTCGTTGAACATTCCTTGACTCTTGCACGGTTCTCGGCTGTTCACAGGGTGTTAAAGAGTTCTCATCATAAGTTCCGGC
>ENA-ORDR01000883-ORDR01000883.1-marine-metagenome-genome-assembly--contig:-NODE-883-length-14722-cov-3.488221_pt1 | contig 14722 bp, 10 predicted proteins | sample MGYA00240993_ERZ508538 | MGnify/ENA primary metagenome ERZ508538 (study PRJEB26207, sample SAMN05421999) | marine metagenome | isolation source: Monterey Bay, California, USA | place: USA:Monterey Bay... | reverse complement strand
TCATCTTGTATTCTACGACTATAAAACATGTTACCTCCTTTGTTAAACAATTCTGTTCCTTCATTAAAGAATTGCCTCTTTTCTTCATATCTAATTTCAAAAGGAGATAGGTTTAAAATTTCAGCATCAGATGCAACTTGACCAAAGTCTGGAATTAATGTCATATCTAATGTAAAACTCTCATTTATTCCATATTTTAGATCCATTCCATAATTGTAAGGGAATGTTGTTTTCCCATCATATATATTTGCATATACTGATGCATACGGCATAAATGAAAGGCGTAGTGGGGGATTTACATTCTTAATGCCATCTATTAAACCAGCTTGAAGTGAAATGCTTGCAATATATTCTGCGTCAATCGGATTCCATGTATACACTTCTCTATATCTTCTAATAACTCTCCCCATATTTATAGCCCATGGTTTTTCGTTATTCGAGAATCTTAATGAAGAAAATGGGATGGCAAATTCCGCTATCCATCCATTATCATCTATTTTAACTTCAGATTCCCATACTGCATCCCATGTGTCATCAGATCCATTAGGAAAGAACTTAGCATCTTTTTGTACTCCCGCAGCTGTAACAGAGAAATTATATTCAATCTGTCCATCATTAAAAGGATTGATCCAAACACCAAATTCATCATAGTTTTTATTTCCTTCATCTCTTTTAGAAAGCTCTTTTAAAATACTGTCTGGAGCATTGTCATACATCATCACTCCAAAATAAATATTCTTATCATCATAACACATCTTTACTTCTGTTCTTTGATGATATTTTTCTTTTTTCCCATTATTAGGTTCTAATTGAGAAAAATCTTTTGCGATATCTAGATTTTGCCATATGTCATCATCAAGAATACCATCAATTTTAGGATTTTTATCTACTTTTTTAATATTATATCTTTTTTTCTCATCAAATTGTGAGAATGAAATAAGTGGTAGTAAAAGAAATATAATTATATATTTTTTCATAAGAAAATTTAGAACGACAAAAATAGAATTTATTCTTAAATAAGGGTTGTTTTTTATTTGATTCCTATATTTTTGCACCCTCATAAAAAATAATAAAATGAATTTACACGAATATCAAGGGAAAGAACTTTTAAATAGTTTTGGAGTAAGAATACAAAGAGGTATAGTTGCTTCAACCACTGAAGAAGCTGTAGCAGCTGCTCAGAAATTAAATACAGATACTGGTACTAGTTGGTGGGTTGTAAAAGCTCAGGTACATGCTGGTGGTAGAGGTAAAGGTGGAGGAGTGAAATTAGCAAAATCACTTGATGAAGTAAAATCTATTTCGGATGATATTTTAGGAATGCATTTGGTAACACCTCAAACATCTGCAGAAGGGAAATTAGTAAGCCAAGTACTTATCTGTGAGGATGTATATTACCCTGGAGAATCAGAAACTTCTGAATTTTATATGTCTGTTTTATTAAACAGATCTACTGGTAGAAACATGATAATGTACTCTACTGAAGGTGGTATGGATATTGAAGCAGTTGCAGAGGAAACTCCACATTTAATTTTTCATGAAGAAATAGACCCTAAAGTAGGTTTAACTGGATTTCAATGTAGGAAAGTAGCTTTTAACTTAGGTCTAAGTGGAACTGCATTTAAAGAAATGACAAAATTTGTTTATGCACTTTATACTGCTTATGATAAAACTGATTCATCATTATTTGAAATTAACCCAGTACTTAAAACTTCTGATAATATGATAATGGCGGTTGATTCTAAAGTAACAATTGATGATAACTCACTTTTCAGACATAAAGATTATGCTGATTTAAGAGATACAAGAGAGGAAGATGCTACTGAAGTAGAAGCAGGGGAGCACGGTCTTAACTTTGTTAAGTTAGATGGTAATGTTGGATGTATGGTAAATGGTGCAGGACTTGCTATGGCAACTATGGATATTATAAAGATGGCTGGAGGTAATCCTGCAAACTTTTTGGATGTTGGTGGTACTGCTGATGCAAAAAGAGTAGAACAAGCTTTCCGTATTATTTTAAAAGATCCAGAATTGAAAGCAATCTTAGTAAATATATTTGGTGGAATTGTAAGATGTGATAGAGTAGCACAAGGTATTGTTGATGCTTATAATAATATTGGTGATATTAATGTGCCTTTAATTGTAAGATTAGAAGGAACAAATGCTGTAGAAGCTAAAAAATTAATTGATGAAAGTGGTTTGAAGGTAGAGTCAGTTATATTATTACAAGAAGCAGCTGATAAAGTAGCTGAAGTACTTAGCTAGTTTTTAGAACACATATTTGAAATTTTAAAATCCCTGCCTTTTCGGTGGGGATTTTTTATAAATATACTTAAATTCGCAAACTGAAAATTAACTTATAAAATAAAAATAATGGAAGAAGTAGTAATAGTATCAGCCGTAAGAACGCCAATGGGAAGTTTTGGTGGCAGTTTATCTTCTGTATCTGCTAGCAAATTAGGTGCAGTAGTAATAAAAGGAGCAGTAGAAAAAGCAGGATTATCTGTAAATGATGTACAGGAAGTTTTTATGGGAAATGTATTACAAGCAAATTTAGGACAAGCTCCTGCTCGTCAGGCAGCAATGTTTGCAGGACTATCAAATGAAGTACCTTGTACTACTATAAATAAAGTTTGCTCTTCTGGTATGAAATCAATTATGTTGGCTGCACAAACAATAAAAGCAGGAGATAATGATATTGTAATTGCTGGTGGTATGGAAAATATGTCTTCAGTTCCTCATTATTTTGCAAAGGGAAGAAATGGTCAGAAATTAGGAGACATGAATCTAATTGATGGTTTGGTGAAAGATGGATTAACAGATGTATATAATAAAGTGCATATGGGTAATTGTGCAGAGATTTGTGCAAAAGACATGAACTTTAGCAGAGAACAGCAAGATGAATTTGCTATCGAATCTTATAACAGATCTGCAAAATCATGGGAAGAGGGAAGATTCTCTGATGAGATAGTTCCGGTTTCCGTACCACAAAGAAGAGGAGATGATGTAGTTGTCTCAGAAGATGAAGAGTATAAAAATGTAAGAATGGATAAAATTCCTACTTTAAGATCAGTATTTGATAAAGAAGGTACTATTACTGCTGCAAATGCATCTACATTAAATGATGGAGCTTCTGCAGTTGTACTGATGAGTGCAGATAAAGCAAAAGAATTAGGAATTACTCCATTAGCTAAAATCGTATCTTATGCTGATGCAGCACAAGAAGCAGAATGGTTTACTACAGCACCTGCTAAAGCACTACCTATAGCACTTAATAAAGCTAATATTGGTATTTCTGATGTTGATTATTTTGAACTTAATGAAGCGTTTTCAGTAGTTGGATTGGCAAATATGGAGATATTAGGACTTACATCAGATAAAGTAAATGTAAATGGAGGTGCTGTTTCATTAGGTCATCCTCTTGGTAGTTCTGGTTCTCGTATTATTGTAACTCTTATAAATGTACTAAAACAAAATAATGCTAAGGTTGGTGCTGCAGGAATTTGTAATGGTGGTGGTGGTGCTTCTTCTATGGTTATTGAACTTATCTAAATGAAATACGGATTATTAAATATCTCTATTGCTCCTATGCGTGCAGATCCTACTGATACATCAGAAATGGTAAATCAGATTCTTTTTGGAGAGCAATATAAGGTAATTGAAAGTAGGAAAAATTTCAGTAAAATAAGACTTTCTCATGATAAATATGAAGGTTGGATTTGTAATAAACAACTTACAAGTATTACTAAAGAAGAATACGATAATCTGGCCGTAAAAGAAAAGCATTTTACAACTGATGTTTTAGATATAATAAAGTCAGATTCTTTTCAAACCATTGTAATGGGTTCTGTTATTTCAGATTTAAAAGAGGGGAGTTTTACTTTTAATAATATTGATTATACTTTTGAAGGGTTAACTACCTCCGGAAAAAAAGATAAAAGCATGTTAGTTGAAAATGCTATGATGTTTCTAAATGCTCCTTATTTGTGGGGAGGTAGAACTCCTTTCGGAATTGATTGTTCAGGGTTTTCTCAGTTAGTTTACAGACTAAATGGAATTGAAATACCCAGAGATGCAGGTCCTCAGTCAGAAGTTGGAACAACTTTAAGTTTTGTAGAAGAATCTGAACCAGGAGATTTAGCTTTTTTTGATAATAATGATGGTAAAATTGTACATGTAGGTGTTATTTTAGAAAACAATCATATAATACACGCATCTGGAAAAGTAAGAATTGATAGGATAGACCAACAAGGAATATTTAATGTGGAAAAGGGAGTTCATACTCATAAACTCCGATTGATAAAAAGTATTATCTAATACTCCTTAATTATATTGTAAACGGTATCTCTTTCTACTGCTTTTCTTTCTACAGATGTAATCAGTTCAATAATTTCTTCCGAATTCATGGTTGGATTTTGATCTTCAGCGCCTGCCATTGAATATATCTTTGTTGTATCATGAATTGTACCGTCAATATCATCTACTCCAAAAGCGAGTAAATTCTGAGATGTTTTTTTACCAATCATAGGCCAGTATGTCTTCATATGAGAGAAATTATCTAAATAAATTCTGCTAAATGCAAATATCTTTAAGTCATCAATAACAGATACTTCACTTATATCTGACATTTGATTGTTTCCGTTCCTAAATTTTAAAGGGATAAATGCATTAAATCCTCCTGTTTTGTCTTGTAAATCTCTTAAATGGCTAAGATGGTCTATTATTATTTCAGGAGTTTCTATATGCCCGTACAGAATAGTTGCATTAGATGGCATTCCTATTTCATGTGCAGTTTTATGTATTTCTAACCATTCATCAGAAGTGCATTTGTCTTCACAGATTTGTTTTCGTGTTTCATAATCAAAAATTTCTGCACCTCCACCGGGTAAACTATCTTGCCCTGCATTTTTTAAAATCTGAAGACCTTCTTTATATGAAACCTTTGCTTTTCTGCACATATATTCTAACTCAACAGCAGTAAATGCTTTTACATGTATATTCGGTCTTACTTTTTTAACTTCAGTAATTAAGGAAACAAAATAGTCTAGTCCCATTTTAGGATGTACACCTCCAACAATATGCACTTCCGTTATATCCTGTGCTTCATGATTTATTATTTGCTGAATCATTTCTTCCTGAGAAAATTCCCACGAATCTGTTTTTTTACTTAATTTTCTGGAATAAGCACAAAACTTACAATCAAAAATGCAAATGTTTGTTGGCTCAATATGAATATTCTTATTAAAATAAGTTTTATCTCCATGTATTCTTTCTCTAATATCATTTGCTAAAGCTCCTAAAAGAGATAGGGGAGCATTGTTATATAGAATTAGAGCTTCGTCATCATCTATTCTCTCTCTTTTCTGTATCTTTTTAACTACAAGTAACAACTCTTTAGATAATATTTCTGAATAAATAGAAGTTTCTATCATTATTTATCTAGAATTACTTTTTCAATTCTATTACCATTATTATTATATATCTCTATAAAATAAACTCCGTTTTCTAATTGAGAGATATCTAATGAGACTAAGCTTTCTCTACTCTCACAAGTAAGTATTGTTTTTCCTAAAATATTTTTTATAATAATAGAGTTATTTGTAGTTTTTATTAAATTTTGAATAAAAATTCTTCCTTTTGTAGGATTTGGATAGATTTTAATCTGATTATTTTGCAAATTATTTAAACTAATTATTCCAGAACAATTTGATGTAACATTTGAATTTATTAAGCTAGATCTATATCCAAAAAGCGTTGCGTTCATTACATTTACTTGTGAATTCGAAAACATCCATGTATTCTGAGAATAGGACATGTAATTTTCGTCCATGTCTAATAAATCACTGTTAAATCCATAAGAAAGGTCATTACATGTATTATTATTGGTAGTATTATTTACACTACCCCAATATACTCCATCGGTTGCTGGGGTATCGTCAACATTATTATTGTCATTATCGCAACATCCTCCACTTTGAGATTCGCAAAACGTATGATTAAGACCTAAGTAATGTCCAATTTCATGCGTGGCAGTTCTACTATCTCCTGAGGCTCCTTGTATTGTACCGAACCATTGAAAGTCTACTACCAATCCATCTTTCCAATCTTGCCATGAAGGTAGACCAGGTAGATAAGCATATCCTAAAGTCATTCCTCCAGAAGCAGAAACTGCTAAATCACATATCCAGATATTTAAATATTCTGATGGATCCCATCCGTCTTTTCCTCCTGTATTGTCCCTCTTCATGTCGTTTGCTTCATTGTTAGGGTCAAAATTTGTTTTTGTAGATGCTGTTCTAGTAATACCATTAGTAGGATTCCCATCTGGATCAATTGTAGCTAAACAGAACTCTAGATTTGGATTTCCAGAGTAACTTAGAAATGTGTTTCTTGGAGGATTCGGAAATTCAGGATTTGTTTTACTATAGTCTTCATTCAGTATTCTTATTGCATCCAAGATTCTAGCGTCAGAGATATTAGTTCCGCTGCCAATATTAGCATGATTAGTTCTGTAGATTACATGAACAACAATTGGTATAATCATTGAAGATGCTTTATTGTTGTTATTTTGATCAATCCACAGTTTGTTTTCTTTGATTATTTTTTCTCGATTTTCTAGATATTCTTTATTTAATTCTATTTCTTTATTTACTAGAAAAGTTGTATTGCATTTCTTTATGTTCTGTGCAGTAAGAATTTGTGATACTAATAGAAAGAATAGTAAGATTTTTTGTTTTAACATAGTTAAGGTTTATTAAGAATGATTTTGTTTTTTGTGATTTTATCTCTTTGTTGTAATTCTAATAGATATATTCCGTTTTCAAATTTAGATAAATTAATGCTTTTTTCTTTTATTTTCTTCGAAAGAACTAATCTGCCACCCAAATCAAAAACTTTTGCAATTATAGGTATATCTTCTGAAAAACGAATAGGATTTAGATATATTATTCCCTTTGTAGGATTAGGGTAAAAATAATTAGATTTTATAGTTAATTCAGTCTTGTTAAGTGCAGAAATACAAAACTCAATTGTATCAGAATAATTAAAATAAGACAATTGTGCTATCTCAGTATTATGTAACTCTTTATTTATACTAATACTTCCTTGTCCGTAATCACAACAGAAACCATCCCCTTCAGTATCAAAAACTATTATTTTATAACATTCATTATTCAAACAATAATTGTGTGTATAGTGCGTATTGTTATTCAAATTATCATCAAAATCTAATAATGTATTGTTGTAATCATAAAAATACCAAGAAGTTTCATTACCATAATTATCTGTAATAATATTTATGTTTACTGATGTTCCTCCAGTTGTATTAAATAGTTCAGTATCAGAATTATTTGATGTGTCAGAATCCATACTGCCATTAACCTGAATTAGTTCTACATCTAAAAAGTGATTATTTCCTCCGATAGGGATTGCAGAAAGTAATAATGTATCAGATTGTCCTTGGGATAAGTTACCACTATAAAGTTGGTGTTGATATGCAGAAGAATTTGCTTTGTATTTTACAACAGCTGTATATAAATTAGCGCTAGAGTTATTTGTAATTAATACTTTAGGGTAAATAGGATTATTGCAAGCAGATAAACTACCTATAGGATATGTTATTTCAATAGACGCATCTGCAGTGTTTGTTGTAACTGGAGTACATCCATCAGAAGAAAGTAAAGATAATCTGTAAGTGTAAATGCTATTAAAAACTCTATCTCTTTGTCCTATTGTGAAAGAATTCATGCAAGAATCATTTGTGTAGTCCATAAAATTCATGAACATATCTCCATTATTACTACAACTAATACTAGGGTGTATTTTACATCCAAAATTAGCTTCTTGCTGTGTTGGGGTGTCATTTACCAAATCATCACCACAATTATTATCTCCCCAAATATGAAACAAATTAAAATAATGACCAAGTTCATGAGTTACAGTTCTACCTAAATGATATGGAGATGTAGCCGTTCCATTTGTTCCGAAATTTTTGTAATCAATTACAATTCCATCTGTATTAATGTTTCCTGCTGCAGGAAATTGAGCCCATCCCAATATTCCTCCAGATAATTTTGTTACCCAAATGTTTAAGTATTTTTCTGTATCCCATGATTGAGATCCTCCTAACGAGGAGTAATGAATTGTTGTGTCGTATAAATCAAAGTCAGAAATATTCGTTTGAGTTCGGATAATTCCGTTTGTAGGATTACCATCAGGAGTTCTTTGTGCTAAGCAAAAATTGAGTTGTAAACTTGCAACCACAGAATCAAAATCAGAAGGAACCATAAATGCATCTGAATTAGTTCTATTAAAATCATCATTCATAACATCTAACTGGCTTAGTATTTGCGCATCTGATATATTTTGTTCTGAAGAATTGTAAACTACATGAAATACAACTGGGATGTTCATGTTTTCTTTTGTAGATACATTCGAGTTTAAAATCTTTTTTTCTTTTTTATTTCTTTCTACTTCTTTATCTGGATTAACTTCAAAGTATGTATTCATTTTTTGCATGCTACCACAATTTCTCTGAGAGAATACATAGGAGCTAAATAAAAAAAGAAGTAATACAATAAGTTGTTTCAAAGATGAGAGTTTAATAGATGCAAATTTACAAATTATTTTCCGCTAATAAAATTTGAATCTGTTAATGTTTTTAAGAAGGCAACTAAATCTGCCTTTTCTTGATTTGTAAGTTGTAAACCTATTCCAACTTTTTTCATGTTTGGATCAATAGTAGAAGAATAATGACCTCCCATATCATAATGATCAATAACTTGTTCTAAAGTGAAGAATCTACCATCATGCATATAAGGAGCGGAAACTTCAATGTTTCTGAGTGTAGGAGTTTTAAACTTTCCATCATCTGATGAATTTCCTGTAATTGCAGAGTGTCCTAAATCTGTAAATGGCTCAGGGTCTAGACCGTTATTATGAAATAAGTTATCCATAAAAAGTTGTGTTCCACGACAATGGAAACAATCTCCTTTTTCAGAATTAAATATAGCATATCCATTTAACTCAGATGGAGTAAGCGTTTCTTCTCCTCTGTAGAATCTATCGAATTTACTGTTTGAAGAAATTAAACTTCTTTCGAATTGAGCAATAGCCATTACTACATGTATAGAGTCAATATAATCAATATTAAATGCATTTTTAAATAATTGTTTGTATTCTGTATTAGCGTTTAATTTATTTTCTACATTAATCCAGGTTTCATTCATTTCAATAGGATTTGTTACTGGTTCAAATGCTTGATCTTCTAGAGTTGTAACACTTCCGTCCCAATTAAAACTAGAACTCCATCCTGCATTTATAATTGTTGATGCGTTTCTATCTCCATTAATTCCATCAATTCCTGTACTCTGTTGTTGTAGATCAGAGAAAGAAAAATCTCTATTATGACAAGAATTACAAGCCATTTCATTATTTCCACTTAATAATGGTTCATGAAACAATTTATCTCCTAATAATACACCTTCTACTGTCATAGGGTTGTTTTCTGGGATCAACATGTCAGGAAAAGCAAAAGGAATATTTAACACATAAGGTGTGGTTACATTATAATCACAACTACCATTATTTATCTGAGCATCCGGATTATAATTTAGGGCATTTTCATCTGTACATCCTTCTTTCTGGCAAGAGAGAAGTCCTAATACAATAATTAATAATAATCCTTTTTTTATCATAATCTTATTTACTAAACTCTACCCAAAATTCACCTTGTTAATATACATCAAAAACATTCTCAATTCCGTTTTCTTTTAACTCCATTTGTCTTTGCATGTTTCCCATAATTCCATCTGTTGTTAAACTTATTGTATTCGGATTTTTGTACCAGTTATTTAAATCCATTGCAATTACAACTTCATGAATAGTCCCATCCTCAATAGTTGTTATGTTGATAGGAAAACTTTTCTTAAAGGAATAATCAACCCCCATTGTACCACCTGTATGAGTATTATAGAAAGAATTATTATCAAATCTACCTTCTATCTTCATGTAATGATATCCTCCTCCCATCATTTCTGGCCAAAACATTCTGGTATGGAATTCTTCATTTACATATAAATTACTAATGTTTTTTGTTGAGTCCAAACCAAAAGTAAATTCAATGTTTCTATATTCACCTCTATTTAAAATAGACGAGATAGATAAGTTTAAGGAAGATAGATTAGATATAGTAACATAATGTATATCTCTAAGTTCCTGAAGAACCGTACCTTCCTCATCTGTCAAATTGATATCTGTAATAATATAGTCTAAATTCTGTACGCTATATAACTGACCAGCATCATTAGTATATAATAAAGTATCTTCAATTAGACATGAGTTTCCAGATATATTAATTGTTGAGTTTCCACCTGCATAATGTTCAAATCTGATATTTACTGAGTCTGGAGTAAACTTTGAAGGTGGACAGGAAGTTAATAAGATAAGTCCTAATGATAAAATTGTTAGGTATTTTATGTTTTTCATTTCTTTAGTTTTAAAAATTATTATCAGCAAAAATACATAAAAAACTACTTTTAAATTATCATATATATCAACTATTGAAAAATATCTTATTCGTTCACTTAAATTGCTAGAAATTAAATTTATTTTAATCATATTTGCTTTTAATGAATTTAAGTAAAAAATATGTAGAAGTTATACTACCTGTACCTGTTGATGGTAGTTTTACATATTCGATAAGTTTTGGTAAAAATATTGAGATTGGTCAGAGGGTAGTTGTTCAGTTTGGTAGCAGAAAATTATACACTGCTATTGTTATTGATGTACATAATAACGAACCTAATTTATATAAAGCAAAGGATGTAATTGCAGTATTAGATGAACAAACTTTAGTAAATAAAAAACAAATAAAATTTTGGAAGTGGATTTCAGAATATTATATGAGTAGGTTGGGGGATGTTATGAATGTTGCACTTCCATCTTCCTTAAAACTTGCTTCTGAAAGTAAAATTATAATTCATCCGGATTTTGATGGTGATTTAGATTTTTTGAATGATGAAGAGAATACTGTTCTGAGTAACCTAACTTTAAAAGAAGAACTGACAATAAATAATGTGATTTCTATCCTGAATAAGACTTCAGTCTTCTCTGTTATTAATGAACTTATCAGAAAGGAAATAGTACAGATAAAAGAGGAGTTATATGATAAGTATAAGAAGAAACATCAATTAACTATAGAGTATTCTGGAGGGAAACTAGAAGATAGTTATCAGAAGGTGAAATCTGCAAAAAAACAAAAAGAACTTTTTAGTTACTTTGTCAAATACAAACAAATGTACCCTGATAAAGAGTATGTAGTTTCTGATTTTTTAAAAGAAATTGGGATTAGTAGGTCAGTATTAAATTCTGTAGTAAAAAAGGGTGTTTTAAGGTTAGAAAAGAAAGAAATTAGCAGATTGATTGCTGATAACACAAACCTAGAAACATCTAAAGACCTCTCCGAAAAACAAGAAGTAGCCTTATTAGAAATAAACAAAAGTTTTGAGGAAAAGGGCGTATGTTTATTACATGGAGTAACATCAAGCGGAAAGACAGAAATTTATATAAAACTTATTGAGGAAGAATTAAATAAAGGAAAACAAGTTTTGTATTTATTACCTGAAATAGCATTAACAACACAAATAATAAACAGATTGAGTAAACATTTTGGTGATAAAGTTGGTGTTTCACATTCTAGAATGAACAATAATGAAAGGGTAGAAGTGTATAATGCTGTAAAAGAAAAAGACCCAAATAAAAGACAATATCAAATAATACTTGGAACTAGATCTTCCTTGTTTTTACCATTTGATAATTTAGGTTTGATAATTGTTGATGAAGAGCACGAACCATCATTTAAACAGTATCAACCATCTCCAAGATATCATGCCAGAGATGCATCAATATACCTATCAAAAATACATAACGCAAAAGTTTTGTTAGGATCTGCAACACCTTCATTAGAAACATATTATAATTGTAAAAATAACAAATACTCATTAGTAGAATTAAATAGCAGGTTTTCTGATATTGAGTTACCAGAAATACATATTATTGATATAAAAAAGGCTTATCTGAAAAAACAAATGGAGTATCATTTTTCACCTTTTTTAATAAAAAATATTTCGGAAGCTCTGAAAAAAGAAAAGCAAATAATTCTGTTTCAGAACAGAAGAGGTTTTGCTCCTTATTTGGAATGTAATCTTTGTAGTTGGACACCAAAATGTAATAATTGTGATGTAAGTTTAACCTTTCATAAATATACTAATTCTTTAAGATGCCATTATTGTGGTTTCTCTGAAGACCGGATAATTAGTTGTGTTTCTTGTGGTCATAATGAAATGTCGAATAAGGGATTTGGAACAGAGCAAATAGAGGAGGAGTTAAAAGTATTGTTCCCAAAAGCAAAAACACAAAGAATGGATTTTGATACTACCAGAAAAAAGAACTCCTATGAACAAATAATAGATGATTTTGAGAGAGGAAATACCAATATCTTAATTGGAACACAAATGGTTACTAAAGGTCTGGATTTTGATAATGTAGAAGTTGTTGGAGTTTTAAATGCTGATAGTATGTTAAAATTTCCTGATTTCCGTGCTTTCGAAAGGTCATATCAATTAATGAGTCAGGTTGCAGGTAGAGCTGGTAGAAAAGGAGATAGAGGAAAGGTAATTATACAAACTTATGATGATAAACATGAAATAATACATCAAGTAAAACATCACGATTATTTGCAAATGTTTAAAAAACAATTAGAGGAAAGAAAGATTTTTAAATATCCACCTTTTTGCAGAATCATCTCCTTAAATCTTCAACATAAAAACGAGAATAAAATAGATAAACTTTCCAAACAATTTGCTACTTCATTAAGGAAAAGTTTTGGTAATAGAGTTTTAGGTCCTGAATCTCCTTCAGTAAGTAAGGTAAAGAATTATTATCATAAAAATATTATCTTAAAGATTGAAACGGATTCTTCTATAAAAGATGCAAAAAATATTCTGTTGCAGATGATAGAAAGATATAAGGAGTTAAAAGATTTTAGAGCGGTCAGGATTAATATTGATGTAGATCCTTATTAAAACAATTCAGAAGATGTTTTAATGTAACCTATAAGTTGATCGTAAGATTTTCCTATTTCCCTGAAATAAACATAAATATAATAATCATTTTTTGTCTGAAAATGACTTCCCTCAATAAAGCTTAAGTTAGTTTTTTCAGCGCTATTATCTTTCATTATATAAAGATAGTTGTAGTATCCTTGTTTTAATAATGTTTCGCATTCGTATTTTCTACTTATTTCACTCCATATTAACTTAAATTCATCCTGAGTTTTCCAATCAGAAAATCTTCCGATAATATAAATATCTGCATAAGATAACTTTCTGTTTTCTAGTAATGAAAATTTAACATTTACATATTCTGCTTCCGTTTCAGAATTCCATGCTTCTTGTTTGTTTATAAGGAAGTTACCATTAATATCTGGTATACTTATAAATTCCTCAAAAGACCTACTAATATCAGTGAATAATTTAACATTTATATCATTACTGTCAGATGTTATTCCTTTTATTTTTTCAGATTGATAACGAATACTTTTAACATCAAAATGACGAAATTCATTTGCAGCTTCAAAACTATTTTCTCCTTCATAGTCGTAAATAAGTTGGTCTTGTTTTACAAAAAGCGGAATTAGATTTGTAATAGAATTATCTTCTCTGTTATTTTGTTTTACTACAACTTTTATATCTGAATAAGGATTAGAAATATACACATTCTGATGGTTGATTGTAAAATCTATTTCTTGTTTACTGTATCTGTCTTCAATTAAGGTTGATCTTTTTACATTTGCTGCGATATTCACTCTTTCATCTAATATCATGAATCGTTTTGTTAATACAATATCTTCAGTATTGTTGTTTTTATAAACTTTTATAATGTAATTTCCGGACAATGTTGGTTTCAGATATTCTTCTGGAAAAACTAAATTATAATGAGTGTATTTTTGCAAAGTGTTAAATGAAAATTCATAATCTTCAATTCTGTTTTCAAAAAAACCTATAATATATTCTGATTGCATTAAAGCAGACTCTGTCCAGTCAGAGTTACAATGAACAATTGTATAATAATAATCTTGTATCTCTTCTGAAAAATCATCAAAACTTAATTGTAGTTTTTGCTGAGAATTTAATTTGATAATAGGATATGAAAGAGGCTGATTCTCTGTGTGTAGAAGTGCGGTATGTATATTATTGTCTATTATTTTATTCTGAAAAATATTTTGTGATTTAGATATATCAGAGTAAAATAAAAGGGATATAAATATGATAAATGTATATTTATTATAGCTCATAAAAAAATATGATTTATATCTGTTTTAGTTTGTTGCAAATTTATACTTTTGCAATCGAAAAATCTAATAAATCTAAGATGTCTGAAGATATTCGTTTAAAAAAAGGTCTGAATATACCAATGTTAGGAGAGGCTGAACAAGTTTACTCTACAACAGAAGAAGCTAAAAGGTACGAATTAAAGCCAACTGACTTTCATGGAATAACACCAAAACTTAATGTAAAAGTAGGAGATAAGGTGAAATCTGGGTCGGTTGTATTTTTTGATAAGTATAATGAAAAAGTAAAATTCTGTTCGCCAGTAAGTGGAGAAATAAAAGAAATTGTCAGAGGTGAGAAGAGAAGAATACTAAAAATTGTCATTATTTCTG
>ENA-ORDR01000882-ORDR01000882.1-marine-metagenome-genome-assembly--contig:-NODE-882-length-14747-cov-3.860736_pt1 | contig 14747 bp, 13 predicted proteins | sample MGYA00240993_ERZ508538 | MGnify/ENA primary metagenome ERZ508538 (study PRJEB26207, sample SAMN05421999) | marine metagenome | isolation source: Monterey Bay, California, USA | place: USA:Monterey Bay... | reverse complement strand
CTCCTCAATAAAACTGCTAAAGAGATTTTTTATTTCCTCCGATTTAGCCGCCTCAACCTTCTGTCTCAAGAGATTTGCAAGCTCTGCCTTCTTGCCTGTAATTTTTGCTTTTTCTAGAACAAGTTTTGCTTTGTCAGGTTGATTCTCTTCAATCAAATGATCCACAATCTTTAATTGAAAATCTTCTCCCGCACTTACCAATAGACATTTTGTAATTAGCCCTAATGATCCACCTTCGCCTTGCACCAAAATTTCATTCCAGTTTTTAGGTTTCCCTTGCATCAAAGGAAGTGTCTTGAATAGTTCAAAAAGTGTTTCTTGTAATTCTTTCCTCTCGGGATGTTTTTCAAGTCTTTTGCAAAGATCTTGCAAGGTCGCAAATTTTGAAAATTCACCCATTCCTCCATATAGATCATTTTTATTATTTTCCAATATGCTCTTGATAGATTTCAAACTCAAAGAGTCTACCTTTTCTCCTTTTAATGTAGCAATTTCGCCGAGCTTGGAAATAAACATCATTGCTTTCACTTCCTCAGCTGTTTGAGGAACTTGAGCACTAGAAGGTAAACCCCCAGCTAACAATAGGCACATTATCTGAAATAGTTTTTTCATTTTTATTCTCCTTATTTTGTTTCGATTACAGCGTCATCTAAATCCCCCTGAAACTTGAACTCGTTCCAGCCAGTAAATATCCACTTAACTTCCAACTTACCTCCATTTTCTTTCTCACCACGGATTGCTTTGGCTGCAAAAGAGTCTTTAATTTTTGTGCCTTTTTGGACTTCGAACGAATCATTTTTCCATTCAAAACGCCTATGAGAAAATCCAGCAAAAACTGTAGGTCTCCATGGAGCTGGAGGAGTCCCAACTGCTCTCATATAATAATCCAGCAATTCATCATAGCCTGAACCTCTTTGGGCATTAATTTGTGCGGTAACTTGCGCTGCTGTGACAGAGGGAGCTCCAGCTGCCTTCTCTGAAATACGTGTCGTAACAGAAGTTTTGTCAAAAATCAGATAGTCACCTATTTTTACTTCAGGATCAATCAACTGCTCGTTACCATCTGGCAATCCATCCAAAACGCCCTTCTTCAACTCTAGTAAAGCATCAACCATCTCATCATCTTTAATTTCGAAAGAAGGCTGTTTAGACATAACTTTGGTTATTTTAACCTCAAGTTTGTCTTTCCATGGCTTATACTTCGGAATCTCTGAGTTATCTCCTTGCTTGAAGGAAATTGCACTTTGATAACCAAAGCTAAAACTTTGATCCACAGCTTTTTTAAAAGATGCAAGCTCACCGGCAGTAGGAGAAGCCCCAATATCCGCCGACATGAAACCTGTATTCCCTGTTAAGGAACCTTTTGAATTTGGTTTTGGATCAACTCGCCCATCCCAAGGTCTACGTGCAAATTCTCGAGTATCAACATTAATATAATAATTCCCTTCGAACTCAAGCTTGGCACCTTTGAAAACGGTTACTTCTTCCTCAATTTTTCCAAGCTCCTCGCTCCCTTTCTTGAGAGTAATTTCAATGATTGTCTTGTCCTTATCAGAGCTAGGGGAAGTTCCCCACAGTTTGGTTTTAGCTTCAACACCATCAGTCAACGTCAGAGTTTGATCCTTGAATTTAATACCCCCATCTGTCCCCTTGACTTTTAGGTCTGCTGTAAGTCCTCCCATCCCTGAAACTTTCACAGAAAAGTCAGTCGCCAAATCTTCATCGGTTCCTTTTGAAACAGCCACCAAATCATCCTCTTCTTTGATCGTGCCATTCACCTTAACCTCCACTGGGACGAGGCCCACCATGACGGTGCTGGGTAAAGCCCCATCTTCAATATTCGTTGCCCCTACTTCCACCTCGACAACAACGTCTTGATCGGGTTTGGACTCGACAACCTTGACCTCTTGAAAATACACAGGAGATCTCCCCAAGAAGGTATCGCTCTCAGTTTCCCATTTTTCATGGAGATCATTTACATCTACTTGTCCACTGATAATTTCCCCATTGGAAAGTGTAATAAGCCACCTCAATTGATCATTAAAAGGACATTCTCCCTCGCACAAATCTCCACTGGTGTAGGAGGGGTATTCATCACTCTGGAGAGCTACAACAATAAGGCGGTTGGGACTACCTGCTGGAATAATAATCTTCCGTTTCTGGCTGATTTCTACTCCTGCTTCCGCATTGCCGGTTACAATCAGGGCTTCAATCTCTGGCTTGTCATTGGCATCATTAGGATTTGTTCCCTGATCATTTTCAGCCCCATCAGAAAAGCCATCGCCATCGCTATCATGGGAAAAACTCGATGAGTTTCCATTCTGACATTCAAGCACATCAGGTATTCCATCAAAATCGCTGTCTAGCTTGGCATTGACTGCCAGACGAAAGAACACCTTGGAAGAAGGATCAGGAGGCAATGGGGGCGGTGCTAATTGACTTGCTGCTGCGTTATCAATGACAGACTGGTTGATTGTGGCAAAGTTGGATGAAAAATCCGCAATCATGGCCGTATCCAATGCTCCCAGTTGAGAGTTTTGTGGAATCACTCCATTGTATCGAGTCATAAGGAGCATCGTGAAATGATAATCATCGGTGGAATGTCCAACAATAGTTGGTTTGTGTTCCACTCATCAGCGATACTCAGTCCAGTGAGGACATACTGAACCGCTTCTGCGGTATCAAGGGATGTCCATCCAAGGACAAGCTCTCCTGTATCTGCCTTGTTCATTACAAGCGTAGCACTCTTTCTCGTATCCTCCTCCACAGGGGCTTGATTTCCTCCACTGTTCTGATCCTCTGGCACAGGATTTGCAAAGAGGTTCCATGTCACGGTATTGCCAACTCCATAGAACTGGGCAAAATTTGTCCAGTTGACCAAATTATTGCTTTTCTCAATTCGGTATCCTACTCCAAGAATCGACTGAAAACTGAGCTGTTTATATGCTCCATCATCCGAATCATGATTCGCCCATACAGCACCAGAACCATCTTGAACGGGGGTATCGAGTGGATCACAAAATCCTCGTTGATATGAGAGCAGCAGTCCACAAACAACCAAAAGGCTCAGCAGACTCCTTACTCGAAAACGAGGAAAAAGACACAAACACATAATTCCTATTAGGAAATATTCTCCATAAAGTCAATCTCTGTTGGAAAATTCGGTTAAATCTGCCCATCCTTTTTCAAAAAATGAGACAGAAAAGGCCAGGGCTTTGGCCAAGGCCAAAAACAATTCACCCCAACTCTCGGGTGTGAGAGCTGGGGTGAAATGGCAACCCGTACGGGACTCGAACCCGTGTTGCCGCCGTGAAAGGGCGGAGTCCTAACCACTAGACGAACGGGTCGCATTTGTGGTGCGCCTAAGCGCCGCGGGAAAATGCCAGAAGATGATGACATGGCAAGAAAAAATGGTACAAAATCTTCAAACATCTACATTTATCCCGACATTTAGCCTTTATCCATGCCCAAGCATTGGCTAAAACTCGTTGTGTGAACCAGATTACACACCAAACTCGCGGCAAAGAAATATTCGATCTTGAGATTGCTGAGCTTGAGCGCGTACGCACATCTCTGGGCTCGTCGTTCCATCAAGCTGTTGAACATCTGAAGGAAATACTGGAGAAAAAAGGTAAGATCGTTGTAATCGGTATTGGTAAATCAGGCAACGTTGGTCACAAGATAGCCGCCACATTTAATTCGACCGGCTCTACCGCAGTTGTTCTTAATTCCCAGAATGCACTTCATGGAGATCTCGGGATGATTTCCGATGGCGATGCCATAATCGCGCTCTCACAGTCAGGCGAGACAACTGAGCTGCTTGACCTGCTTCCATTCATTAAACGCTTCGATGTCAGCGTCATTGGTATTACCGGCAAAGCAGGCTCCACGCTCGACCTTAACGCTGATATTACATTGCTGACTGAAGTCAGCCGAGAAGCATGCCCGCTGAATCTAGCACCTACGTCATCCTCTACCGCAATGCTGGTAATGGGTGATGCTCTTGCAATGGTACTCCTTGAGTCACGCGGCTTCACGGAAGATGATTTCTCCAGATTCCACCCCAGCGGATCACTTGGCCGCGCACTTCTGACTAAAGTTTCTGATATTATGCGCTGCGGCGACCAACTAGCCGTCATTTCACCTGAAAACACAGTGCAGGAAGCGCTTTCCGCGATGTCTTTGGCACGTAGCGGCGCCTGTATCATTACCCACAAAGATGGATCCCTTGCGGGGATATTTACTCATGGTGATTTCGCTCGTTCATACCAAGAAGATGCTGATATTGGTAAGGAAGCAGTTAACCGCTTCATGACTACCAGTCCGATTACTCTGAGCGCGAATTCCCTAGCGGCCGAGGCCGTAACTACCATCGGCACACACCAAATTGATGATATTGTGGTGCTGGATCAGAACGATCTCCCCGTTGGGCTCATCGATACTCAAGACTTCGCTAAGCTCAAACTGATCTAGCACAGTGAAGACTGCCCTCATGCTCTCTGCCTCCCTCTGTGCGCCACTATTATTTGGTAGTTGTAGTTCTGACCACCCAAACAATGCACCAACAAGAAAAACCCCGACGGGTGCCAAGGTAAACTTAAGTGGAGTCAGCTTAACAACCTCAAAAGCCACCATTCATCAGAGGGTAAATGGCATATATGAATTACAATTTGACTACACCATAACAAACTCATCGGCTTCAAACATTGAGTTCCCCTGCCTTTACGCAAACATAGACGATTTGATAGAAGTCAATTTATCAGATCAAGATAATGACCCTATTGACTTAGGGCCAAGACCGTTGGAAGGTCTCACCTTAACCCAACCACGACCTAGGCGCATTTCCGTAGGGGAAACCACCCGCAGTTATTCCGTGCCTATCATCGACACGGCACTAGAAGCATCTGAGCTTGTAAACATCCGCATCCGCCTGCACGTCCCATCACGCTACGATGAGCTGCGTAATAGTCTCGAGGCTCCTTCTCTGACCCTCCAACCGCCAAGCAATGAGAAACAAGAGAAACCATAAACTTCAACCTTGTAACTTCGGCCTCTCCAAGCACACTCCGCACACATTCCAACCAATATCCAACACTTAATCCTATGGCATCTATCGTAGCAACCAAAGTCAGTCGCGGCCAATGTATCAAATACGAAGGCGAGACTGGTATAGTCCTCAACCTAGACCACCGCACACCCGGCAAAGGCAATGCCCTAATCGCCGCCACTATTCGCTCCTTCCAATCGGGTAAAACTAAAACCATCCGTTTTGCCTCCAGTGATAAGGTAGACATCGTCGAAACAGATCGCCAGAAGCTTGAGTTTTCATATTCCGATCCAACTGGGTTTCACTTCATGGACATGAACACCTATGAGACTATCACTCTTGACCCCACACTGATAGGCGACAACAAAAACTTTCTCGTTGAAGGAATGAATGCAGAGGTTCTCTTCATTGAAGGGAACCCTGTCACAATTGATGTACCGTCAGTTGTTGAGCTCGATGTCACAGACACCTCAGACGGAATAAAAGGTGACACAGCCAACAATCCCACAAAACCTGCCACCCTAGTCACCGGCCTAGTCGTGCAAGTGCCTCTTTTCGTTAAGATCGGCGATAAACTGAAAATTAATACAGCTGAGTCGTCATACTCAGGTCGTGCATAATATCATAAGAATCACATATTTATGACCTGGAACGACCAATTTCTGGCCTTATTCCGCTTCTGCCTCCAACAATATCAGAGCGGTAATCAAGAATTCCTCTCCTACTACCAACAAGACGATTTAGATTTCCTTAATTCTATCGGCTACAAGCCACGGGAACTATTTGATTTTGTGGAGGACTTTTCTGACGATGGAATGCCTACAGAATCCACTGCTCTGTTAGTTGCCAGTGTAAGACGCGATTACTTTCAACATGTTCAGGAAGGGGTCCAGAGTAATACTGAGATTACAGCTGATGACATCCCATCAAGATCTGATGAACATCACGGCCTAGCCTACCTTCCGCGTATCGTTGCCAAAGCCGAAGCCAAGCTGCGCGGAGAACTTCACCCAAATCTTATGTTTGGTTGTGGTGGTGACAGAGGCTTTCTAAGATCAAACGGTAACATTCATCTGGCAGACTTTCTGCGCCATGTATGGGCAGCCAATGGTGACATTTCCAGCGTGCACGAATTTGTAAGACTCAACTCTTAACACACTATGAAAAATTATAATGGCGAAGAAATCCTAGTCGTAAAACGTGAACTGTTCGACGAGTTAGGATCGTTTCAAGGTATCACTGTTAATGTTGATCACTATTTGCCCAGCCTGCTGAATCCAGCAAATAACTTCTTTATGGATCGAGGTGCTGCTGAAGATGACCCCAGCCACAAGCAGCTGATCCCCTACTGTATTTTTCGGATCAAAGATGAAACGGGCACACGCTACTTGCACTACAACCGCGGGAAATCCGGTGGCGAATCACGCCTACACGCACAAGGATCGATGGGAATCGGCGGACACATAAATCCAATCGACGAACGCGAAGATCATCTTGGTAAAGAGACCTACATGGCAGGTGTGGATCGAGAGATCGATGAAGAACTCAACATCGCCGGCGGCCACTCACATCAAATCGTCGCCCTGCTCAATGACGATTCCAACAGCGTCGGCCAAGTCCACCTCGGGGTAGTTCACATGGTTGACCTAGAAAACGCACAAGTAACAGCCAACGAAGATGCCATCGCCAACCTCGGATTCTATACCCTCGAACAGTTACGGGGTGATCTCTACGAACACTTAGAAACTTGGACACAAGCGTGCGTCGATACTCTCGAAGATTTGTAATTACACATAGTTATTACATCAATCACTGTATCCCCCATGAAACCACCAGCAGTGTAGTTATCTGTCATCTCACATAATTACTCGTTTCTCACCCGCAGCAGTAGTCGTCGTTTTTGCGCCACCCAAAATCACCATCAACCGACTCACCAGATGATTAGACTGGAAATGCATTACATCCATCACGAGAAATATTAAACGCGGCCTACCAGCCATGGCTGCCATACTCAGGCAAAATCTGCAGTAAAACATGACATAAGATCACTCACTTCGGTGCTTTTCATTAACCCGTGAGCAAGCTAAACACATCCGCATTGCCACATGTATGTGCTAAAGAAAATATTCCAGTTGCGTGATAAGACGCATAACGAGGATGAGAAGCCATTCCTAGAGCATCTCGAGGATCTTCGTATCGTCATTACTCGGGTCGTACTCACCCTAGTCATCGCCATGGGTGTGTGCTTTGCTTTCCGCAATGAGCTGATGGAAATTATCCGTCGTCCGGTGGAGCAAGTCTGGATGGTCAGCCAAGAGGAGAAAATGCCAGACAACCTCAAGTTAGAAACATGGGAAATGGCAAAAAAAGCCGACCGCGACACGGTGGGCTTCACCACTGCACAACGCGATTATTATTTTGATCATGTCGATCCCAATGGTGAGCTAAAACTCAAATTTCACACCGACTCAGTGCGCTACTACCGTGCCTCCATTGACATGGAGAATACCAATGAGTCCGGCAAAGCATTTATCGAGAAGCTTCCAGGCATCGAACCCGAACTCCGAGAGCAGCTATTATCATTACTAATCGATGAAAAACGACCCGATGCAGCGGTAGATTCACGCGGTAAACTGGTTCTAATGCAGGCTCTCAATCCGACCGAGGGATTCATGCTCTCTATCAAATTAGCGCTGTTTGCCGGCATTGTAATTTCCTTCCCGCTATTACTATTTTTCACATTACAATTCATACTTCCTGGTCTGAAAAAGAATGAGAAAAAAACACTCTGGCCTGCGCTAGCCATTGGCTTTGGACTTTTTCTGGCAGGCGTTCTCTTCTCCTATTTCTTTGTCCTGCCAAAAGTCCTAGACTTCTTTTATAACTATAGTCAGGAAATGGGTGTCACTAATGAATGGCGCATCGGATACTACATCTCATTTGCAACTCAGTTCACACTGATCTTTGGCCTCGCGTTTGAACTTCCAGTCGTTGTTATGACCATGGTTCGCCTAGGGATTTTGAACTACGAAATCATGCGTAATACACGCTCATATGCAATCCTAGCCATCGTAGTGATTGCCGCCATCATTACACCTACCCCTGACGTCGCAACACTTGCATTCCTCGCCGTGCCCATGATTATTCTCTACGAGATATGTATCTGGCTCGCTTACTTCTACAAACGCAAGGAGAGAGAAGAAGAACTGCGCGAACAAGAGGAGCTGAAGAAGAGGCTACTCGCTACACCGGCATTCACAACCACTCAAGATGATGATGATGAATACGTGTATGACCACGATGAATACGATCATGATCATTACCAAGATGATGATCAATATGCTCAGGATCATTATGACTACCATGACGATCCACATCATCACACTGATAGCGAGGGTGATGAGTCCGATACCGGCACCTACGATTTTGACGAGCATGGCTTAGAAGAGGATCCTCAAGCTTATGAGGACAGCGATTCCTCTGACAATACGACTACCGAAGAATTAGATAGCAACCACGCCGATGAAGCCCCCGGCGAGGATGATGACGATGAGCCCGAGGACCGTTCCTCAGGCGCCTGAAAATTGAACTCTGAACACTAACAATATTATCCCTATGCACTCTATGACAGGATTCGGCCGTGCTGAGCACGCCACCAATAAAATTGCAGCACGGGTCGAGGCTTCGTCGGTTAACCGTAAGCAAGGGGAAATTGTTGTGCAGCTTCCGCGTGCTTATCAGGAGCTCGAGGCTGAAATTCGAAAATCCGCACTCAACAAACTATCGCGTGGAAGAGTCTCTATTTCCATCCAACTTGAGCTGCCGGAAGGCATAGGTGGTAAAATTCGGCTAAACGCAGGACGGGCTCGCGCCATCGAAACTGCATTCACTGAATTATCGGGTATAATCGACCGCCAAGTTCGACTATCAGCGAGTGATTTCTTTCGTGCACAGGATGTCTTCGAATTCGATGACTCTCAAGCCGAACCATCTGATGCTATGGAAGCAATTCTGCCAGCTGTGGAAAATGCACTCGATCAGATGATTGCAATGCGTGCCAGTGAGGGCAAACACCTCCACGGTGATATTGCTACACGAATCAGTGAACTAGAGACTATCACAGCCGAAATCACCACCTACGCCCCCTCAGTCAAAAAACAATACACAGAAAACCTTCACGCACGTCTTGCAGAGGCAGGACTAGCTATCGCTCTAGATGATGAACGCATCCTCAAGGAGATCGGCCTGTTCGCCGACCGCTGTGACATTAGCGAGGAAATCACTCGGTTACGCTCCCACTTTGAAAAATTTCGTGAATATCTAGCGACTAATGACCCCATAGGGAGACCACTTGATTTTTTGTGTCAGGAACTCAACCGAGAATTTAACACAATTGGATCGAAGGCAAACGACGCCATTCTGGCGCAGCATATTGTGAACGCCAAGACCGAGCTAGAGAAAATCCGCGAGCAAGTCCAGAACGTGGAATAGAGTTTTAAGTGCCGGGAATTTATGTTTTAGATAGATGCAATGTCAGACTTTCTTGATCCATCGTCCACTTCTCTAAAAATCTGCGGGGTCACACGCGCAGATGATGCAGTGCGGTTGATCGATCTCGGCGTTCATGCCTTGGGCATTAATTTCTGGTCACAATCTAAGAGATATCTGGCACCCGACCAAGCCGAACCAATCCTACAATTATGCGACGAGAAAATCGTCCGTGTCGGCGTTTTTGTGAATGCAGAACCAGAACTACCAAAGCGATTACTGGAATTAGGATTGATCGACTTTGCACAATTCCACGGTGATGAAACTCCAGAATACTGTGCACACTTTGCCGATATACGACTCCCCTTCATCAAAGCAATCGGGGTCAACGATAAGACTTCATTAGCAAGGATCACCCACTACCGCTCCAATGCTATCTTATTAGACACTCCAGCACCCGGTGTTTACGGAGGCACAGGCGAAACATTCGACTGGTCACACGCAGAATCCTTCATCAAGTCACATCCGGACATCCCAGTAATCCTAGCAGGTGGCATCACACCGGAAAATGCTAGCAACGCTACCAATCAAGTTCATCCCGCCGCTCTAGATATAGCCTCTGGCGCAGAACTCTCAGCAGGCGTCAAAGACTTCGATAAAGTCCGTGCATTACTCAACTCCTTGACCCCACTCTCTTAATTCCGATGAACCTGATATTCATTTTCCTAGGTGGCGGGCTCGGCGCATTGTCCCGATACGGAGTTTCATCCAGTATTCAATCGCTCGTTGAAAATACCCGCTTGCAGCGATTTCCACTGGGTATTCTGGCATGCAACCTCACAGGCTGTTTCCTCATCGGCCTAATTTTTGGCTGGATTGTATCACGTAATGGCGAGCAATCATCATGGTTCCAGCCGCTCGTCATCACAGGGTTCCTCGGTGCATTCACCACATTTTCAGCATTTGCTCTCGATACCCAAAAACTTTTTGAATCCTCCCCTGCTCTTGCCATCGTAAATATTGCGGCTTCAGTCGCGGGTAGCCTGCTCGCCATTTGGCTTGGATTTAAGTGCCTAGGATAGGCAACATTTTACGAGAATTTCAATCAGCAACGAGCCTCTATTTTGTGATATTCTCGATTGCTTTTGCCCCAGCTATCGAAGGGCTTCGACCAAATCTGTGTGAAAAACCAGCTGCTTGCGATCCACATCTTCATCCAGTAGAAATTGCGTTATTGCGAAGACAGTTACCAACCTCTCTTCAGTTAAATCAGAATTCCCAGCAACCACAGTTGCGATCAGCCCAATAGCTGTTATATCTATGAATAGTTAGCTTAATTATTTTAGCGATTCAATTTATCACGATTGAATCTAGAGATGCACTGAATATGTGAAAAAACCGTAGGTTAATCTCGTATTCAGTCACAACCCGCTATCCTAGCTATTGATTTTATAAATCGTTCAATCATGTCCCATAAACTACCTACCGATATTATTTTTTTCTCGCTCATTCACACAGTGCTCTGTTGTTGTTTGAATGCTCAGACAGCCATCAGCCCAACATCCATAAGTGCTGAAGCAAGTCATCGCGTGCTATTTGAGCCCCAATCGGGACCATTTGCCCTGAAGTCAAAGAACCAACATTCCAACTTCCGTTTATCCCTCAGTTATTCTGCCGGTGCATCCAGCAAACCTCATGTGATGCTGCTCAGCGATTACATAATCAATTTACCCACAGGAGAAAAACAAAACATAGACATCGCTTTCGAACGCATGGAATCGACCACAGCGACTGTGCGCATCTGGCACGACGGCGAACTCATAAAAAAAGATGCCAATATTCCAAAATCGCTCAATCCCTCAAATCGTTTTTACATTGCTGATCAAAAAACATCTGAAAATGCTTTAGACATGGGCAGTGACTTCACCGCAATGGTAAAGTTCTCTACAAGAAAAAATGGCACGCTTATGGCGAAGACCCCGCCACAAGATAAGTGGGTCAGCCATTCTAAAGCACTCTTCATTAACAAAGGTAGACTTGCCTACGGTATCGGGCAGCTGGGACAGATTGAGGGTAAAACAAATGTCTGCAACGGAAAACAACATGTTGCCGTGCTTAGAGTAAAAAATGGTAACACCGCAATCTATTTGGATGGCCAACTTGAAGCCAAGCAGACTGATTTCACAAGACCAGACGCCAAACAATCAATATTTAAAATTGGTTCTGCCATTAAAGACTTCAGTAAGAATTTTGAAGGTGACATATCTAACTTGAGATTCTGGAAACGTGCACTCAATGACGTTGAAATTAAAAACTTATCACTCGGCAATGAGGACAAGGTTAATACTCCTGATTTCCACTGGAAACCTTCTCATCATAAATCCGTTGGAATTCCTGGACGCCCGACATTCATCAACCTCACGGCAGGTAAAGATTTCGAATTACACAGTGCATCAGTCCAGCCGCTCTCCTTGAACAACCATGCGGCAATCATTGGTAACTGGAATGATGATAGCCTGAAACGAGGAGAGAAAATTTATAAGGAAATGTGTGTGATCTGCCACGGAGATCTAACAAAAGCAGGCTCACTACCAACTGCTATGCGTTTCCATCAAGGTAAATTTAAAAATGGCGCTGATCCATACCGGATATACCAGACATTGGTGAAAGGATACGGCCAAATGGCACCACAGCCACAGTACACCACCAAAGAAAAATATGATGTAATTCATTATATTCGAGAAACCTTTCTCAAGGATCATAACGAGTCTGAGCTCACCAAGATTAATGACAGCTACCTGGCTAAGCTGCCACTGGGCATGAGCACTAAAAAAGAAAAACCACGGATTAAACGAGCACCCCAGTACTTACTTCAGGATTTCGGCAACACTCTATTTTGGACATTGCAGGTGGATAAAGCAAACATAGCTCAAAAAGGCATCGCTATCCGCATGGATGATGGCCCAGGTGGTATTACTAAAGGGAAATCATGGATGCTTTATGATCACGACACCATGCGCTTAGCAGCCTGCTGGAGCGGCGATCAATTTGTAGATTGGCGCGGCATAGCCTTTGACGGTTCACATGGCACACACACTAGTATCGTCGGAGACAAGCACTACACTTCACCCAATCTCCCGATGTGGGCGAACCCTGAAACAGGAAAATTTGATGACGTTCGCGTGATCGGCCGCGACGGCAGACCCTACGGACCTCTTCCTCGTCAGTGGGTGCACTTTAAGGCACTGGAGCATCACGATGGCTACCCTGTGATCAGATACACGGTTGGAGACTGCAACATCCGCGAACTGCCAGGTATCGGCAAAGAGCCTAACACATTTACCCGCACCTTTTTCTGTGGACCTACAAGTAAGCCACTGAAGTTACGCCTAGACAAAGACAACATTCACACGCTGCCTGCTAGTCAAAAGATGTTTACGTTCGCTGTTCTGTATGCGCACGGCAAGGCATCTGTCATCCCAAGCAAAGACATCAGTGCCGCACCCGGATCAGCCATATCGAATCGGTTCAAAGGACGCACTACCAGCGAGATCGTTCCTGGCGATGACAGCGCACCCTATGCGATTGATACGCTAACCCTTCCCGCTATGGACAAAAACCCATGGCAGTCATGGATGCGCAGCACGGGTGTAGATTTCTTCAAAAACGGCAAGAGCGCCGCAGTCTGCACATGGAACGGTGATGTATGGATTGTCGATGGCATCAATCAACGTGAAGGAAAGCTCACATGGCAACGTATATGTTCAGGACTATTTCAGCCGCTCGGTATCAAAATTGTAGAGGGTGAAATCTATGTTGGGTGCCGCGATATGATCGCTAAACTGGTTGACCTAAATGGCGACCGCGAGACAGATATCATCGAAAGCTTTAATAACGACCATCAAGTTACAGAACATTTCCACGAGTTTGCCATGGGACTGCAAACCGATAGCGAAGGAAACTTTTACTACGCCAAGTCGGCACGCCATGCAAAAGTAGCCGTCGTTCCTCACCACGGCACCCTACTTCGCGTCAGTAAAGATGGAACAAAAACAGACATCCTCGCGACCGGATTTCGCGCCGCCAACGGCGTCTGCCTGAATCCTGATGGATCATTCATTGTCACCGACCAAGAAGGTCACTGGAATCCGAAAAACCGTATCAACTGGGTGAAAGGCACCGGCGTAGATGATTTTTACGGAAATATGTATGGCTATCACAACGTCACCGACAGCTCGGACTCCGCAATGAATCCCCCACTCTGCTGGATCACTAATGCGTTCGATCGATCACCTGCTGAGCTTGTTTGGGTGCCAGAAAATTCTGCTTGGAAATCTCTGCGCGGTTCATTGCTGAACCTTTCGTATGGAGCGGGCAAAGTTTACGTCGTGCCACATGAAAAAATTGATGGGCAAGTGCAGGGCGGTATGTGCCAACTTCCATTCGATTCCCTGCCCACAGGCATCATGCGTGGTCGTTTCCACTCCGGCGACGGACAGTTCTATGGCTGCGGCATGTATGCATGGGCCGGTAACCGCAAAAAACCTGGCGGGTTTTACCGAATCCGCGCCACAGGAAATGCAGCCAATCTGCCCGTCGGGCTATCAGCATCCACAAACACAATCACCGTGAAATTTAGCGACCCGCTGGACATTGGCTCCACAACAAACATAGCCAACTGGTCGGTTGAAGCATGGGATCTGAAACGCACCAAAAAATATGGATCAAAACACCACAATCAGCGAGAATGGAGCGTCAAAAAAGCTGCTCTCTCGCCAGACGGGAAAACTATTACTCTGACAATTCCGGATCTTGCCCCCACTTGGGGCATGTCTATTACAGCTAACATCAAGGATCAGAACGGAAAATCGGTCACTCGTGTAATCCACAACACAATCCATCAGTTCACACCATAACACACCCACCATCATGACGTCTCGCTATCTTTTTACGCTCCTCACCCTATGTTTATTCAACACGGGGCACACTAGCCTAATAGATAGTAAACCTAACATCATCCTCGTGATGACGGATGATCAGGGCTACCCCATCGTTGGTAAACATGGCCACCCATGGATCAAGACACCCAATTTAGACAAACTCTACGACAAAAGCACTCGCTTCACACGATTTCTGGTCAGCCCAACCTGCGCTCCAACTCGAGCTGCACTGATGACGGGTCGCCATCCAATGCGTAATGGCATCACCCACA
>ENA-ORDR01000877-ORDR01000877.1-marine-metagenome-genome-assembly--contig:-NODE-877-length-14783-cov-3.127907_pt1 | contig 14783 bp, 16 predicted proteins | sample MGYA00240993_ERZ508538 | MGnify/ENA primary metagenome ERZ508538 (study PRJEB26207, sample SAMN05421999) | marine metagenome | isolation source: Monterey Bay, California, USA | place: USA:Monterey Bay... | reverse complement strand
TTATTTCGGCAGAAACTCCAAGATCTACTATTTCACCATTTTTAGAAATACCTTCGCCATACATAATATCAAATTCAACAACTTTAAATGGTGGCGCAACTTTATTTTTAACTATTTTAACTCTTGTCTGATTACCAACAATTTCATCTTTATCTTTAATTGCTCCTATTCGTCTTATGTCCATTCTAACAGAGGAATAAAATTTTAGAGCATTTCCACCTGTTGTAGTTTCAGGACTACCAAACATTACACCAATTTTCATTCTTAACTGATTTATGAAAACAACCAATGTATTTGATTGAGCAATAGAGCTGGTTAATTTTCTAAGTGCTTGACTCATTAATCTAGCTTGTAATCCAGGTAAAGAATCTCCCATGTCACCTTCAAGCTCAGCTCTTGGGACAAGTGCAGCAACAGAATCAATGACTAACACATCAATACCTCCAGATTTTATGAGAGAATCAGCAATTTCTAAACCTTGCTCACCTGTATCAGGCTGAGATATTAAAAGCTCTTCAAGATTAACGCCTAATTTTTTTGCATATGCGGGATCAAGAGCGTGCTCAGCATCAATAAATGCGCAATTTCCACCTTTTTTTTGAGACTCAGCAACAATATGTGTTGCCAGCGTTGTTTTTCCTGAACTTTCAGGACCATATATTTCAACTATCCTACCTTTTGGAACCCCACCTATACCTAAGGCTATATCTAAACCAAGAGAGCCAGTTGATATTGACTCTATGTCTACATTAGTTTTTGATCCCAGCTTCATAATTGAGCCTTTTCCATAGTTTTTTTCGATTAAACTAACGGCTGCTTCTAATGACTTACTTCTATTTTCTTTATCCATTGTATTATTCTCTATTACCTTTAATTTAGCTTGAGACATTGTTTTCTCCAATATTTGTTAGTTTTTTATTGTGATTCTTGCAAATCTTGTTTTTTTTGTACACGTTTTGTTCTCATTTTTAAAGTTCTATTTTTGTTCTCCTTACATAATAAGATTAAATTACTGAAAAATAGTAATATTTATTTAAAAATATAAATCTTGAATTATAAATTACTTTTGATAAATCGTATCGGATTAAAAATATGGCTAAAATTTCAAAAAATTACAAACCTACTCAAAAAGAAAAATTCATGAATGCTAAAATGAAGGAGTATTTTAAACAAAAACTTCTTAGTTGGAAAAATGAACTTTTAAAAGAATCTAGCCAAACTCTTAATAATTTACAATCTGATAATGAGGCTAAGCCAGATATTACTGATAGAGCTTCTGAAGAAATAGATAGATCATTTGAATTAAGAACTAGGGATAGAGAAAGAAAATTAATTAATAAAATTAATTCCGCACTTCAAAGAATTGAAGATGGATCTTACGGTTACTGTGAAGAAACTGGAGAGCCAATAGGATTAAAAAGACTAGAGGCACGTCCTGTAGCTACTTTGAGCCTAGAAGCACAAGAGATGCATGAAAAGGCTGAAAAAAGATTAAATTAATCTAAATAATATATAAAGATTATTTATGTTTGATAATTACTCAAGTCTTTATACCCCTGGAATATTTGTTATAAATACTGATAAAAAAAATGAATGGGGCATTGGTCAAATTCAATCATCAATAAACAACTTAATTACAATTAATTTTGAAAATGTTGGTAAAAAAACGATTAATATATCAAAAGTCAATCTTGAAATAGTTAACATTAATGCAGCTAGTTGATCAATTTCTTAGAAAAATAAATTACTTGAGAGTATCTGTAACAGACAGATGTGATTTAAGATGTGTTTATTGTATGAAAGAAAAAATGAATTTTTTACCTAAAAGTGATGTTCTTAGCTTAGAGGAAATTGAAAGACTTTGTGATAATTTTATCGACTTAGGAGTTGAGAAAATAAGATTAACAGGTGGTGAGCCTCTTGTAAGAAAAGATATTATTCATCTTATAAAAAATCTAAATAAGAAAAAATCCTCCACGAATTTAAAAGAGATTACCCTGACAACAAATGGAACTCTATTAAAAAAAAATGCCCAAGAACTAAAAGATAATGGAATTAATAGAATTAATGTATCGCTAGATACAATTGTTAAAGAAAAGTACAAAGAAATTACTCGTTTTGGTAATTTAGATAATGTTTTTGAAGGCATTGATGAAGCGCTTAAAAATAATATTAAAGTCAAAATAAACACAGTGGTTTTTAAAAACTTTAATGATCATCAAATGACAAACCTAATTAATTGGGCAAATAGCAAATTATTAGACCTTACATTTATAGAGGTTATGCCTATGAGTGATACTGATATGCCAAGACATATGCAGTTTGTTAGTTTGGATAAAATATATAAAGAATTAAATGGTATTTATAAATTTAATCAATCCGATTACCAAACAGGAGGCCCATCTAATTATTATACGAGTGACAAATTAAATATTAAAATTGGATTTATCACACCAATGTCTAATAATTTTTGCGCCACATGTAATCGAGTTAGAATTTCAAGTACAGGAAAATTATATATGTGTCTTGGTCAAAATGATTTTGTAGATTTTAGAGAAATTTTAAGATCAGATAGAGGTGATGATTTTATTAAAGAAAAAATAAGATTTGCTTTAAGCGTTAAACCTAAGCGACATGATTTTATTATTAACTCTGAAACAAAACCTTACATTAATAGACATATGAATGAGACAGGTGGATAATGAAATTTCATTTTATTTCCTCAAACACATCAGAGGCTATTAAAGCTAAAGAAGAGTATATTAAGTCATACAATCAAACTGATCCCGAGTTAGCTGATATGATTATCCCAATTGGAGGTGATGGTATTTTACTAAAATCACTTCATGATTTTAACGAATTAAATAAACCTTTCTTTGGTATTAATTATGGTTCAATAGGATTTCTAATGAATTCAGCAAGCAATAAAGATTTAAAAGAGGTAATTAAAAATTCAAAATCAACAGATTTAAAGCCATTAAAAATGACCGCAAAAGATGAGGATAATAAAATCTATGACTCAATTGCTTACAATGAAGTTTCGTTAATGAGACAAAGTCACCAAGCCTCAAAATTTCAAATTAAAATAAATGAAACTACTAGAATGAAAGAACTTATTTGCGATGGTGTACTTGTCTCTACTTCAGCTGGAAGTACTGCTTATAATTTATCAGCTCATGGGAGCATACTTCCATTAGACTCAAAACTTTTAGCACTAACGCCAATTAGTGCCTTTAGACCTAGAAGATGGAGAGGCGCCCTACTCTCAGAAAAAAACATAATAGAAATTACAGTTATCAATTTTAAAGACAGAAAAGTAAGTGTCACAGCAGATAATATAGAGTTTAGAAATATCAAAGAAGTTACTATTCAATCATCACAAGATAAGAATTGTAGAATTTTATTTGATAACAATCACTCTATTGAAGATAAAATTTTAAATGAGCAATTTGAATATTAAATTTAATCAGAGCTAAAAGCGCATATTTTATTTTTATCTAAATCCCTAAAATAGGCATAATAATCCTTATCATGTCTAGGTCCTGGCAAACCTTCGTCAGTTGCTCCTAGTTTCAATGCTAAATTATAAAACATATCCACCTCTTTTTTAGAACTAATATTAAATGTAACCATAGTACCATTTCCAAAAGTTGCAGCTTGCTTATTATGAGGTAGCATAAGATAGAACTCAACTTTGTTTAATGAAGAATTTTTTGCATAACCAATATATCTATCAGTTTCTAAAACATTTTTAATATTAATAGATTGAAGTAATTCATCATAAAAAATTTTACTTTTTTTTAAATTATTAGTTCCTATAGTTATAAAACTGAACATTATTTATCTATTTAAGTGGTAGCCTCGGCCGGACTTGAACCGGCACTCCCAAAAGGGCAAGGATTTTAAGTCCTTTGTGTCTACCATTCCACCACGAGGCCAATTAAAAAAATGTATTATCAGACAATAGAGTAATTGCCACCATTAAATTTTATCATCTTTATAATTTCTTTTTCTATCTCAGTTAAAGAATTCATTGTCCATGATGAGATCACAATGTTAACTCCACCTGTTTTTGAGATTAAGTTAAAATATGGATAACTACCAATTGAACAATCAGTAAATTGGTTTTGAATATCATTTAAAGATGGTGCTATCTTACTTTCAAATAAGTCAGTGTTTATAGTTGTAATTTTTTTAGGCTTACCTTTTTTTAATTTTAATAAAACATCTTGAAGCATTTGCTCCATAATTTTTGGAACTCCGGGTAAAACAAAAACATTATTTACCTTAAAGCCTGGTGCTGCTGTCATAGGGTTATAAATTAATTCAACATCTGATGGCATTTTTGCCATCTTCTGTCTGCTAATATTAAACTCCCCCTCAGGATAATATTTTTCTAAAATATTATAGGCTTCAGAGTTAATCTCATAAGTTTTATTAAAAGCCTCTGCCAAACTTTCAGAAGTAATATCATCATGGGTAGGGCCAATTCCTCCAGTCGTAAAAACATAGTTATATTTTTCGCTAAATAACTTAACTGAGTCGATTATAATTTTTTTACTATCTTGAATTACTCTAATTTCTTCAAGCTTAATTCCAGAAGAAGTTAAATTTCTTGCTATGAAATTTGCATTCGTATCCTGTGTTCTGCCTGATAATATTTCATCACCTATTATTAAAATGCCAGCAGTAAAAAGACTCATATTAGAATATATTAATTATAATTATCCTGTTATTTAACAAATAAAAACATTAAATAGAACATTAAATGCAATCAGATAATATTCCTATATATAAAAAAAAAGATTTTGAGAAAATGAGAAAAGCTGGAAGCTTAGCTGCTCATGTTCTAGACCAACTATATGAATTAATTAAGCCAGGCACTACAACATTGGAAATTAATGATTTTTGTCATGATTTAATTTTAAAAAACAATGCTATACCAGCTCCACTAAATTATAAGGGTTTTCCAAAATCAGTGTGTACATCAGTCAACCACGTAGTGTGCCACGGTATTCCTAATGAAAAGAAATCTCTTAATGTAGGAGATATTATCAATGTTGATGTTACAGTCATATTAGATGGCTGGTATGGGGATAGCTCAAGAATGTTTGTTGCAGGTAAGCCAAATAAAAAACATTTAGATTTATTAAAAACAACATACGAATGCCTTCAAATAGGAATAAAAGAAGCTCAGCCTGGGAAAACTTTTGGTGACATAGGTTATAAAATTCAAGAATATGCAGAAAATAAAAATTATTCAGTTGTAAGAGATTTTTGTGGTCATGGAATTGGTCAACAATTTCATACTCCACCAAGTGTACTTCATTTTGGAAATTTAGGAGAAGGACCAATATTAAAACCAGGGATGTTTTTTACAATTGAGCCAATGATTAACTTAGGGGATTGGAAAGTTAAAATATTAAATGATGGATGGACAGCCGTGACAAAAGATAAGTCTTATTCTGCACAGTTTGAGCACACCATAGGTATTACAGAAGAAGGAAATGAAGTTTTTACTTTATCAGAAAACAATACAGATTTTCCAATAAATGATTTATAAAAAATAATATGATACCAAGATATAATAGACCAAAAATAGAAAAAATTTGGACACTAGAAAATAAGTTTAAAATTTGGACTGAAATAGAAATTTTAATAGCTGAGAAGTTATCAGATATTGGAATTATTCCAAAAATTGCAGCCAAAGAAATAAGAAAAAAAGCAAAATTTAATGTTAATGAAATTAATGAATTAGAAAAACAAACAAGACATGATGTCAATGCCTACATAGATAATGTTAGTAAGTATATAGGCAAACACTCAAAATATTTTCATCATGGAATAACTTCAAGTGACATAATAGACACTGGTTTTTCTATCCAATTAAAGCAGACTGGGGAAATAATAAGTAAAGAACTAAAGGCTTTATTAAAAAATTTAAAATCCAAATCATTAAAATATAAAAATACTGCAATGATCGGTAGAAGTCATGGAATTCATGCTGAGCCTATAACCTTTGGATTAAAATTAGGATCATTTTACAATGAATTTAAGAGAAATTTAAAAAGACTAGAATTAGCTATTGAAGAGATAAGTATATGTTCAATTTCTGGCCCAGTAGGAACCTATGACAGTATTGATCCTAGAGTTGAAAAATATGTAGCAAATAAATTAAAGTTAAAATCTGAAGATGTATCCACACAAATCATTCCAAGAGATAGACATGCGTTCTTTTTTTCAGTACTTGGCATAATAGCTTCTTCAATAGAACGTTTCGCAGTTGAAATAAGACACTTACAAAGAACTGAATTACTTGAAGTTGAAGAAAAATTTAATCCTAAACAAAAAGGTTCATCGGCTATGCCTCATAAAAGAAATCCTGTACTAAGTGAAAATTTAACGGGATTATCTAGATATATTAGAAGTGCAGTTATACCCTCAATGGAGAATGTTGTTTTATGGCACGAAAGAGATATCAGTCACTCAAGTGTTGAGAGGATTATGGCACCTGATATTAGTATTGCAATGGACTTTTCATTAAGCAGATTAAATGAAATCGTCACAACAATGAAAGTCTATCCAGAAAATATGAAAAAAAATTTAAGTTTGTTAGGTGGACTGCATAATAGTCAAAAAATTCTTTTAAAATTAACTAAAAAAGGTCTCTCCAGGCAAGAAGCATACTCAATTGTTCAAAAAAATGCAATGGAAGCATGGAATAATAAAAGGAATTTTTATGATGTTCTAAAAACTGACAATAAATTATTAAAATATTTATCCAAAGAAGAACTTAAAAATATTTTGGAAATTGATACAAATAACAGTAAAATAGATTGGATTTTTAAAAATAAAATTAAGTAATCTTGATTTTTAATTATTAATAAACATTTAATTATTATGCCTTTATCAAAAGAAGACTTAGAAAAACACATTAAAGAGAGTATTCCTGACTCTACAATTAGTATTGAGGATTTAAGAGGAGATGGAGATCACTACAGTGCTACCGTCATCTCAAAATCTTTTGAAGGAAAATCAAAGATAGAGCAACATAAAATGGTATATGACTCATTAAAAGGAAAGATGGGAAATGAACTTCATGCATTAATGCTAAAAACAAAAACGGAGTAAATATGGAAGAAAATAGTATAATTGACGTTTCAGAAAATATTAAAAATGAAATTAAATCAAATGATGTGGTTTTATTTATGAAAGGAACACCAGTGTTTCCAATGTGTGGCTTTTCAGCTGCTACTATACAGGTATTATCAGATATTGGTGTAAAGTTTAGCAGTGTTAATGTTCTAGATAGCAACGAAATGAGAGAAGGTATTAAAAAATTCTCAAATTGGCCAACTATCCCTCAATTGTATGTTAAAGAAGAATTTATAGGGGGATGTGACATTATTAAAGAAATGCACGAAACTGGAGAACTTCTTGAATTATTTAACAGCAGAGGAATAGACGTAAAACCTTCATAATTTGAAAACCAACTTTACTAGAGGTGTTATTTTCGCTTGTGTTGCAGCTATTTGGTGGGGTATGCCTCAACCACTTTTTTTTGATGAAATAAAACATATTCCCTCTTTTGAGGTCGCAATGCACAGGGGTGTTTGGTCTTTTTTTGTCCTTTTTTTATCACTTATTTTTTTCAGTGAAATTAAAGATTTCTTTACATTGTTTAAATCGTCAAAAAAAATTATAATTTTAACAATAACCTCATTCTTAATTGCCACAAATTGGTTAGGCTTCATATACTCTGTTAGTATAAATAAAGTACAAGATGCTTCTCTAGGTTATTTTCTTACGCCAATGATTAGCATCTCTCTTGGCTATTTTATTTTAAATGAAAACTTGAATGTAAGAAAAATAATTTCAGTCTCGCTAATGTTTTTTGCATGTTTTATTCTTTTTACCAGCCTAGATAGTTTTCCATATTTAGCTCTTTTAATAGGTACAACTTGGGGGATTTACGGGCTGTTAAGAAAACAAATTGAAGTTTCCCCAGCTGTAGGACTTCTATTTGAGTCAGGGCTAATCTCATTATTTGCTTTGCCTTATTTGCTATATTTAAGCCATATAAATATTGGTTATTTTAGTTTTAATTTTAGCTATATTTCAATTATGTTATTTTTAACAGGTATCGTGACAATTATACCTTTGTTTTTTTTCAATCTTGGACTTAGATACACAACTTTAGGTTTAGCTGGAGTATTGTTTTATATAGCACCAAGTTTTCATTTCATCACCTCAGTATTTATTTTAGGCGAATATTTAGAAATGGAAAAAATTGCTGCCTTTATTATAATTTGGGTAGGTGTAAGTATTTTTATTTATGATGCAGTTAAAAGTCCGAGATTATCTTGAATAAAATTCGATAACTAAATTTGGTTCCATTGTAACTGGATATGGTACATCATGAATTAATGGAGCTCTTAAAAATCTACCTTTGAATTCCTTCACATCAACTTCAATATATTCCGGAATTTCTCTTTCTTGAGAAACAATAGCTTCCTGAACAATATTCATTTCTTTACTTCCATCTTTTAAAGAAATTTCATCACCATCTTTTACTGAGTAAGATGGAATATTTACTCTTTTACCGTTTACTTTTACGTGACCATGATTCACAAATTGCCTTGCAGCAAAAATAGTTGGTACAAATTTCATTCTATAAACAATTGCATCAAGTCTTCTTTCAAGGAGCTCTATCAAAATTTGACTTGTATCACCTTTAATATTAGATGCTTTGGCAAAAGTACTTTTAAATTGTTTTTCAGTTAAATCACCGTAATAAAACTTAAGTTTTTGTTTTGCAAAAAGCTGGTTTCCATAGTCAGATTGTTTTTTACGCATCGCCATGGCACCATGCTGACCAGGTTTTGTATTTCTTTTATTAAATGGACTTTTAGGTCTACCCCAAAGATTACAACTTAATCTTCTATCAATTTTATGTTTTGCAGATGTTCTTTTTGTCATTAATTAATGGGTATATAGAGATTAATTTATTGATGTCAAATCCATTATTTCATGTTTTTGGCTGATTTTTTAGCTTTTTATGCATCCCCCATAACATACGAAGTTCTTTTTTAGATAAACCAAATTTATTATAGATAGAATAGATATTATCTATCATATTAGCTTTTTTCTCTTTAGGTCGGAAAAAGCCACTGGAGTCAAGATCGTTAATTAAAAAATTCATAAAATTAGACAGCTCAAGTTTGCTTACTTTACTATCATTTGAGGATATTGTCTCTTTAGTAGAAATTTTATTCAATTTAGATAGCTCATATGACATTAAGGAAACTGCATGTGATAAATTAAGTGATTTATTTGAATTATTAGTAGGAATAGTAAATAAAAAATTAGCCAATCTAATATCTTGATTTGATAATCCTGAGTTTTCAGGGCCAAATAAAATTGCGATATTCTTAAAATCAATTATTTTTTTTTGTAATGTATTAAAATTATCATATATTTTTTTTGTCAAAAAACGTTTTCTATTAGAAGTTGCAATAACTAAATCAAATTTAGAAACTGCTTCATCTAAATTATTATAAACTTTAGCTTTATTAATTATTTTATCAGCATGTTTAGCAGAAGTTTCAGCTTTTTTACTCGGCCATCCATCTCTAGGATTAACAATTAACAATTTAGACAATCCAAAGTTATCCATTGCTCTAGCAGCCATTCCGATATTTTCAGAAAGCTGAGGTCTTACAAGAACAATAGTCGGATTTATTTTTTTCAATTTATTTATTTAAATCATTAAATAATTTAAAAGTGATGCTATCAAAGATAGCATTATAAGAGGCATCAATTATATTTGTGGATACACCTACAGTAGTCCAATGCTTTTTAGTATCATCAGTTGATTCTATGTGCACTCTAGTAATTGCTCCTGTGCCCTTTTCTGATGACAAGATCATTACTTTATAATCTGTAAGAGTTAAATCTTTTAAAGATGGATAAAAATCTATTAGAGCTTGGCGTAAAGCACTATCAATAGCATTTACTGGACCATTACCAATACCTACTGTCAATTTTTCTTCATTCTTCACATCCAATTGTACTGTAGCTTCAGACTCAGTAACTAATTCTCCTTTTGCATTCCATCTTCTTTCATCAGTAACTCTGAATTTATTAAGATTAAAATATTCATTTATTTGCCCAACATGTCTTCTAACAAGTAGCTCGAAACTAGCTAAAGCCGTATCATAACTAAAACCTTCAGCTTCTTTTTGTTTTATTAGTTCTAGAATTTGATTAACCTTTTCACTCTCTATATTGATTTCTAATTTATTTAGTTGGCTTATTAAATTAGCCTTTCCCGCTTGATCTGAAATAATTACATTTCTTGAGTTTCCAACTAAATCTGGATCTATATGTTCATAAGTAGAAGGATCTTTAGCTACAGCAGATGCATGTAATCCTCCTTTATGTGAAAATGCATTTTCTCCCACATATGGTGCATTCTTGAGTTTTGGTTCATTTAATAACTCACTCAATGTATTTGATAGCTTTGTTAAAGATTTAAGATTTTTTTCTTCAATATTTGTATGAAAATCTGTTTTTAATACCAATGAAGGAATTAATGACACTAAATTTGTATTTCCACATCTTTCTCCCAATCCATTAATCGTCCCCTGAACGTGTCTGACACCAGTATTAATCGCAGCTAAAGCATTAGCTACTCCATTTTCAGTGTCATTATGAGCGTGAATGCCTAATTTTTCTGCAGGGATAATTTTTTTAACTTCCTCAATTATATTTGAAATTTCATTTGGCAGTGTTCCACCATTAGTGTCACATAATACAATCCATCTTGCAGAAGAATTATAAGCAGCACTTAAACATTTTAAAGCGTATTCTTTATTATTTTTAAAACCATCAAAAAAATGTTCAGCATCATATATTGCCTCTTTATTTTTTAAATTTAAATAATTAAAACTATCTTCTAACATTAAAAGGTTTTCATCTTCAGAAATACCTAAAGCGTTTTTAACTTGAAAAGACGATGACTTGCCAACAAGACATATTGTGGAAGCATTACTATTGACTAAAGCATTTAAACCAGGGTCGTTATCAGCACTTCTTCCTGGTCTCCGCGTCATTCCAAATGCGGTAAATTTTGATTTTGAAAAACTTAAATCACGTGAGAAAAAATCATTATCTGTTGGGTTTGCACCTGGCCAGCCTCCCTCAATATAATCAACACCTAATTCATCAAGACTTTTAGCTATTGTCATTTTATCACTTACAGAAAAATTTACTCCTGTAGTTTGCTGACCATCTCTTAAGGTGGTATCAAAAATATAAATTTTATTTTCTTCGTTCATATTAAAATTAGCTAATAGACAAATAAATCAATTTTTCTATATTTTTCCAAATTTCCTAAGTAATGTCTCTTTGTCTAGTAATGGAAGAAAATTTTTAAGCTCAGGCCCTTTTTCTTTTCCAGTTAAAATTACCCTCAATGGCATATATAGAGCTTTACCTTTTAAACCTGTTTTAGCATTTATAGATTTTGTCCAACTATCCCATGTTTCATATGAAAATGGATCTGCAGGAATACACTCTATTGCAGCAGCAATCAAAGCATCAGGAATATCATATTTTTCTATATCTATAATAATTTCTACTGCGCTTAACCAATTTTCAATATCCTTAAAAAATTCAATATTATGTTGAGAAAATTTCCAAAGCTTTTTTGAGTCAATTTTATTATCTAATGACTCAAATTTTGATTTTATATCTTCATAATTATAAATTTTTAACAAGTCTGAATTTAAAGATTTAAGTACATGATCTGAAAATTTAGCGGATGAATTTGATATGTTTTTTATATCAAAATTACTTATAATATCTTCTAATTTAGTTTCTGTCTTAATGTCTTCACTTGAACCTATATTAAGTAAATAATTTATAATTGAAATATCTTCATAACCCTTAGATCTTAAATTCTCAATAGATAGACTGCCTATTCTTTTTCCAAAACCTTTTCCTTCTTGATCAGTTAAAAAAGGATGGTGAGCAAAATGAGGTGGATGAGCATCTAGCGCATTAAAAATTTGTATATGAAATGCAGTATTTGTAATATGATCCTCACCTCTAATAATATGAGTTATACCTTCATCAATATCATCAATTACTGAAGGCAAATGATAAAGGAGTGATCCATCTTCTCTAATTAAAATAGGATCACTGAGGTACTTAGAGTCAAATTTTACCTGATCTTTAATTAAATCATTCCAATGTATTATACCGTCTTCAAGTCTGAACCTCCAATGCGGTTTGAGGCCTGAATTGATTTTTTCATTAATCTCTTCTTTACTGAGAGATAGTGAAGACCTGTCATAAATGGGCGGCTTTCCAGAAGATAGCAAAGATTTCTTTTTTAGAGATAATTCTTCTGCAGTTTCAAAACATGGATATAAACGACCATCATTTTTAAGCTTCTCTATATTTGAATTATAGAGATTAGTTCTTTCAGATTGATTAAAGGTTTTGTTCCAATCAAGACCTAACCAAGATAAATTTTCTTTAATTTTATTTTCAAATTCCTTACTTGATCTAGTTTGATCTGTGTCATCAATACGAAGAATAAAACTTCCATTATTTTTTTTAGCAAATGCCCAGTTTAAAACTGCAGATCTTGCATTTCCAACATGAAGAAGACCGGTTGGACTGGGTGCAAATCTACATTTCATATTAATCTTTAGGAAAAATACACACTGGTATCGGTTTCATTTTGTGTAAATTTGGTCCTCTTATTTCTTGATATTTTTTAAAATGTTTACTGCTAGGATTTTCCATTGCATCTTCAAGCTGTTCATATGATAGACCTAATTGACTTTCATCATTACGACTATCATCCCAAAGTCCATCTGTAGGGGCTGCTTCAATAATTTCTTCAATAATACCAAGAGATTTACCAATATTCCATACATCTGTTTTTTTACAATCAGCTATTGGTGAAATATCCACACCTCCATCTCCATACTTTGTATAAAAACCAACACCAAAGTCCTCAACTTTGTTGCCTGTACCAACGACTATTCCTCTATTTGCTTGCGCTATTTGATATAGCGTTACCATACGCAATCGAGATCTTGAATTTGCAAAGGCAAGACTATTGTTAAAATCTTGCATTGTATTTTCAAAAGTTTCAAAAACCTTATCCAACTCGATAATTTTTGTTTCTACATTATCAAAATTATTTTTTAACCAATCTAAATGTTTGAGACTAAGATCGTGTTGATTTAAATTTTGTTTAATAGGCATAGAAATAGCTATAGTTTTAAAACCTGATTTTGCACAAAGCGCACTTGTAACCGCTGAGTCTATCCCACCAGACACACCTATTACAAGGCTAACAGGTTGAAAACTTAGGGAGTTTGCGTAATCTTTTATCCAATCAGATATATAATCAATTTTTTTTAGAGAATTCATAATATTAATTTATATCTAAAATTAAATTTGAGAAGACTTTAAAGATAAAAACTTTTCATCTTTTAAATATTCAGAAATAAGGAAAGCTATCTCTAAAGATTGTGATGCATTTAATCTTGGATCACAGAAAGTATGATATCTATTTTTTAGATCTTCATCAGTTATTTCTTGAAGTCCACCCATACATTCTGTTACATCTGATCCTGTCATTTCTAAATGAACACCGCCAGGGTAAGATCCTAAAGATCTGTGAATTGCAAAGAATTTTTGAATTTCTGAAAAAATACTCGTAACGGGTCTAGTTTTGTAACCCGTATTTGATTTGATAGTATTTCCATGCATGGGATCGCATGCCCATACTACATTTTTTCCTTCTTTGATTATTTTTTGAATAATTTTAGGCAAATGACTATCAATTTTATCAGCACCCATACGACATATTAAGGTTATTTTACCAGCCTCATTTTGAGGATTTATATAATCAAGTATTTTTACTAGCTCTTCTTCATTTGTAGTTGGGCCAACCTTAATACCAATTGGATTTTCAATACCTCTTACAAACTCAATATGAGCACCATCTAATTGACGAGTTCTATCACCTACCCACAACATATGAGCTGAAACGTCATACCATTTACCTGAAGTGCTATCTATTCTAGTAAGAGCCTCTTCATAATCAAGCAAAAGAGCTTCATGGCTAGTAAAAAATTCAGTTTCATTTATTTGCCTAGCGTTACTATCATTTATCCCACAAGCTTTCATAAAACCTAAACACTCATCTATTCTATCAGCTATCTCAGAAAATTTATTTGCATTTTCCTCTTCAACAAAATTTAAGTTCCATTGATGAATCTTATTTAGATTTGCATACCCACCTTGAGAAAAAGCTCTTAGCAAATTTAAAGTAGAAGCTGATTGGTTGTAAGCTTGAATAAGTCTTGATGGATCTGGGACTCTTTCATTTTCAGTGAAATCTATGCCATTAATTATATCACCCTTGTAAGACTCAAGCTCAATTCCATTTATTGTCTCTTTATCTGAAGATCGTGGCTTAGCAAACTGCCCTGCTATTCTTCCCACTTTAACAACCGGACATGAAGCACCAAAGGTTAAAACAACTGCCATTTGCAAAATTACTTTAAATGAATTTTTAATATTATCAGGATGAAAATCTGCAAAACTCTCTGCACAATCTCCTCCTTGAAGCAAAAAAGCATTTCCATCTACAACGTCAGCTAGTTGATTTTTTAAATGTCTTGTTTCACCTGCGAATACTAAAGGTGGGAATGTATTCATTTTATCCAAAACCATCCCTAACTCTTTTTTATTTG
>ENA-ORDR01000875-ORDR01000875.1-marine-metagenome-genome-assembly--contig:-NODE-875-length-14790-cov-2.243458_pt1 | contig 14790 bp, 9 predicted proteins | sample MGYA00240993_ERZ508538 | MGnify/ENA primary metagenome ERZ508538 (study PRJEB26207, sample SAMN05421999) | marine metagenome | isolation source: Monterey Bay, California, USA | place: USA:Monterey Bay... | reverse complement strand
TCTTTCGGTGATGAATCACCAGAAGCTGGATCTTTTCGATTTCAGGAAATGGGGCTTCTTCAACAAGATCATCCCTTTCGCCACTGCAGCCAAACGACAATAAAGCCACTATTAAAAGGACAAGAGACAGTTGGAACATATCCTCATGTTTCACTCAATTCCACCGAATATCCAAAGAAAAACCCGCCAAGCCGGGGCTGAGCAGGTCTTTAAGCTAGGATGAGTGAGATGATTCCTACTCTTCTGACGCAGAATCCTTGGGTTCTTCGACACTTGGTTCGGCAGCCTTAGGGGTCTCTGCTTTTGGCTTAGCTGCCTTTTTAGCTGCCTTTTTAGCTGCCTTTTTAGCTGCTTTTTTAGCGACCTTTTTAGCCGCTTTCTTAGCAACCTTTTTGGCTGCCTTCTTAACGATCTTCTTGGCTGGCTTATCTGCTTTGCCTGCTTTTGAAGAGGCTCCAGCTTTAATACGTTCGTTTTTCCGCTTCAGATAAAGTTTTCTGCGGCGGCGCTTCTGGCGAGTTTTAAGATTTTGACCCATAGGATTAAGTTCGCCACGGAGTTAGGCCCCATTGCCAAGATGTTCAAGCGAAAAGGCACGCCATGTCTTGAACTCCTTGCTCCCCTGCCCTTTTCTTTCCGCATGCCAGGCCTCATTATTAAACCCCGCTCCCGCATTTTTCACGGCCACGAGTGGGTCTACGCTTCGGAAATCCAAAAAACTTTCGGAAATCCCGAACCTGGTGACGTCGTGACGCTCAAGGATTTCAAGGATCGGCCCCTAGGGGTAGCAATCTATAATCCACAATCGCAAATCGTAGCACGTCGGATCTCCCGAAGAAAACAAAAACTGGATGCTGAGTTTTTTCTACGACGACTCGGTCAGGCCCTCAATTATCGAGAATCTCTTTCGATTGGACAGGACCTTCGACGGATAATTTGGAGCGAATCAGACGGTCTTCCTGGCGTAATCGTCGATCAATATGGGGAGCATCTCGTCCTACAGACAACCACTTTAGCGATGGATCAGCGCAAAGATCTCATTGTTAGCTGTCTCGTTGAACTTCTCTCACCCAAATCGATTACTCTTCGTAACGACTCCTCAATGAGACGGCCCGAGGGCCTTGAACAAGAAATCGTCATGGTTCATGGAGATCAACCAAAACCCTTTACGGTTTCACACCGAGATTCAGTCTTCGAAATCGATCCTGCAAATGGACAAAAAACCGGACTCTACCTGGACATTATTGACAGTTACCAAAAAGTCGCCCGCTTGGCACCAGGAAAGAAGGTGCTTGATCTATTCTGCAACCAAGGAGGATTTAGCCTGGCATGCGCACTTGCTGGAGCGCAATCGGTACGCGCCGTTGATATTTCAGAAGATGCCACAACGGCAGCAGCCAAAAATGCTGAACTCACTGGAGTGCAAATTGAGACGATCACTGCTAACGCCTTTGATTTCCTTAGAAAACACGATGAAACTTACGATCTGATAATCCTTGACCCACCATCGTTCACACGAAACAAAAAGACAGTTAAAGATGCCATGCGCGGTTACAAGGAAATCCACCTCAGGGCCCTCGGCATGTTGAATCAGAGTGGAATCCTTTCGACCTTCTGTTGCTCTCATCACGCCACCCGCGAACTTTTTCTTGAGAGTGTCAGGAGTGCCGCTGTTGATGGTAAGAGAACCCTCCGAATGATTGACAACCATTCGCAACGCCTCGATCACCCCATCATAGCAACCCTCCCGGAAACAGAATATCTAAAAGGATTCACATTCCAACTTGCCCCAAATCGATAGCGTTACATGAAGACCCGTATTGCGATCATCTCCCTCATCATAGTCGCGGTGATTGGCGGGTTTGTCTGGCACTACAATCAACCCAATCAACGAATCAACCGAACTATCGATCAATTCATCGGCGCTATCGAATATAACAGCTCAAATCTCCGAAGCCGTGAGGATGTTCACAAAGCCATCCAAGCTTCCACCGTAGAGCCCATTACCCTCAAAGTCTCGGAGCTCCCATTCAATCTAGAAATACCCAAAGAATTATCATTGCAGACCCTTTGCAATCGAGTCGATCAACTTCACTCAATGACAGTTAGACGTGAATTTACAAAGCGCGAAGAAGACCTACAACTCGTGGGCAACAAAGCTCAGCTGACTCGAATCGATGAAATCACGATGACAACTCCCCTTCGCGAGAGCAAAAGCGAATTATGGGAACTTATCTTTGACCTCGAACTTACAGAGAGATGGAAAATTACCGCGATCCGAGCCAGAAGATATCAGTGATTTTTCGAGACTATTGATTTGTAACCTCAGTCTGCCCTAGGAGCCACGTTTTAAGATGAACGTTTTGTTTAAGACTCGGATCTTCGCTCAGCAATTTCTCAGCAACTTCACGCGCTTCCCGAATGATGGATGTGTCTGACAAAAACTCTACAAACCGCAAGCCTCCGGTCCCGCTCTGTCGGGTTCCCAAAACCTCGCCTGGCCCACGCATTCTCAAATCTTCTTCCGCAATCTTGAATCCATCAACCGTTCCGGCCAAAATATTCAGTTTTTCAATTGCTTCCGGATTTTTTCCATCGGTGATGAGAACACAATAGCTCTTGTGCTCTCCCCGACCAATTCGGCCTCGTAATTGGTGAAGCTGGGCCAGACCAAAACGCTCGGCATTAAAAATCACCATGACATTAGCATTGGGCACATCCACACCGACCTCGATTACGGTCGTCGAGACCAACACTTCCGTTTTACCGTCACGAAAACGAGTCATCACCGCCTCCTTCTCTTCGGATGGCATCTTGCCGTGAAGCAATTCGACTTCAAAGTGCTTAAATCGCTTCTGCCACTTTGGGTGTTCCTCAACAGCCGATGCCGCCTTTATAGATTTACTCTCATCAACAAGCGGATAAACCAAATAGGCTTGGCGCCCCTTTTCGAGTTGACCAATGAGAAAATTGGTCATTTCGGTGATCTTCGGTTTCACGCGAACTCCACTGATAATCTTACCCCTCCCAGATGGTAACTCATCCAAGATTGAGACATCAAGGTCGCCGTAAATTGTTAAGGTCAAAGTTCTTGGAATTGGAGTTGCTGTCATAACCAAAACATCGGGCGTCACTCCCCGGTGGATGAGCTTCTCTCGCTGGGCTACACCGAACTTATGTTGTTCATCGATCACAATCAGACCCAGATCATCAAAATCCACCTTATCGTAAAGCAGTGCATGAGTTCCCACTATAATCGAAGCTGCGCCCACATCTTCCCTCCGGTCAGCCGTTGCTAAGCCCACTTTAATACCGAGTGGCGAAAGCCATTTCGAAAAAGTAAGATGGTGTTGCTCTGCAAGAATCTGGGTTGGAGCCATCAAAACTGCCTGACAACCAGAATCAACAGCAAGCAGCATCGCGCACATCGCCACGAAAGTCTTCCCACTCCCAACATCACCTTGCAGTAGTCGATTCATTGGTCGTTGCACTCGCATGTCCGCAATAATCTCCTTAACACTCCTCTTTTGAGCATTGGTCAAATCAAAGGGCAACGAATTATAAAACTCAGTGAGAAGCACCATGCGTTTCCCAAGAATCCGCCCACTCAAATCTGCATGACGCGCCCTTCGCCAAACGACTCGTAACTGCTGAAGGAAAAATTCTTCCTTAGCAAAATAACGTCGTGCCGCATCAGACTCCTTCAATTCCCCGGGAAAATGAGCCTCACGAAAGGCATCAATTTTGGGGTAAGAAGGATCGATGTCATATACCGGAATCAAAGAATCACCATTGATCATCTCGAGAACGCGAAAAATGACCTCCCGCAATTTCCTCTGAGGAACACCACTCACGTTCTTATAGATTGGAACAATACGCTCGAGATGAACGCTTCGGCCCTCTTCCGAAACAACCTCAAACTCCGGATGATCAATTACAACCTTCCCTCCACTCTCTTTTGGCTTTCCATAAAGCACGACCTCATGCCCCGCCGCTATAATCTTATGAAGAAAAGGCATCTTAAACCAACGGCATGTAACCTGAGAAAAACCTCCCCCTGCGTGATCCTCGACGACGGCTTCATAAAACCCCTTACCACCAAAACCTTTGCGTTGGGTATCGATTACCAAACCCCTTAGACAAACCGAACCACCATCTGCCTGAGCCGGAAAGGCATCGAAACGACGTCGATCCTCATATCGTTTGGGGAGCCAGTCAATCAGGCCCGATAATCTCTCAATTCCGGCGACTCTTAGTGCCTCGACTTCCTGAGCACGAATGCCCGGTAGCAATTGAAGCGAATCATTCGCATTCATTTTCACTTCTGGCCGCAGCCCTCACATTTTGAATACTAACTTGCACGCTCACCCGACCACGAAAAACATTTCGATCAACTGCAAAAGCAATATCCCAAGGAGGATCCGGCAATTCGTTGGCTCCCCCACCAAAGAAAATGGCATCATGCTCATCATAGCCCTGGCGTAGGGATAGGCGTAGATGGTTGTTCTTCAAACGCTTTGGTGGCTCGGTGAGCCAAACATTACGAGCCATGAAAACCGGCTGAGGATTTGAACTTCCAAATGGCTGCAAGAGCTCGTAGCTCGCCAGAAAATCGAGAGAGAGTTCTCCGAGCTCAACTTCGGCATCAACATGCACCTTAGCTTCGAGGTCTTTTCCACCGCAAGTTTCACTCACAAATTTCACGAAGCCCTCTCGGAAAACATCGATCAGATCCTCATGGATACTCAAACCAGCTGCCATATGATGGCCTCCCCCTGCGATCAAATGCTCTCGACACGATCCGATTGCCTCAACTAATGAAATCCCCGCAATACTTCGACCGCTTCCTTTCCCTATCCCATTTTTATCGATCGAAATCACAAAGGCGGGTTTATGATACAGCCGCATCAAGCGAGAGGCAACGATTCCAACGACTCCAGCGTGCCACGATCGTGAACCAACAACGATAACCGGGTCATTGGAGCTATCTTTTAACATCGCCATCGCCTCTGCAAAAATTGCTTGCTCCAACTGTTGACGCTTGCGATTGAAATTCTCCAGTTCGTCAGCCAGATCGAGAGCCTTGTTTGAGCAATCCGTCATCAGAATCGCGAGAGCTTGCTCCGGTTGGTCCATCCGTCCGGCAGCATTCAATCTAGGGCCGATCCGAAAACCAATATCAGAGCTGCTCAATCTCCCCTCAGCCCCAGTGAGTTTCAAGAGCGCTCGGAGTCCCGGCCGGACCGAGTTCTCCAGTCTCCGTAACCCATGCCTTACGATGAGTCGGTTTTCATCCACTAAAGGAACGATATCCGAAATAGTTGCGACCGCCACCAGATCGAGCACTGATTTAAGATCAAATTTATCAAGCGGCCTCCTCTTTAATAACGCATGTGCCAGCTTAAAAACGACACCCGCTGCGCAAAGATATTCGTGAGAATGTTTCGAGGCTTTTGGATTAACCAAGGCAACACAATCGGGTCGCCCATCAGGACCAATCTCGTGATGATCAACGACAACGGTATCAACCCCTTTACTCTTGAGCATCGCGATCGCCTCGTTTGAAACCGTTCCGCAATCGACCGAAATCACGAGGTCAGGCTTGCCGCATTCATTGAGGCAACGTTTTAGCCCCCCCTCACTCAAGCCATACCCCTCGCTACTCCGGCGAGGAATGAACGAGGCTGGTTTCAAACCATACGCTTCGAGTGTTTTGCAAAGCACTGCAATTGAACTCACCCCATCAACATCGTAATCTCCGTATACGCAAACGCGTTCATCTTTATCAACCGCATGCAAGATACGCTCAACAGCAAGATTGATCTCCGGAATCTCAAAAGGATCAGTTAACTCAGCAAGACGTGGTCGTAGAAATCGTTCAACCTCATCGTGATGAACCCCCCTTTGCGCGAGCAACCGACCAAGAATACCCGGCATTCCCTCCGGAACCAGATCTTGCCAACCCTCGGGTGCTTCGCGGATGACCCACTGCACCTGCTTTTTTTCCTGGCTCAAGTTCTACTAGGATTCTCTTTTTGAGATCGAAAACCGCTCCCCCTTTTTAACCTTGAGGAGGCCATCTTTAACCACGCACTCACTGACGCCAAAAAAGTTAAAAAGCCCAATCATCTTGATCTCAGAGTCTAGAGTCCTGACTTCAGGTGTCAAAAATGGAGGTGGGTCTTCAGCCCCGGACGCCAATGACCCCAAGACGGCCATCGGGATCCAAAACCGGATCAGGTGAATAATCGATTTCATGATGTAATACTGACAGCCGATTCGCCGGCCCGCAAGCGAAAGCCTTCAGACTCTGTATTTGATTTTAGAAAACACTTCTCTTCTTCCTTCCTAAGATCAAAATCAAAAACTGCTATAGCCCCTATCAAAGGAGGGGTAGCTGCAATTCCTTAGATGAAATATTTCGCTATTAACGTTTATTACCGACCAAGCTGACGACAGATACTCACGAGTCATCACTTCACGAATCTCCAAGAGTAATCTGATAGATCGACGGCTTGTTCTACTTATAATAAACCTTACTCCATGGTTTTTAAATGCTCTCAAACGATTGCTTTCGCCAGCCTTCTTCTCATGAACGCCCTCCTCGGTGCAGAGAAGGTTGATTTCGCCCGCGAAGTTCTGCCCATTCTCTCAGATAAGTGCTTTACCTGCCATGGACCAGATACCAAGAAGTCTAAAGATCTTCGGCTCGATAGCTACGAAGCTGCGACAAAAGATCGCAAGGGTATTCGTTCTATCGACCCAGATGATCTTGAGAACAGCGAACTGATTTTTCGAATCCACGATGAAGATGACCCCATGCCGCCTGAGGATGACGGCAAACCTTTGACAACAGAAGAAAAAGAAATTCTCACCCGCTGGGTTAAGCAAGGCGGAGAATACGCCTCCCATTGGGCCTTTGTTGCTCCGACTAAAAGCAAGGATGCCCCTAGCGAGAAGGTGATCGATTTCTTTATCGAGAGAAAATTAGCAACCAACAAGCCATCTATTTTAATGGCAAAAGAGGCCTCACAAGAGATTCTCGCTCGTCGTGCCGCCTTGGTCGTCACTGGACTTCCTCCACAACCTGCTCTCCTCAAAAATTTTCTCGCCGATAAATCTCCTGATTCATACGAGCGATTCGTCGACAAGCTCCTTGCTTCTCCAAAATACGGAGAACACCAAGCGCGCTACTGGCTAGATGCCATTCGCTACGGTGACACTCACGGCCTTCACCTCGACAATAAACGAGGTATTTACCCCTATCGAGATTGGGTTGTTCGCGCCTTTAATAAAAACCTTCCAATCAACGATTTTATCACTTGGCAAATCGCTGGTGATCTCCTTCCAAATCCAACAATCACCCAAAAAATCGCGACTGGTTACGTTCGCATGAACCCGACCACCTCAGAAGGAGGGGCAATCCCCGATGAGTTTCAGGCAAAGAACAACTTTGATCGAACCGAGACCCTTGGAACAGTGATGCTGGGCATGACTATGTCATGCGCGAGATGCCATACTCACAAATACGATCCGATCACTCACAAAGAATACTTTAGCCTCCTGGCGTTCTTCAACAGCACTGCAGAAAACCCACTTGACGGAAATAAATACGATCATGGCCCCGCTATGAAAGCCCCAGCTAACCCGAAAGAGTGGGAAGCCTTAGCATCCTCCGACGGTAAAGATCAAGATACCATCAAATCATTTTCGACAACCACCTTGATCGCGCAAGAGCTCCCAAAACCAAGGGTGACAAAAATTCTAGAACGGGGCGAATATCACAGCCCAATTGGCGAAGCCCTTACGCCGGACGTTCCGGCGGCCATGGGGAGTTTTCCTAAAGACGCTCCACGCAATCGCTTGGGTCTCGCTCAATGGCTTACGGCAGACACCCAGCCACTTGTGACAAGAGTCCTTATAAACCGCATATGGCAAAGAGTATTTGGATATGGTTTGGTTCGGACACCGGAAGATTTTGGACTTCAAGGAGAGCAAGCAACTCACCCTGAATTACTCGATTGGCTGGCTGTGGAATTCCGTGAAAAGGGGTGGAACCAAAAGCACATCCTTCGACTCTTAGTGACAAGCCAAGCCTTCAAACAAAGCTCTCAATTTCGAACGGATCTTGATGACCCCAAAAACCGTCTCCTTGCCCGTGGTCCAGCTTTCAGGCTTGATGCCGAAGTGATTCGCGACATCGGCCTTTGGTCTAGCGGACTTCTCGATCCGACGATGGGCGGAGAAGGTGTAAAACCTTATCAACCAGCAGGGCTTTGGAAGGCTCTGATGCATCCTGCTAGTAACACTAAAAACTATGTCCAAGATAAAGGTGAGAAACTCTATCGGCGTAGCCTATACGTCTATTGGAAACGCACGAGTCCGCATCCCATGATGACTCTTTTTGATGCTCCTAACCGTGAATCTAGCTGTGTGAAGCGCTCTCGTAGCAGCACGGCACTACAGTCGCTAGCGCTCCTCAATGAGACCCAGCGGGTCGAAATGGCCCGCAAGCTTGCTGAGAGGCTTATTAAATCCTCTCCGGATGACAAATCACGACTTAATCACCTCTATCAAATCCTTGCCTGCCGCCCTTCCCTACCCCGAGAAAGTAAAGCCTGCCTTGATCTTCTTGCCACCATGAAGAAGCGATATGCATCATCCACAGAGGAAGCTAATGCTCTACTTTCGACCGGAGAAGCCCCAATAAACTCCGAGCTAAATCCTGCCGAACTTGCCGCTTGGACCCAAGTCGCCACAACGGTCCTCGCCACCGACGTAGCCCTCTCCCTCTTTTAATTACGACACCCTTAACTTCATGGACTCCGCTCGCGAATTCGATCTTAACATGACCCGCCGTCAGCTCTTCGGGCGAAGTGCCCTCGGCTTGGGCACGGCCACTATGGCGCAATTACTAGGGGCTGACCTTCTAGCTAAAACTCCCGAGAGCCCCAATGGCTTGCACCATCCCGCTACGGCAAAACGTGTGATTTACCTCTTCATGAGTGGTGGCCCTAGCCAGCACGACATGTGGGACTACAAGCCAAAGATGAAAGAGATGTTTGGCAAGAACCTACCGGAGCACATTCGAGATGGTCAGCGTATTACGGGAATGACCGCCCGGCAGAAAAGCCTCCCCGTTTGTCCCTCGAAGTACGAGTTCAAAAAGCATGATAATAACGATCAAGGAGTCTGGGTGAGCGAACTTCTTCCGCACACCGCTAAGGTAGCCAAGGAGCTTTGTGTCATAAACAGCACCTTCACCGAGGCCATCAATCATGATCCCGCGGTCACTTATATTCAAACTGGCAGCCAAATCCCCGGGCGCCCCAGCTTCGGCTCTTGGCTAAGCTATGGACTCGGCCGCATGAACGACGATCTCCCCGGCTATGTGGTGATGCATGCTAAGACCAATTTTGGCGAGCAAAGCCTCTTTAACCGTCTCTGGGGGCCAGGTTTTTTACCATCAGAACATCAAGGCGTCCTACTTCGAAGCCAAGGGGACCCCGTTCTTTACCTCAACAATCCGAAGGGAGTTTCTCGAAATGATCGCAGAGCTCAACTAAACGCCCTCGCTGCGCTCAATGAGTCTCAGCACGATCAGTTTGGAGACCCCGAAGTTCTAGCCCGTATCAAACAACATGAGATGGCCTATCGCATGCAGACGTCAGTCCCAGAGCTGATGGACCTTTCCAGCGAAAAGGAATCGACCTTCAAGCTCTATGGAGAAGAAGCCCGTCAAGCGGGAAGCTTTGCCGCTTGCTGTCTCAATGCAAGGCGACTCGCTGAGCGTGGCGTTAGAAACATCCAGATTTTTCATCGTGGTTGGGATGCTCACGGAAATCTTCCCAAAGAGCACGAATCACAATGTAAGGATATTGACCAAGCCTGCGCTGCTCTGATCACTGACCTCAAAGAGCGCGGGATGCTCGAAGACACCCTTGTCGTTTGGGGAGGAGAATTTGGACGAACTGCTTACTGTCAGGGATCACTTAGCGAGAAGAATTATGGAAGGGATCACCACCCGCGCTGCTTTACCACCTGGATGGCTGGAGGCGGCGTGAAACCGGGGATCACATATGGACGGAGTGATGATTATGGTTACAACATAGCAGATGCCGATGGAAACCCGATCTTTCCACAACCAACCAAGGACCACTGGACTCCTGGCAGCGTGCATATTCATGACCTCAATGCCACGATCCTCCACTTACTCGGAATCGATCACCGCAAACTGACCTATCGATACCAGGGCCGGGACTTCCGCCTGACGGACATTCATGGCCACGTCATCAAAGATCTTCTCGCTTAAGCGGGACCATACTTCACTTCCCAGTCAGCTATCGCCTTGACGATCGCTCGCTCAAGATTCGCGGCATCCTTACCCATTCTTTTACCCTCAAACCTTCTGAATCGTTTTTGAACTCGCTTCAGGGCTAATACGATTGGTTGTCCCTCCTCGCCCAGGCTCTCTAGAACCTTTGGAATACCTGGCTGCCAACGACTCCCCATAATAAGCCAAACACTATGTTGGTAATAAGGCTCCCAGAGGTCGAGGTAAGCGACCAAATCTCCAATCATGTATTGGTAAACTTGCGCATCAAAATGCTTTAAAACCATCATAGTACGATGGGCTGCTTCGTGAATCGCCCCGGCCCCATACCCTTCCATTACTCCCGGATTATGGGTCGTTTTCCCAAGACCTTGAATCGCCCTCTCCATGCTGAGCTCATCGATCAAAGATTTACTACTTTTCAGAATTGTTCGAAATCCGGCATCGTAAGACGAGCGAGCAAAGACATGTCGTGAATCCCGGTAAATATCAGAAAGATAATTGAACTCCTTTCCCGTGATAGAATCACGTAATCCCACGATTGCCCAAAAAGCGGCTTCTCTAAGATACCATTCTTCGTGTTTAGCAAATTTCAGGATCATTGGAAGAGAGTCACGAATATCCTTCGGTTTGGCACAACCAAGCGCAAACAAGGCTCCATCTGATTCCCACCAAGCTGCCCCGGGATCATTAAGGGTTTTCAAGATCGCAGGCAAAAAATGATCTGAAACAATCTCAGGTTGAATCGTCGTTTTAAAGGGGCGTGACCAGTTATCATAACCTGAAACGGCATCATAAGCGGCTCGGCGAACCCTCGGGTCCTTATGATTCGAAGCTTCCACAAGCGCTTTAACGGAATCCTCCGAGGCAATATTTTTAAGTCGTTTCGCAGCCCACGTGCGTACAAGAGGACTAAAGTGGCGCAAATTTTTTGCACAAAACTCAACTGAAGTTGCAGCACTCGTCTTCCCTAAAAGTTTTTCGTAAGCAATATGTGGCGGAGTATCTTCATCACCAAAACCTTCGGCATTATTACTAGAGAGAAATGTAAGATCGGCATCAGACCCCCAAGAAAAGTCGAGAGGTGAAACTTTTACACTAAACTTACTTTTCTGAGCTCCCGTAATCCGGAGATTTTGAAGTGGCGCGGTATAAGTGAGACCAAGAGACACCCCCCATCCCCGACCAAAGTAACGTTTATTATCCGGGGGAGTTGTCAGCATGGAAAAACCACCATCCGGCATTCGAGCCAGATCATAGTACCAAGAAAGGTGATTCATCTGGCGGTGATAATGATTACGCTTTTTCTCATTCACATGAACCGAGGAAATGCCACGCCACATCATATTAAAACCACCCCCAGTATGCCCAAATTCGGGTTGGTAATAAGAATCAGAAACGAGAAGTGCTAGATGCTCAGATGCCAATTGGAATCGTTTTTCATCTAAAAGTGACAAAGCGCAAGCAAGCATGGCATTACGTCCATTTGTATTAGACCACCAGAGTTCGCTTCGATGATCTCCATAGGGAACACATCCATGCCCTACCATCCGATAAAGAAATTTCACCCCTCGCCGATAAGCTTTTTCATCAAACTCGACGCCACACTCCCTCGCAAGAATCATGGCGATAACAATTGGAACTGTAGTGTGATTAAGAAGACCACTCTGCACATATCCAGGCCCAGGATTGGCTCCGTGCCCCCACCCCCCTGCGGCTTGACCCTCGGCCGCCCAATCACAAATTCCTTTCAATCCCGGTAAGATTATTTCGTCTCCAGTTCTCAAGAAATACTCGCTAAGGAATATTCCCTGATAGCCCAATTGCCAATTGATATGACCTCCCGCATTACGACGCGATTCAGCAGACTTTGCCAGAATTCTGGCATGATTGCCAATCGCTGGAAGGTAGGCATCGTCACCCGTCGAAAGTAGAAAGAGACTCGCCATACAAGCCTTCAAGTCATTAAAGCCTAGCCGTTCCCTCCCCAGCTCATAGGAACCATCTTTCTTAAGAGCACCGGCAACATGTTTGGCACCTTTTGAAATGACAGCTTTAGACTTCGCGCAATTGGCAGGCCACGAATTCCGATACGCCCCGATTTTTTCTAAACTAATCGAAACTCCCTTTTCTAAAGGACTTGAATCTTTCGCTCTTACGATCCCAAAATCTAAAAAACCATCGCTTGCTTCAGCCAAGCCAATCGCCTTTCCCAGAGCAACTCGAGGGTCAGGCCCCTCAACCGCCACCCCTTCAGCCCGAAAAATGAAATCGCCAGCCTGAAGGCCGGATTTTTCTGCGGGAGACCCCTTATCGATAGATCGCACGACCACCTTAAATCCGGGTTCAATTGAGGCATGAATCCCAGTTGGTCCAATCGGAAAAACTGGGTAAGCCTTTGCTCCGCCAACCTCTTTTCCTAGCACTTCTCCAAGCAAGGAAATTACAACAACCACTCCAAATCTCATCAAGGCTCTCATCAATGGCTCAGATCGTGTTGCAGACTTCAAGAGAGAGGAACAAAAAACTCCATCTAATAAAAAAGCGGGTGCCATATAATCCCACTTATCCAAAACTATAAGGACCTCGGGGATCTATTCTACGCCCATTTCGGCAAGTCGATTAACAGCCCATTGATAGCCTTCTTCAATCTCCAGCTGATTGCCTCCACCACGCTTCAATTCTTGCCACAATCGCTTGCACTCCTGAAAGTGGCCAATCGCTTGCTTCTTCTTCCTTCCAAGTTCAGAAGCATCTCCGAGATCACCACAAAGATAGGCCAGAGATTTTCGGACTTCGGAGGGACGTGGTCGTTCCATTGTGGGATTTTCCAGAAGAGCTCTCAACTCATCGTGAGCCTCCATAACAAGTCGATTCTCTTCATTAACATCCCCCTGCTGCCCTAGAATTCCAGAGAGCTGCCACTTTAATGACGCAAGTAGATAGCGAGCACTAAAATTGTCGGTATATTGAGTGACCCCATTTTTGATCAACGTAATTCCCTCCACCAAAAGCCTCCGGGCTTCGATCGATTTCCCTTCGTCTCGGAGCGTTGTTGCGATGATCCCCTGTTGCGCTGCAAGATCGATCGCGATCCTCGCATCACCAGGCATTTTTCTTTGGAGTGCTATTAAGCGAGTCACCCCCTCCCTTGCCAGCTTTTCGGCGCCGAACGAATCTCCCTGCTGCCACAATGAAAGCGCCTGAGACGCGATAGCCGCGGCAATTTGATATTGAGTCTCTGGAGTAGAATTCGCCTCTTTTTCGGCTAAAGAAGCAAAAGCCGCCGCAGCTTCTCCACGGAGTTTAGCTGCATTTCCGGAAGCCCTTTCCTCTTCCGCAATAACAGCGGCAGAGAGGTAACTCCGGCCAATCATAAAACCAATATTAGTATTAGCAGGGTGGAGTTTTTCGAGGTCTTGAAAAGCTCTCAAGCTCTCATAATAGCTTGCTAGCGCGGCGGTATTGTCGCCACTTGATTCAGCGACCCGAGCCTTTACTAAAGACAATGCGGCCTTCACTTGAGTTTCGGCAGCTCCTCCCCCACCGTAATGGTTCAAAATTTCAGCCTCAATCTCAGAAAGATTCTCTTTGAGTCCCGATGGTTTCAACTTTGAAGCAAGAAGCAGGTATCTAAGTTTCGCCTTAGCTGCCAAATCAGAAGGAAGCTTGGGATCACCAATCGCTTCTTTGAGCCAGGCTTCACCTTTTACCAAGTCACCCATCGCAAGACCCAGTTCGGCACGCCGCAGCTTTAGAACTCTGGCCTGTGGAGCAAGTTCAAGACTTCCAGAAACAAATTCGAGTTGTTTCCCAACTTCTTTGATAAGGGACTCAAGTCGCGTGGTTCTTCCTTCAAGAACCGGAAGCCCGTCGACCCCCTCCTCAAGGAGCCAGTCGAAAAGTTTTTCATTTGTTTCCTGTGCTGAACGAATCGCATCTCGAGCAAGACTCTTTTCATGCGCCAGTTCTTTTTCGACAATTTCTTTTGCAATAATAGCCTCACCCTCGGATTGAATTACCGCATTACGCTGATCGGCCCATTTCTTTTCCTCTACTTCGACGCTCTTTCGGTAATCAAAAAGTTTACTCTTAGTATCTTCGACTCTCAAGAATTGAACACCACCCCAAGCCACAGATAAAATCAGGGCAACCACTGACGCAGTCCGGAAACGGTTGGATAAACCCCGACATTTTTGTTCTGCCTCTTTCTTTAAAATTTCGAGACGATCCCGTTCTTCTTTTTGGGCCGACTCAACCTCAATCACCCCGAATTTTTGGGCTACCTCACGCATATTAAATGGACGCCTTCGAGGATCAAGCTCAAGGCAGGAGTCTATCACTTCGCGAAAAGCTCGCTCTTTTTCATGAGCGGCTTCATGAGGCCATAACACTTTGTCCTGCTGCTCCAAACCCGCCGCAATACCCTCATGATCAGCATCAATATCAAGTCGTTG
>ENA-ORDR01000869-ORDR01000869.1-marine-metagenome-genome-assembly--contig:-NODE-869-length-14873-cov-4.347594_pt1 | contig 14873 bp, 11 predicted proteins | sample MGYA00240993_ERZ508538 | MGnify/ENA primary metagenome ERZ508538 (study PRJEB26207, sample SAMN05421999) | marine metagenome | isolation source: Monterey Bay, California, USA | place: USA:Monterey Bay... | reverse complement strand
CAAACGATTTCCGTCTTCAATCAACAAAGAACGCATAGCCCAAGGGCAAAGATTATTGTCATCAGCAGGATTAGTACGGCTCCACAAAACTTTGGGAACGACCCCAAACATAGCTCCTCCATCTAATCTGAAATATCCTGTGTCTATTGTGTACAATTGCATGTTAGTAAATTTTGATGCACCAAAAATAAGAAATGAAATTAAGCTTTAATTTAGTTTCCTAATTTATTTATAGAATGAGAATACATTTAATTGCAATTGGAGGGAGTGCCATGCACAATATGGCCTTGGCTTTGCACCATAAAGGATTTAAAGTTACAGGGAGTGATGACGCTATTTTTAGCCCAAGTAAAGAAAGACTTGATAAATACTTTTTACTTCCTGATGAAATGGGATGGTTTCCTAAAAGAGTAACTAGCAACTTGGATGCGATTATTTTAGGAATGCATGCAAGAGAAGACAACCCTGAATTGGCAAAAGCAAAAGAACTAAATATCCCTATTTATTCCTATCCTGAATATATTTACGAGCAAAGCAAAAATAAAAAACGAGTTGTAATTGGCGGTAGCCATGGGAAAACTTCCATTACCGCTATGATTTTGCATGTACTTCAAAATCTAGATATTGATTGTGATTATATGGTTGGTGCACAATTAGAAGGTTTTGATACCATGGTAAAACTAACTCATCAAGCTCCAATTATTATTTTGGAAGGTGATGAATATCTCAGCTCTCCAATTGACAGAAGACCAAAATTTCATTTATACCAACCGCATATTGCCGTTTTAAGTGGAATTGCTTGGGACCATATAAATGTATTTCCTACTTTTGAAATGTATGTAGATCAGTTCCGGATTTTTAAGAATATGGTGAAAGACACTTTGATTTACTGCTCTGAAGATGAAGAGATTGATAAACTTGCAAAAGAGGAATCTAAATGTAAGTTAGTTCCTTACTCAACTCCAGAACATAAAATTAAAGAAGGTGTAAGTTCAGTAGAAGGAACAGAACTATTAATTTTTGGAAATCATAATTTACAAAACCTAAATGCCGCTAAATTAGTTTGTAATGAATTAGAAATTTCTGATACTGATTTCTATAAAGAGATATCTACATTTAAAGGAGCTTCCAACAGATTAGAATTAGTAAGAAAAACAAATACCTCTGCTGTTTATAAGGATTTTGCCCATTCTCCATCTAAACTAAAAGCTGCTTCCTCAGCAATGAAAAAACAATTTCAAGAAAGGAAATTAGTTGCTTGTATGGAGTTACATACCTTTAGTAGTCTGAATGAAGAATTTCTGAAACAATATACAGGATGTATGGATGAACCTGATACGGCTATAGTTTATTTTAGCCCAGAAGCAATAGCACATAAAAAATTAGAACCTATCAGTAAAGAGCAAGTTCATACTGCTTTTGGAAGAGAAAATTTATTAGTCTTTACAAATTCAATAGAATTAGAAGAATATTTAAAATCTTTAAATTGGAACAATAAGAATTTACTAATGATGAGCTCTGGAACTTTTGATGGAATAGAATTTGGGGAATTGATTATATAATTCTACTGTGGGTATAAAAGAACAGCGCCGGCTACAAACGATTAATCGAACATAGGTTTAATTATTAAAAAATATAAGGCCATCCATAGTAACGGCATCAGGGCCAACCAAGCCCACCAAGAAAAAACAAGATATAGAAGAATTAACGAAAGGTAGAGCCACCACGGCGCCCTCCTCCACCCCTCAGAAAACATCTCTTTTATTTGAATAAAGGGATTCTTAGTTTTGGATGGAGTATAATCTGGCCGTAAATTTTTATAGAGAAAAAACAAAAGAATAAACACACCAATGCCCCAAATATAAAACCATATATTGGCATAATATGGGAAATGATAGCTCAATCCGGGATCTGTCATTGATCCTGTAGTCTGATCACTAACTTTTTCAACAACTGGAAAGGAAGCAAAAGATGATTTCGATATCATTAGTAGTATAATAAAAACAAACCTTTTCATATCTTTTTTTACAAACCTAAACAATAAAAGTTAAAATATTATGCTGAGCATAATAAATCAGTTTTCCTTTATTAGTTTTGTAATATGAAGAATTACCTTCTAATTATATCAATATTATATGCTTCTTCTGTTGTTTCTCAGAAAACAGAACAATATTCCGGAATTATAACTTTAGAAAATGGAACTCCACTAATGTTTGAAATGGAATTTATAGAAGATAAAGGAATGGTAAACGGATTTTCAATAACTGGAAAAGGAACTCCTGACGAAACTAAATCAGATCTAAGTGGAATCTTTAACAAGAATACCAAAACCTATAAATTAAAAGAAACTCAAGTCCTATCAACAAATTCAGAGGCAGACCTTAATACATTCTGTTATATTAATATGGAAATTACTGAAAAAGGGAAGCTCTCTCTTAAAAGATATGAAGGAAAATTTACTGGATATTTTACAAATGGAGATACATGTGCTAGTGGAAAAATTATCCTTATGGAAAAAGAAAAACTAGAAAAAAAAGTAGAGAAAATAAAGAAAAAGGTAGAAAAGAAAATAGAAAAACAGAAAAAAGAAGAAATAAATGTGCTGTCTACAAAAGTACTTAAAGATGGGGACGACATGCTTATTAAGTGCTATTCTGATAAGATAACTATTTATATATGGGATGCAAACCAAGAAGATGGAGATAAGATAAGTTTGATAGCAAACGGTAAATATTTACTGGAAAACTATACTACAAAAAGAAAAAGAAAGAAAATAAAATACAAACTTATAAAAGGAGAAAATATAATTAAAATTACGGCTGAGAATTTAGGAAGTACTCCACCAAACACTAGCCGAATTGAAATAGTGGATTCAAGAACAAAATACCCTATAATAACTCAATTAGAATTAAATAAAACGGCAATTATTAAGATTGTGAAATAGATCTCTTTCTTCTATAAAGAAATATTCCTATTATCCCGATTATTACAACAAAAATAATTCCAACTATTACAAAAAGTCTGTTTCTATCTTTTTCCTTCTGTTTTTCTAATAAAATATTATTATAAAATGTGTTATGATAACCTATTGTTACATCAGAATTATTCTCCCATTTATACTGTATGTCCTCAAAAGAATTGAATGGAATATTTCTAGAATAACTATTTTCTATATTCGTTAATTTATAACTCACACTATCAACAAAATCTCCATTATTATCATAAATTGAGATTAACTCATTGCTTGATGAAATCCTGAAATTTATTTTTTGATAAATAACATCATTAATTCTTGTTTCTATTTTATTAAAATGAAAAACAGCAAACCCTCCAGATTCTAACATACAATCTTCAACTGTGTAAATGTTATTATTCTTATCTACAATTTTCCAATCTTTTAAATTAACGATTCCATTTTCCTGATTAAATATTTCAAAACAATCATTAACATAATCTATTTCATTAAAAACAATATTCCTGTCAGATTTCTTATTTCTTTCAAATTGTATATTTATTATTAATTCTGAATCTCTTGGATTAGAAATAACATTAGATTCAAAACCACTATAAGTAAATCCTATATTTGGATGAATAGTAATAGGCACATCAATTTGATTGTAAAACACTCCATTAAACTCAACTCCACTTAGCGGATTATTGTTTAAATAAATCATTCCATTCTCTGGATTTTTAATATTTATTGTTAACTTATATTCTGAAGATAAATTGAATTTCTTTTTTAATTGACTCCAAAGTGAATTATCTCTTTTTAGTGCAAAATACTTTAACTGATCTACTTCTTTCTGCCACTTTCTCATATCTCCTTGATATGTTTGAAATCTCTTTCTATTATTAAAATGATACACCATCTCATCTTTATACATTGTTTCAAAATAGTTAATCTTCCTCTGAACAGAATCTGTACTTAAATTTGTATGTAATAAGTAACTTGTCTGATTAATAAAATAATCTTTAAATTCTTTATTCTTCAGAAGGTTTCTGAGTAAAAATGTTGACCAAGTTGGATTATACCATTTAGTTTTAATTGGTGATGTAAAGTCTTCTAAAAGTGTAGAATTAAAACTTCCCCATCCCAAATCTGTATCATAAAATATCCATCTGAATCTTCCATCTAAAGAATCTGACCTCCAAAAGCGTATATTCCCCCTAGAATCCGTATTTCCTATATATATCTGATGAATCCAAAAATTTGCGAAATTCTCCACATCCATTATAGTTTTAACATGCTCATAATTCTCAGAATCTTTTAAATTATTATCTTCTATAAAATCTAACAACTGATTATATTTTACAACAGATCCTTCTTCAACCTTATTATAAGCTTGCAACATATCTACCCCTTCTGTACCACAATCATAATTATTATCGATATAATATTCGTTAAGTTTCTCTCTAATATTATAGACTCCCCAATATTCTGAATTTACAAATAAATGTGATGGTTGATTTGCTTGTACATCCAACCCAGATTCTGATGCTATAGTTGTAGAAAGAACATCTTTAAATCTAGTTTTCTTATAATCATTTCCTGAGTGACGTAAGATAATTTGTTTGTATTTTTTCTTTCCTTGATCGAAAACATCAGCTTTTAATCTTGAATTACCATATAGTTTCCTTGCAATAATTCTGATAGATTTTTCAGGATAATAGATTGTCATACCACCAAAAATCCTAAAACCTGCATCTTGACTAATAATACGTTTCTTCTGTTTATTAAAGATTTCAATAAAAACTTCTTTTTCCATCTTCTTAGAGTAGTTTGACCTTAACATTACATGTAAAGTAGTGTCGTAATAAGCGTTTGGACCATGAACATATATTCCTGAGATAGAATCATATAATGACTTCTTGGAAATTGTAAGAGCAACAACATTAAAGTCAGTCTCAAAACCAATAAAGAAACTCTTGCTTCCAAGTTTAATTACAGAGTCATTTTTGTAAAGAGCAAAAGATAAAGTAGTGTTCTTATCAATTAATATAGGACCTCTATACACACTACTTCTTCTATTTAAGTTGTTCTGAAATGCATATAAAACCCTTCCTTCTGATGTGTCAATTTCTAGATAAAAAGGAGTGTCATAAAAACCAGCCTCATGAGAAAATTCTATTTGCTGTTGAGAATACAACAAGGAGCAATAAAACATTAAGAAAATACTAATCCACTTATTCATCTGAAGTATATAAAATTAATTTATCTCCAATTGACAGATGATCAGAAGATAAATTATTCCACTCTTTTATATCCAAAACCTTTAGTCCATATTGTTTTGCGATTCTATTTAAGTAATCTCCTTTCTTAACAACATAAATTTCTTTTCTCTTATTTTCTAATATTTTAAACTCTATCCTTCTATCCCTTTCGTCTCCATATTTTTCCATTCGGGAGCCATACCCTTTAAAAGTAATGTTTGTCATGTCCATTTCCTTATCTTTCAAGTAATTGTAAATTCTTTCTGCTCTGAGATGAGAAATATTATCATTAACAAAATCATCGCCTGTCCCTTTATCAGCATGCCCACCTATTTCTATCTTTATTCCTTCTTCTGATTTGAGAATCATAAGAATATCATTTAATACTAATTTATCCTTTTGGTTAATGATTGTACTATTCTTTTGGAATTTAACCTGATAAGAAATGCTAGATATATTAAATTCAATTCTTCGGTTTTTAGCATGCTTCTCTTCTGTACACCATACTCCTTCAACACATTCGTTAAGAGGGAACTCTTCTCCAAAACCTTTATAAGAAAGTTGAGATGTATCAACACCTTGAAGAATTAGATAGTCTTGAACACTTTTCGCTCTTTTCTCGGATAATAGTAAATTTTGAGATTTCTCTCCCTTTACATCAGTATGACCAGCAATCTCAATATGTAAGTAATTATTTTCTTTTAACATAGCTGCGTATTCATCCAGAAAAGTAGATACTGAAGGTGGTAAATCAGAAATATTAGAAGGAAATAAAACACTAATTTTCAAAGATTTTAATTCATCATTATTATTCTGAACGACAATATCATCTGCACGTTCATCTTCATAACAAGGGCAAATCTCATTCTTAATTTCTGTAGGAATTTTATATTTATCTATTGGTTGGAAATTTCTTATTGCATTTCTTATTCTATCATATCCTCTAGTCCAATTATCTGCACAGTCTTCCCAATAATGTAAACTGCTCTCAGTATTAAAATCGCAAAATTGCTTTAATAATACTGCTGACACAAAACCTGATTGATGCCATCCGTTCCAACAATGTAAATAGACTGGGCCGATATCTTTATTGATGATAGAGTTATAAGTAAACATCAAAATACTATCTAATGATGAAGAGGTATTTCCACCTAATTGATAATACTTTAAGGTATCAGGATTTTCTGCATTTACCAAAAAAGAAGGAGCAGTTTTAAAATTCTCTGTATATAGATAAACTGAAGTAGAGAAACCATTTTTCAATAAATTATTCAGACCATCCATTGGTAGAGGGTTTTTATTGTTTCTCTTGTCTGATCTATGATAATAATTATTTCCTCCTCCTCTGTAAGCTACTCCATGTAAAATAACTCTAAAATTTCTGGTTCCATATAGATCTTCAAATCCATTTCCCCGATTATCAGTAATCTTATCCTGAACACAATTTACTTTATACCTTAATTTATATTCATTTATCTTTTCTAATAATGGAGATATTGTATCATCCGGAATAGAGTCTGATATAGAAATAGATTTTTGAGAATAGGAAATAGATAATTGAAAAGAAAAAACAAGAAACAGAAATAATCTGGACATATTTAATAAAATTTAGGATTAATACAAAATTAATATTTAAACTATCTATTATTAAAAAGATTACTGACTCTTTAAATAGTTTGCTAACACCTAATTCTTAATTACTTACAGACTCATTGAACAAGAAACAATATTTAAAAAGTATATTTACAACTGAAATTATGAATTTTAAGTTATCACATTACATTGCTGAGATAATTATAATTACTATTACTACAATAATATTTACCGTATATTAAAATTTACGGAGAAAATTGTGACTCTGGAGGGAGTCGAACCCCCAACCTCCTGATCCGTAGTCAGGTGCTCTATCCAATTAAGCTACAGAGCCAAAATTTTTGCAAATATATCTATAGAAAACAAATATCCTTTAGAGAAAGTAGGAAGAATTTAAAATTATTCTATCTCTAGTTCTAGTCCGTAAATAGTTAAATCTTTCTTTAGATTAATCATATCTAAAAAAGAACCACTCTTAATAATACTTTTCCCCTTATAGTGAGTAATATACGCTAGCTGCTCAGCCTGCATAGAAGTGAAATTACAAACCAAAACCAAACAATCAATTACATAGTCAAAATCGTTAAAATTATCATTTAATAAAATTAATGATTTGGTTTTTATATTTGTCTTATTTTTGTGTGAAGAAAATTCTGGTGTGTATTCCATAATAATTTATTTTTTATCAAATTTAACTTTATTCTCTTCACCTCTAATCAATCTTTCAATATTTTTTTGATGAGTTATTAACGTAAGAATTGGAACAAAAACTGAGAACAGTTCTAAAGATGCATTTATATCTTTTTCATCTAAAATAACAAATACAACAAAAGGAAATGCAAGAGACGCTAAAATAGATCCTAAGGAAACATATTTACTAATTAAGAATACAATTACAAAAACTACAATTGCCACAATTGCAGCTATCGCATTCAGTCCAATTAACAACCCTAAAAGAGTTGCAATTCCTTTCCCTCCTCTAAAACCAGTATAGATTGGAAAAAGATGTCCTATTACAGCTGCAACACCAAAAGCTAATTGAAATTCAAAAAAAGTAGTGGAAGATAATTGAGAAGAGTTACTTACAAGTAAAATATAATTTACAGATAACCAACCTTTAAAAATATCCATCAACAATACAGGAATACCAGCCCCTTTTCCTAAGACTCTGAAAGTATTTGTAGCTCCTGCATTTCCACTTCCATACTCTCTTACGTCTTTATTATAAAAAGTTCTCCCTACCCAAACTGCTGAGGGGAAAGAACCTGTTAGATAGGCTAAAATCAAAAATAATATATGTTCAGTATTTAACATTCTAAGTTTGCGAATATAATAATTAATCTATCTTTCTCATTTCCCTTTCAAAGTCTTCCATTCTGTCCTCATCAGAACAAAACTTAAATATGTAAGGAGGTTCTCCTTTCCCTTCCTCTGCTCTTCTCTTTTTAGGTTTCATTTCAATTAGCAAATTATTAAAGTCATCTGAATCTGAAAGTGGATCTGAACTTCTATAGGAGTACATTGTATTGTTCTCATATTCAAAGAAATAAACATCACCATCACCAGTTTTTAATAATATAGTTAATACATCCATACCTCCTTTTTTACTTAACCTTACCCATCCATCCATTACTGTATTTAATTGATTTTGGTAAATATTACCTACACCAATCTTACCCTTACTTATATACGCTTGATGTTTGTCACTCCACACTAAAGTAATATCCGTAAAAGTTATTGTTTTATCAAGTTCTTTCGGGAGATCTTTAAATTCATCTAATGCTTCAATATCAAACATTAATTCTTCAGATCTTGATTTTCCAACTAACCTGGAAAGAGTTTTACTATAGAATTCTCGAAAAACAAAATCGGTTCCTAAAGATGATTGCAAGATGTCCTCTGCCATTAATGAAAGAGCATCCTCATTGAACATAAAATCTAATATTAAGAACATATGCAGTTCCGTTTTATTGTCTTTTTCATCTCGATTAACAAAACCAATACTCTTCATTTTTAACTGACCAAAATCCATATTTAGATCAATTTTCCCTTCCGCATTTGACTTGCAAGTATTTTCATTTATTATAAAGATGTTAGATAGAGAATCTTCACCTTGTATCACAAAAGATGAAGTTCTTTTATCATAATTCAAATACGTATTTGCAGAAACTATTTCAACATCAATTGGTCTTTCTTTCAGACTTAGAAATGAAGTGTACATATGAGGAGATTCCAAGTTCATCAAAATTCCTGATGACAATTTATCTCCTTCATCATTTCTTAGCAGAGTATCCAGTTTAAATTTGATTAGTTTTGGATTTATCTCTGATTTAAATCCTACCCATTCTTCTGAAATGAGATCACATTTATTGTCTATTTTAAAGAATCCATCAAAAGTTAATAACCTCTTTGATGCACGTAAATTCACATCTCCTTTAAAAATAAACTTGGATCCAATATTAAAAACTTCATTATTCCCAACTGCTCCAACAGCAACAGTAGAATCTGCGTCGTTTACAGAAATTTCATTAAAGAAAATAAATTTATCCTTTCCATTTACATCTTTATAAGTGTAATTTCCGCTAGCGGTGTATTTATTACCTCCATTAATATTCACGCTTGCATTAGTAAATTCATGATATTTTGTAGCAGTATTTGCTAAAATTCTGGACGATGTAATGGTAGGAATGAACGCATTTTTCTCTACAACAAAACCTTCATTAGAAGGATAAATAGCAGCGTCTGCGACCAATATCTCGTTTACTCCTTGTACACTTATGATATTATCTTTTATATTAAAAGTAGATGTTTTGGCAATAAAGGAAAGAGAATCTTGTTTAGGGTGTATAGACACAAATTTTGATCCTATTAAATTTTCATCTAAATCTCCTAAAGTTAATAATTCTTCATCCATATCCCAATGAAATTTATCAACATAACAAATATATTGATTTGCTAGAAGTTCTAAAGAAGATCCTCTTCCATTAGAAAAGAAATCACCCGTTCTATCCTTTAAATCAATATGTGTTTGTAAATCGTTCGACTTAAAAGAAATTTCTTTTTGCTCGGTAAACCCTGTTAAATTGGCAGTATCTGCAGCAAACCAATTTGCATTATAAGAAAACAATTTTGATTCCATTTCTAAATTTTCTAACGACATAGCTCCTTCTCCTGTTAATCCTGTAGGTCTTAATACAACATTCCCATCAAAACTAGCCAGATTATTATAAAAATTAAATGGTGTTTGCATCTTACTTACTTTGTATCTTTTATTATAGGGCTGGTAAAGTCCAAAAGCTTCCGTGTTATCAACTTGGGGGAATTCAATTCCAAGTTCTACTTTAGTTAGTAAGAAATCCTGAGTAAATAATGCAGTAGAATCTGGGAAGAAATAGATCTCTTTAGATTTTGTTCTTGAATTCAGATATTCAAAATAACCACTGCCAAGAAGTCCGTCATTACTTAAAGATATTTCATTAAAATACTTAGATCTTCCACCATACATTTCATACCCTTCAGTAGGGGTTCTAGTTTTAAACCCTAAAGAATAATCTCTCATCATAGTAAGAGTATCCTGAAATATTGGAAATATATTTGCAGATTCAAAAGTGCCAGGAAATCTTAGTCCTTTACCATCAAAACTTTCCAAACTATCAATCTCAAAAGTATCTAAATGAAAAGAGAAGTTTTCTCGATTATACACTCCTCCAAAAGTTGATGGTTTGTCGTAATATGCATAAGAATCATCAAAACTCTTAAAAATTGGGAATTGTGGAAAACTATCTTTTCTGATTCCAGATTTATTTGTTGGCTCATCAATTCTTAAATCACCTGTAACTGATTGAATAACTGTTTGTATTCTTACTAATCTTTTCTCTCCATATTTATCAAACTGATAAGGTTCTATAGGCACTGAAAGTTGCACAGAATCAATTTTTTTCAAGTCAATTCTAAAATCATCATACTTAAAATTAAAATCTTGCCCATACAAAACAAACCTTTCATTACCTACAGAAACTCTTCCAGAAAAATCAAAATCTCTATTTTTTTTCACCTTAATATTTCTATTATATGGCTTAATATAAACCTTCCGAGTATTACTCAAATGAATAGATTCTACTCCGTTAATATTTAGATCTTTTGTAGATATATTTAATCTTGAATTTATAATCATATTATTACCTAAAATATCTGTAACTTCTGACTTAAAACGAATAACATCATAATCCGCAAGTTGAAGTCTGGCATTTATGTAATTATACAGTTTCTCTTGTACTTCAGCTCTATTTGTAGATACATCATAAAACAAAAATCCTTTATTTGATAAATTCATTAAATATGGCTCAATCTGATGTAATGGATATCCTGCATAATCAGCAAATTCTGCAGATGAAAAATTAGATCTGCCAAACTTACTAACTAACATTAATGGATTTACTTTATCAATCCCTCTTAACGAATAATACAACTCATCATTATAGGATGAGATAGATTCAAAATTTACATTTGAAACAGAAGTTGATGGCAATGAACCAAGTAAGATATTCTCTTCATCTATTTGCCATTCTATCAATTCTGCATCTATTGTTAATTGATGATAACTATTATAAATTGGAGCTCCAGAAACTCCTTTTTTATCTCTATAAAGTTTTAGTTTTCTTTCAGATTGACTGTACGTGAATTGTAAGGAAGGATGATACATAGAATCCTCATCAAAATACAATTTAATAGCAGCTGACGCTGAGTAAATAATATTCTTTTTAATGCTAAAACGAGCAGAATTTGCAACTAAAATTTTCTTTCCATTTTTATTAATAATTATTCTAGCAGAAGCGTCGCCTCTTCCATCTGCAATAAAATCTTTTCCTCTTAAAGTATATCCTCCTTTATAATCTACATCTGGCAAAATATTATCAAGTATAATATCTTTTTTATACGATTTAAAAACAGGATAATATTCTTCAGAACTTCCTGAAACCGCTTTATTTGAAAACTTACCAATTACAGGAACAGAAAATAATGATGTATTATAAAAATTAACCGAATCTGCCTTAAACTGAGATTCTTTTACATCAATGGAAAAAGTTGATAAATTCGCATAAACAGAATCTGAAGACCATCCCCTATCTTTCCAATCAACCTTACCTCCAACACCTTCAAATTTGTTATTCTGGATCCAATATTTTCCTTTTGTATCAGAAATCTGAAAAGAACCACTTCTATTACTACAATTCAAATCAATTTCAGAAGTAAAGTGAATATATGGCATCCCATTATTATCTTTAAAATAAAAAGTATTACAATCTGCATGCCACCTAACTGATTTACTATTCCTGAGTGTTTTTGTAGATAAAAAAGAAGAAGAAAATTCACAATATTTTAATAATTGCCTAGAAGAGGAATTCAGAACAATATTTTCAGAAACAGTAAGCCAATCTGAAAGTTTTGATTTATTTATTTCATCATCTTTTAACTGAATCACAACACTTAAAAAATCTCTAAAATAAGGAGTAGCCTTCATCTTCTTATCTAACATCAGGTTAGAGATGTTTCTAATGCTCTTCTGGTTGGGAGAGGATATCTCTCCTTTATCAAAACTCTTTGATATTTTCTTTGAAATCTGTTTTAGTTCATCATTTTTTGTTTGACTAAGAAATATGTCTAATTCAGATAAAAAGGTTTTGGAATCTTCAGAGAAAGAAGTTATTTTTTGAGACAAGGAAGTAAATGAAAACAATAAAAATACTCCAAGAATGAAGTATCTCCTCAACTTGTAAAATGTAATAAATCTCATTTATTTTTATTTTTATGAGAAATAAACTTCAAGTTTAAACTTTCAGATTTTTCTCTAGTTATGTCATCTAATCCTGCATCTGTAAAATCTACCTCATCTGAGAAAGTAAATGATAACTCTATATAATTCATTAAAATGATTTTATAATTTCAACAAAACTTTCTGCATTTAAAGAAGCTCCTCCAATAAGACCTCCGTCAATATTTTCTTTCGAGAATATATCTCTTGCATTTGTCGGGTTACAACTTCCTCCATATAAAATTGAGATATTATTTGCAAGTTCATCTCCATACTTCTGAGCAATAATTTCTCTAATAAATTTATGAATTTCTTCCGCCTGATCAGATGAAGCTGTTACTCCTGTACCAATAGCCCAAATAGGCTCGTAGGCAATAATAATTTTACGGAAATCATCTGAGGAAAGATGAAACAAACTCTCCGATATCTGGATTTTAAGCCAATTGAAATGAACTTCCTCTTCTCTTTGATCTAAACTCTCACCACAACAAAATATTACTTCCAGATTATTTTCTAAAGAAACATCCACTTTTTGTTTTAAATCTTCATTTGTCTCCTTAAAATATTCTCTTCTTTCAGAATGACCTATAATAGTATATTTTACATTTGCAGATCTAATTATCTCTGCAGAAATTTCTCCAGTAAAAGCACCTCTTTCTTCTTTACTTACATTTTGAGAAGCAGTATTTACTTTATCTAAATTTAAGCACATTTTATTTACTTTATACAAATGAATAAAAGATGGAGCAAACACAACCTCTACTTTATTATCTGAAGGAAGTAAGTTTATCACATCATTTATAAGATCTAAACCCTCATCTCTTTTTAGGTTCATTTTCCAATTTCCAGCTACTATATTTTTTCTCATTTCTTTTTAATTTAATCTGATACGTGGATCAATTATTGCATAAAGAACATCCACTAAAATATTTATTAGTACAAATACTGTAGCAATAATCATTACAGAACCCATTACTACTGGCATATCTAAGCTATTTAAAGCATCAACAATTTCTTTTCCTATTCCATTCCAAGCAAAAATATATTCTACAAATACAGCTCCTGCCAAAAGTGATGCAAACCAACCAGAAACAACAGTAACAACAGGGTTTAATGCATTTCGGAGTGCATGTTTAAAAACTACTATAAATCTACTTAAGCCTTTTGCGGTTGCAGTTCTAATATAGTCCATATCTAAAACCTCTAACATAGAATTTCTACTTAACTGAATGATTACTGACAAAGGACGAATACCTAAAGTAAAGGCTGGTAAAATAAGATTGTTCAGATTCATATACTGCCCCCTACCATAATCATCAACTTCATACAAACTTCCCGTCATATTTAATCCGGTGTATTCATGTAATAAATATGCAAAAAACCATGCTACAATAATTGATGAGAAAAATGATGGAATTGACATACCTAAGACTGAGAAAAATAAAATAGACTTATCTAATATTGAATTTTTCTTTAATGCGGACACTATACCTAATACGATTCCTAAGATTATAGCAAAAACTATAGAGGTAAAAGCCAAAACCAAAGTAACAGGGAATGTTTCTAATAAAATGGAGTTAACTGGTTTTCCTCTTTTTGCAAAGGATTCTCTAAGATAAGGAGTCTTTAAAACAATATTAGTAGATTTTATTTTCAGAATATCTACATAATTATATTTTTCTTCAGATAAATAAGTATAACTTTCTTCATTATCATCATGAAACGAAATAGGAGAAACATCATTTAAATAATAGAAATACTGATGCATAATTGGTTTATCAAAACCATACTTTTGTTTTAATAATTGAAGTTGCTCCGAATCTTCTCTTTGTGAGAGCATCATACGTGCAGGATCACCTGGCATAACCTGAAATAAAAAGAAAACTAAAGTTAATACTCCCCAGAGTACAAAACCTCCATAAAATAGTTTTTTTATTATATATCTACTCAAAAGATAAAATTATTCGTTCTCTAAAATTTTTCTCAATTCTTCAGCATTAAACTCATTATTTCCGGTTCCATCATAAAAACGCATTTGATTTCCATTTTCTAAATAAATTACTGCAGGATTTGAATAATTATATCCTAGTATTTCTATATATGAATTAATTTCATCATCTTCAATATAATTCTCTATTACTTGATAAGACAACTCTTTTCCAACAAAATTAAAGAAATCAGGAATCTTATCTGTATTTAAATCAGTGAAGATAATATGAATCTTGGGAAAGTTTTCTATTTCAGTTGACAGTTGGTA
>ENA-ORDR01000867-ORDR01000867.1-marine-metagenome-genome-assembly--contig:-NODE-867-length-14900-cov-3.324563_pt1 | contig 14900 bp, 14 predicted proteins | sample MGYA00240993_ERZ508538 | MGnify/ENA primary metagenome ERZ508538 (study PRJEB26207, sample SAMN05421999) | marine metagenome | isolation source: Monterey Bay, California, USA | place: USA:Monterey Bay... | reverse complement strand
TATTAAATGGAAGATCTAGTCCAAATTGACGAACATACCCTGCCGCTTGAGGAAGTCTTTGTCCTAATATAAATTGTTCTAACGCCATTATTCCAAGATCGGTTACCATAGCAGTACTTGCTCTTTCTGCAGAATGTCTTGCTACTGCGTGAGCTATTTCATGACCCATAACAGACGCTATTCCGTCTTCATTTTTAAGAATTGGCAAGATGCCTGAATAAAAAGCAATCTTACCACCAGGCATACACCAAGCATTTTTTGTTTGATCATCATCAACAAGAACAAATTCCCATTGAAAGTTCGATGTAGGATCTTCCTGAGAATTAGTTTCGTAATAAATATTAATTGCATCACGAATTTTAAATCCAATATCAACAATTTGATTATATTCTGAAGTACCAGTAATTAATTTTGATTGAGATTTAAAATTGTTGTACGCAGGAAAAGTTCTTGAATATAAAAAATCATCAGAGAGAATATTTAATTGCTGTCGATCGGATAAAGCAACTTCTGTACAAGAAGGTAAAATTAAGGATGAAGCACAAACACAGGAACATCCGTAAATAAACTTTCTCCTTGATATGTTATTAAAAACTGACATTAATTTCTAAATATAAAAAAAACACGATGAACTCAACCCTCCATATACCTAAAGCTGAAATTCATGTCCATCTTGAGGCAACTATAACACCATCTTTATGTAGAAAATTTGCCGAACGAAATAAAGTTAAGTTATCTGCGGATATATTTGGCTCTGAGTATGCTTATCAGTGGGAAGATTTTTATGATTTTATTAAAAGATATGACATTGTAACCTCAGTTATTCATACACCAGAAGATTATTATGAGCTCACATATGCATATCTAAAAGAATGCGCTTCTCATAACGTTCTTTATGTAGAAGCAATGGTTTCATCAACACATGCAAAAGCAAAGGGTATGACTTACCATTCTTTTTTAGATAGTGTTCATCAAGCCTCGCTTGACGCTGAAAGAGATTTTGGCATTGTTTCAAGATATTTAATGAATGGAATACGGCATTTAGGTGCTGAATCAGTTCAAGGAACAGCCGAAGAAGTTCTTAGTAATCCCCATCCTGCTCTTGTAGGTTTTGGTTTAGCAGGTGATGAATTACATTTTCCACCACATTTATTTACGAAAACTTTTGAAATGTTAAAGCAAGAGTCATATCCCATAACAGTACATGCAGGTGAATGGGATGGGCCAGAAAATATACGTAATGCCATTCATCTTTTACATCCGACTCGATTAGGTCATGGTGTTCGCTCTATTGAAGATTTAGATTTAGTAAAAGAAATTATTGATAAAGATATTGTTTTAGAAACGTGTCCTACAAGTAATATTGCTACAAAAATTTATGAAAATTATGAAATGCATCCTGTAAAAAAATTGCATGATTTAGGTGTAAGAGTAACTGTGAACTCTGATGACCCTCCTTTTTTTAATGCAACAATTCAAGGAGAGTACGAAGCGATGGCCGGTATTGGTTTTACTGAAAATGAACTTTTATCTATGACACGCAATGCTATCGAATCTTCTTTTTTAGAAGAGGATAAAAAAAATAAAATCTTAACTAAATTAAATTAGATAATTTTACTAACGGTCTTGCCCCATAGTGAGAGATTATCTCTGCTGCGGCAATAGATGCGTAGTTACCGCATGTAGCAAGATCTTTTCCCTTTGCCATACCAAATAAAAAACCACCCGCATACAAATCCCCTGCACCTGTAGTATCTACGACTCTGTCAACTTGCACTGGATTAATTTGGATGACCTCATCATTGTTTACAATAACAGAACCATCAGCAGATCTTGTAATAGCAACAATCATATTTAATGATTTTGCATATTCTACAGCTTTCTCAAAACTATCAGTTTCACACTGCGCTTTAATTTCATCTTCATTGGCAAATAAAATATCTACATCATTTTCTATAAGTTCTTTGAAGGACTCTCTATGCCTATCTACACAAAACAAGTCTGATAAAGTAAAGGCAATTTTTTGATTATCTGACTTACATATATCAACCATTTTTTTCATTGCCATTTTGGCATCTTGATTATCCCACAAATATCCTTCTAGATAAGCAATTTTATGATTAGTTATATGAGCTGGTTGAATATCATCAGGTCCAATCAAGGTCCCTGCTCCTAGAAAAGTACACATGGTTCTCGTTCCATCATCTTCAACAAAAATAGTGCAACAACCAGTTGAAATATCAGGGGAAGTAAAACCAAGAGGGAATTGTAATCCTTCCCTCACCATATCTTTTTGAAGAAATATTCCTACTTCATCATTTTTTATTTTACCAATAAAGCTACCATTTCCGCCAAAAGAAGTGATACCAAACATCGAATTTCCAAGGGATCCTCCTCCAGCCATTTCTTTAATAGAATAGTTATTATGAAGAGAGTTTTTTAAATCTTCATCGATTAAATTCATGGAGTCACGATTTAAATTATTTTTCTCAACCTCATCTTTGTCTGATGGGATGATTGCATCGACCATCGCGTTCCCAATGCCAACAATATCTAATTTATCTGTCATTTGTTTTTTTAAAAATGGGTAGTAGTTGTACTATAATCACGCCTGTAAAAATTGCAAGACATCCAAGAAATTTATTTAAATCTAAAGTTTGATTAATAAGTAACCATCCTGCGATTGTTGCAAAGACACCTTCCATAGATAAAATAATAGCTGCAGGAGCAGGACTTGCTTTTCGTTGTGCGATTATTTGTAAAGTATATCCTAAACCAGCAGATAGAACTCCCGTGTACAATATTTCAAACCATTCAATCGAAATATTTTTTAAAGTTGGACTCTCATAAATTCCAGCAATAAAAAGAGAAATAAGAAAGACAATAAAATATTGAATAGTTCCATAAGTTAAGGGTGAGTTGAATTGTTTCATAAAAACATCAATGAGGATTATGTGAACAGCGAAACAAAAAGCTGCAATAAATATTAATGAGTCTGATTGCTGTATCTCGATACTTTGGTTTGATGATAATAAATACGAGCCCAAAACACATAACAGTATGGCAATCCAAATTACCCAATGTAGTTGAGATTTAAAAACAAAGCGTGAAATAATTCCTACGATAGGAACATACAGCGTGGTAATAAATGCAACGTTAGAAATTTGAGAAACCTGAAGCGCGTATTGTTGTAATCCCATACCTAGAAAAAGAAAAATACCTGTAGCAATTGTTAAAATTAATAATTTTGAGTTAGAAAAAATTTTAGCAAAATTATTTCTTTCAAAATAAAGAGCTAAGGGCAATACTGTTATCGTAGCAAAAAAAAATCGTGAGAAACTAAATGTAAAAGGGCCAATTGAACCCATGCCTGTTGTTTGGGAGACAAATGCTGTCCCCCATATCAAAGTAGCAATGAGCATTAATATATTAGCGCGAGTTTGAGACATTAAAAAACTATCTATTTAGTTTTTTTACTTTTTCTTGATCAATCCACCAAGACTCAATCACAATACCGTATAGTGGAATTGTTTCTGGGAACTCAAACATATCCCAATAAGCAATTCTATCAGTGTTACTATGATATAAGGGGATAACATAATGGTTCCATAAAAGAACTCTATCTAAAGCATGTATAGCCGTTGTTAGTTCTTCTCTTGTTTTAGCTCCCACTAATTGTTCTATTAGAAAATCAACAACCTCACTATCAACACCAGCATAGTTTCTGCTTCCCTCTTTTTTCCCTACCTCAGATCCATAGTAAAACTGTTGTTCATTTCCTGGGCTGAGACTAACATTCCATGAAGCTTTAATCATATCAAAATCATAATTTAATAAACGTGCTTGATACTGAGAAGAATCCACAGTGCGCACATTCATTGTTATACCAAGTACTTCTAATGTTTTTTGAAAAGCTAATGCTATTCTCTCTACTGAAGGACTAACAATTAAAAACTCAAATTCAAAATGCTTACCATCCTTCATAAGTTTTCCATCACTGACAAACCAACCTTCTTCTTCTAATATTTTTTTGGCTATTCTTAAGTTATCTCTTGGGTTACCACTTCCATCAGTCTTTGGTGGTGCATATGTTGCAGTAAATATTTCAGCAGGTAACTGATCTTTAAAAGGCTGTAATAATTGTAATTCTTTTTCAGACGGTAAACCGGTTGAAGCTAAAGGCGAATTATCAAAATAGCTATCAGTTCTCACATAGGCATTGTTATATAGAACTTTATTGATCCATTCATGATCATATGCAAAAGATAACGCGTACCTAACTCTTGGATTACTAAAAATATCCTTGCGTGAATTAAAAATTAAAGCATTCATCCCAGAAGGTCTATCATTTTTCATTTCATTTAAAACAACATGACCATTTGAGACAGCATCGAAATTATATTCAGAAAACCATCTTTTGGCATTATACTCACGACGATAATCATACTCTCCAACCTTAAAAGCTTCTACAAGCACATTAGAGTCTTTGTAATAATCATAAATTATTTCATCAAAATTATATTGCCCTTTATGAACAGGTAAATCCTTTGCCCAATAATCTTCTACTCTTTGATATTTTATTTGACGACCTGGCTCTAAACTTTCAATACGATAAGGACCACTTCCAAGAGGTATGTCGAGGAAAGTTTTTGTAACATCAATTTCGCTATAATATTTTTTTGGAATAATAGGTAGAAACCCCGCAACAATAAGAGGAAGTTCTTTATCTTCGTTATTAATGAAATTCATTTTTATTCCATTAGTCCCTATCATTTCAGTTGAAGTGACTTTCCCGTAAGTCTTTTTTTGATTTGGCGTTCCTTTAGTTTGAAAAGTTTCTAAACTAAACAATACATCTTCTCTGGTAATAGATGAGCCATCATGAAACTTTGCATTAGGATTAATATAAAATGTGATAGACGATCTATCTTCAGGCATATCAGCATACTCTGCGATTAAACCGTATAAAGTAAAAGCTTCATCCCATACTCTTCTCATTAGCGTATCATTGATGTATCCAAGACCAGCAGCCTTCGATCCTTTAAATGCTACTCTATTTAAATTATCAAATGCACCATATGCACCAAATCGAACAACACCCCCTTTAGGAGCATTAGGATTAACATAATCTAAATGCGTAAAACCCTCTTCATATTTTGGTTTGCCGTGCATAGCAATTCCATGAGTTTTTTCAGCAAAAGTTGCGGAATTATAAAAGGTAAAAAATACACTAACAACCAAGAAATATTTAAGATTCATAGTAAGTTTGTATCAACTAAATAAGGTATTTTGAAGAGGAAGTTCTTTGAAACTACTCTTTTTCTATTTACGATATATATAATAATCAGATGAAAATTTTACCCTCAGAAATAACTCCTTATAAAAACTATTTGAATAGGAGAAAATTTATCAAATCATCTGTTGCGACTGGTTTAGCCTTAGGTGCATCAACAGGTCTTCATGCAAATCACTCATCTGATCAAAGTGTGTACGCTAATCAACTTGATGAAAATGATAAATTAAATAGCTTTGAAGAGATCACCACCTATAATAACTTTTATGAGTTTGGAATGGGTAAGACTGATCCTTCTGAAAACTCAGGTGACTTCAAACCTAAACCTTGGTCAATATCTCTTGAGGGATTAATTAATAATCCTCAAGTTCTTGATTTAGAAAAATTGTTAAAACAAGTAACGGTTGAAGATAGAATTTATAGATTAAGGTGTGTTGAAGCGTGGTCAATGGTAATTCCGTGGCAAGGTTTTCCTTTATCAGAATTAATTAAAATAGCTGACCCTTTATCATCGGCAAAGTTTATTCAATTTGTTACAGTATTCAGACCTGAGGAAATGCCTGGTCAAAAAAGACAATTACTACCCTGGCCTTATGTAGAAGGTTTACGTATGGATGAAGCGATGCATCCTTTAACTATATTATCTACAGGAATGTATGGGCATGATTTACTTAATCAAAGTGGTGCGCCACTTCGATTAGTGGTGCCTTGGAAATATGGTTTTAAGTCTATTAAATCAATTTCTTCTATTCGGTTTGTTGACAAACAACCTGAGGCTACATGGTCTATGATGGCTCCTAGCGAATATGGTTTTTATTCTAATGTAAACAATCTTGTCGATCATCCTAGATGGAGTCAGAATACTGAAAGACGTATTGGTGAATTTAAAAGACGAGAGACTCTGATGTATAATGGATACGAAGAAGAGGTTAGTTATTTGTATGAGGGAATGGATTTAAGAAAATACTATTAATTAATGATAACCACTCAATCATTTAAAAAAATTAAACCTTTAATATTTTTAGGCATATTTTTTCCAAGTATATTTTGGTCGTATCAATTTATCAACGGATCTTTAGGAGTAAATCCCATAGAGAAATTTATGGATAATATGGGCGAGATGGCTCTACGTTTAATAGTATTAACCTTGTTTATTTCTTCTTTAAGTGAATTTAAAAAATTTCGTTTTTTAATTGATGTGAGAAGAATGATTGGATTATTTGCTTTCTTTTATGTGTCCTGCCATTTTTTAACTTACATAGCCCTTGATCATTTCTTTGATATGAATTTTATAATTAAAGATATTATTAAAAGACCTTTCATCACTTTTGGGTTTATTAGTTTTGTTTTTTTAATTCCACTAGTCATTACGTCACCAAAAAAAATGTTAAAAAAATTAGGCTTTAAAGTATGGAAAAAAATTCACTATTTAATTTATCCTGCTGCAATTTTATCAAGTGTACATTTTTATATGTTGGTAAGAGCAAATAAAATTGAGCCAGCAATTTATATTTTTTTAATTCTAGTATTACTACTCTACAGATTATATTTTAAAATTATTCTTCCTCAATTGGCTCGGTAATAGGATTAAGCTCCATACCCGCTGGTGTTATATTTCGAGGAAGTGGAACGTATTGTGATTCACTGTCTGCTGGAACAGCTCTTTTAGTCATACGATACAAGCCAAAAACACCTAGTAAAGCATGAACTAAAATAAGATATATATGAAAGCCATTAGGACCAATTATGCTCATAACTCCTGAAACTATAAGAGGGCCTAGAACAGAACCAATTCCAATAAGCCTTACAAAAGCAGAACTCGCAGCAACAATTTCATTTTGTTCTAGGAAATCATTAGTATGAGCAATGGCCAGAGAATACATTGGTAATGATGCGCACGAGTAAAATGCTGTCAAAATGAAAAACAACGTAAGAGAAATATAAGAAGAGCCAACTATGAGCACACATAATCCTGAAGCTATAAAAGTAACTCCTATTAAAATTATTCTTCGATCCATCTTGTCTGATAAATACCCAACAGGCCACTGTGATAATGCACCAAACGAAGTGATAATAACCATAAAAATTGAAACTTCTAATATACTTAATCCTTTTGCTGTTGCATAAACAGCGCCATATCCAAAAACAACACTATGAGCTAAACCTGTAAATAATGCTCCTACAAAACCTAAAGGAGAAATGGCATAAAATTCTGACATAGAAAAACTTTTTGTATTAGTCGTATTAGGCTGATCTGTTACTGAGAGAAGAATAGGCAATAAAGCAAAAGATAACAAAACAGATACCAAGATGAATAAATCAACTTTTAAAGGATCACTGATATTTAAAAGTAATTGTCCTAAACCAAGAAAAACAAAAGTGATAATCATATAGATAGATAGAAGTTGTCCACGAGTTTGGTTAGTTGATTTTTCATTTAACCAACTTTCCATAATAATATAAATTCCTGATAAACTTATTCCTGTAAAAATTCTTATAACAAACCAGGAATAAGGATCTAAAAAAATTGAATGAAGCAATATTGCAATTGATGCTAAAGAAGCAAGAGCAGCAAATACGCGTATATGTCCAACACGTTTTAAAAAAATAGGTATAAGAACGGAACCTGTTAAAAATCCAGTGTAAAATCCAGTAATAATTAATCCTGTAGAGATAAAACTAAAACCTTCGAGAACAGATCTAACACCAATTAAAGTTCCCTGAAGTCCATGACCTAAACAAATGATCCCAAACCCAAAAAAAAGAGCCCAAGTATTGCGTAGGACAGTAAACATTTTAAGTTATTATAATTTAAAAATTAATATTCTTCTTCACCCTCTTCAGGTGTAACTATGCCTGCATCAGCAGCTGGATCGATTTCAGTTTCATCTTCAAGAAGAACTGTATCATCCTCCAAATTATCTTCATTATTATCAACATCCAAATTCTCAATATCAAGCTCATCATCTTTTTCTTTAGCTTTTGGTGGAATTGGATTTACTAGAGGAGCAGCATTTGTACTGCCTGGTTTTCTTCCACGTCTAGGTCTAGACATTGTAGTAACTTCTATTTCTTTACCACATTCAGGACATTCTAACTCAGATCTACCCAGATCGTAGTATTGTTTACTACACATTGGACAAATTCTTTTTTCTCCCCAAGATTCTTTATACATATTATTTACTCTTTTTCTTTAACGTATATTTTACCACAATAACCACAAACTACTTTGTCTTGATTATCAAAACTGTAGTAAACTGCGGGGTGTCCTAAACCATCTTGACCCCCATCGCAACATATAGTTTCTGTTTCTGAGCTTACTTTTATAATATTTTCTTCCACTTTTTTGGCTATAGGAAATTAAATCTCAATAGTCTAGGATTTTCGTAATTTTTTAAGTTATTTGAAAATATAAAATTGTAATTCCTGTACATATTATAACCGATGGCATTACCCTTTTGCGAGCATCTGTCTCTTTTAATAAGTAAAAACTAAGAAGAGTCGCCAATACGATGCTTAATTCGCGAATACTTGAGACATACGCAATTTCAATAAACTGCATTGACCACACCACGAGCCCATACCCTAGAATAGCAAGAATTCCAGCTGCCACCCCATCCTTTATTTTGTAGCTGTTTTTTTTTTGTAAACCAGTTTCTGAAAAAAAGGCATAAATAAGCATGGGCATTCCATTTAATAACAGCATCCAGTATATAAACGTAAATGCGTTCTCACTTTTTCTAACCGCTATACCATCTAAGATTGTATAGGTTGATATTAAACCAGCTGTTGTGATTGCAATGATGAAGGCTGATCTGTTAAATTTTTTTGTTGTTAAAAAAGATATCATAAATAACCCTAAACAAATTAAAATAATACCTATGATACCTGCTAAGTTGATATCAGCTCGTAAAATTAAAATACTTATTAGTCCAATTATTAAAACAGAACCGCCTCTTGCAATTGGATATACAAATGAAAGATCTCCGTGTTGATAAGATTTAACTACGCTGTAACGATAAAAGCCATGCAAAAATGTTGTTGCAACAATAAAAAACCATATAGTTGTTGTTGGAAATGGCACTGTGAATATTAAGGGAAGAAATATAATTATTTCTATAATTGATGTTATGCCCATTATTGCTAAACCATTTTTACTCTTCTTAACGATAGTGCTCCAACCCGCATGACAGAACGCAGCAAATATAATTATTAAAAAAACAAAACTCAGAGACAAATCTTATTGGTTTTATAGGTAAATCAATATAGATACCAGTTTTTAACAATTTCAAAATATGACACAGACAATTACAATAAACGAAAGAGACTACACAGGATTACCAACTTCAACAGCAATAGTTATTTGTTTGGATGGTAGTCAAAAAGAATACTTTGAAGAAGCTTCAAAATTAAACTTAACACCCAACTTAGATAAAATAATAAATACTGGAGAAAATTTGTTAGCAAATAGTGCTATTCCTAGTTTTACTAATCCCAATAATATCTCTATTGTTACAGGAAGACCCAGTTCAGTTCATGGTATCTGTGGTAATTTTTTCTATACTCCATCTACAGGTGAAGAAGTTATGATGAACGATCCTCAGTTTTTAAGAGCGCCTACAATTTTTCAAAAATATTATGAGCAAGGAGCTAAGATTGCAATTATAACAGCAAAAGATAAGTTAAGAAAATTATTATCTCACGGTCTTAACTTTAATGATTCTCGAGCAATTTGTTTTTCTTCAGAAAAATCTGATCAAGCGACGATAAGTGAGAATGGAATAGATAAAATTAATGATTGGCTTGGTATGGATGTTCCTGATGTCTACTCTCAAGGACTATCTGAGTTTGTAATGGCTGCTGGAGTTAAGCTTCTTCATGAGTTTAAACCTGATATTATGTATTTATCTACAACAGATTTTATTCAACATAAATATGCACCAGGTGATCAAGTGGCAAATAAATTTTATGCTATGTTTGATAAATATATTGGAGAATTAAATATAAATAATAATTCAATTATTATTACTGCTGATCATGGCATGCAACCTAAGTCAAAAGCTGATGGTTCACCTAATGCAATATATCTCCAAGATATTTTGGATAAAAAATTCGGAAACAATTCTTCAAAGGTAATTCTTCCAATTACTGATCCTTATGTAGTACATCATGGCGCCCTTGGATCATTTGCAACAATTTATTTAGAGGATAAATCTAAAATTAATGATGCAATGGAAGAGATCAAAAAAATAAAGGAAATAGAAGTTGTTGTTTCTAATGAAGTCGGGTGTGAAGAATACGATTTACCAAAAGATAGAATGGGAGATATTATTTGTATGTCTTCCCAATATATGACTATCGGTTCATCTGAAAGCTCCCATGATCTGAGTAAGTTAAAAGAGCCACTGCGTTCACACGGAGGACTTCATGAAAGAGAGGTGCCTTTTATCTCTAATAAAAAAATCAATTCTTTTTTAAGTGATAAAAAGTTAAATAATTACGATGCATTTTATTATGCAATAGCAGGAGCAATGTAATGACAAATATAATTAAGCACCAATCTATGAGAATTGCTGGAAAAAAAGTAGATGCAGAAAAAAATATTAATGTGCACTATCCTTACACAAATGAAATAATTGGCACAGTGCCAGCTGGGAGTGCTGAACACGCTAAACAAGCATTAGATATTGCAACTAAGTATCAACCAAAATTAACTCGATATGAAAGACAACAAATTTTACAAAAAACAGCTGAGGAACTTGTTAGAAGAAAAGAAGAAGTATCAGATGTCATTACATATGAATTAGGTATATCAAAACAAGACTCACTCTATGAAGTTGGAAGAGCTTTTGATGTTTTTTCACTAACTGCACAGTTGTCTATTTTAGATGATGGTGAAATATTTTCATGCGATTTAACTCCACACGGCAAAGCAAGAAAAATATTTACTGTAAGAGAACCTCTTAGAGCTATATCTGCTATTACACCTTTTAATCACCCGCTTAATATGGTCGCTCATAAAATTGCACCTTCAATTGCGACAAATAATTGTATGGTATGTAAACAGACAGAACTAACACCTATGACAGCAATGCTACTAGCAGATATCTTATATGATGCAGGCCTTCCTCCTGAAATGTTTTCAGTTATCACTGGCTGGCCTCAAGATATTGGTTTAGAAATGATACAAAATCCAAATATTGATCTCATTACTTTCACAGGCAGCGTTGGAGTTGGAAAATATATTGCTGAACAAGCTGGATATAAAAGGACCGTTTTAGAGTTAGGAGGTAATGATCCTCTAATAGTTTTAAATGATTTAAGTGATGATGATTTAAAAAAAGCGGTGGAGTTAGCAGTAACTGGAGCAACAAAAAATTCAGGACAAAGATGCACAGCTGTTAAAAGAATTTTATGTCAAAATAAAATAGCTGACAAGTTTGTTGAAATGGCGTTAGAGAGAGCCAAAAAAATTAAATTTGGTGATCCAATGAATTTATCCACCGATTTAGGAACAGTTGTAAATGCGGAAGCGGCAGAACTTTTTGATAAGAGAGTATCGATGGCTGAAGAAGAAGGAGCAAAAGTTTTATACCATCCTGGAAGAAAAGGAGCGCTTCTACCTCCTATTGTTGTTGATCATGTTGATTATAAAAGTGAATTGGTTTTAGAAGAAACATTTGGACCAATTATTCCTATTATCCGTGTTCCAGATGAAGATGAAGAAGTAATAAAAATATCTAACTCTACGGCTTTTGGTCTATCATCGGGTGTTTGTACAAATAATTTTATGCGAGCAAAAAATTATATTAAAAATCTTGAAGTGGGCACTGTAAATATCTGGGAAGTTCCAGGCTATAGAATTGAAATGTCCCCATTTGGCGGAATCAAAGACTCCGGACTTGGTTATAAAGAGGGTGTTATTGAAGCAATGAAAAGCTTTACTAATGTTAAAACTTTTTCTCTTCCTTGGTAGAGAAATACATCCTAGTATTATAAATTAATTATTTATAAGCATTAAAAATTTTAAATGACGAAAAAAAATTTTAGATTTTTTGATAACAGGCAAAAATATTTATTATTTGTGACAACCACGAATGAAAAAAATGTAATTGCTGATAATATCCACCCACATATTAAAAAAATTAAACCTACTAAACCTGCTCTAAAAATATTTGACGCTGGTATGGGAGATGGCTCGCTCTTGATGAATGTGATGAGACAATCACATCAAGAGCACCCAAATATTCCTCTTTTGATATCGACAAAAGAAATTAGTATGGAGGACGTACGATTGGGTTTAGAAAAATTACCCGATAGATTTGTTGAACATAAAAATACAGTTTTCATAATATCAAATCTTCATTATGCAGAAGCGGCTGACTTACAATCAAGAAACCCAAACAAACAAAAACAAATTAATTGGAAGTATGTAAAATTAAAAGGCAATTCATCTATTGATTTTGCCAATCAACTAAGAACCCTTAATCCTTTTTTAGAAAAAAATTGGCAAATAGAGAGAGCTGCTAAAACAGGAAATCCAACTTATAAAACTCCTTCAGTTTTAGTGATATACCGTGATGATCAAGAGTTTGTTCTAAGCGATATAATTCCAAGTAAGCCTAACCCGTCAAATAAGTTTGATTTAATTATTGCTTCACAACCTTATCGTTCAAGAATTTCAGCAGAAAAAAAAGCAAAATACGTTATTAATCCAATGATCAAGGCACTTGCACCTAAAGGTCAATTAATCATTATTCACGCAGCTGGAAAAGATCCTGCTAATCAAATAATTAAAAAAATATGGCCTAAAGAAAATCCCTTCCCAGCTTTGGCGAGTGAGATTACAAAATATTTAAAATCAAATCTTCCAAAAGAACAATTAAAAAAATTAAGTTTCTTAAAGAAAAAAATAATTCGATGTAAGCTGCGAGCCCTCCCTAATGAAATACAAGGAGGAATTGCTACATCTGTAATATTCTCTGCTTGGAACGTTGCTATTTATGTGAATCAAATTGATGACTCTAAAGTGCTAGATGAAGAAAAAAATCAACGATATCAAAAAATAGTCTCTTCAATTATTAATAAAAATAATGGTTTATATTTTAATAATGAAATATTTGTAATAACAAAAAGTTAAACTTTAATTATCCGTAAACTAATTAACGTCTGTTTTAAAGAATCTTCACTGTGAATTAATTTTATGTAAAATTACTGGATCAACATGTGTATCCGATAAGTGAATAATTTTCATAAGTTAAAAAGTAGTTTTAAAATAAATATATTTTTTAAATTCTTTTTGTAAGTCTATACTTACTCTTGCATGTACTTTGCCTTGTCGACCTTGAAATGAACTTTTTTCTTCAATGGGAAATACTCCTTCATGCCATACGTTAGGGTGGATATATAATCCTTGCGAACCATCAAAATAAAAAGCTTTAAAATCTCCAACTTGGACGTCATCACCTGGTAAAGCTAAGGGAGAGATAAAAGGACTTTTTATTGAGGGATAGAAAAGTTGTCCCCCATCAGGATGATAATTAACATGCCATATATAAATATGTTCTGGAAGTTTATATTCTGTAATTGGCTCACTACCAGGAGGTAAGGCATGCCCCAGTATATATTTACCATCTACTTCATAATCGCTCTTATGTTGAACAGCATTGTTTTGACCATACAAGGTGCTACCGTCCCACCAAGCATCAAACGATCCTTCGGTACTACCCGCCTCATTTCCTGTGCCTTCATCAATCTCACGCCAACCTTGTTTCGGCCATGTTACAACCTCAATATCACTATTTTCATATGAGTCGATAAGATATCCATACCCTTTAAGGGTTTCATTGGTAGCTTTAATTAAAGGAATTTCAACTGCGTCTGCACTACTCATAAATTTATTTTTAAATCACTAATAACTTCTTTAACAGCAACAAGTGTATCTCTCATATCTTGATCATTTAAATTTCCAATACATCCAATACGAAAAGTATCTGCAACAGTTAATTTGCCAGGATAAATAAGAAAGTTTTTATCGCTAAGAGCATTATAAAATTTTTGAAAATTAAAATTTGGATCATTTGGTTGTTTAAACGTTATAATAATTGGAGCTTGCAAATCATCAGGTAAGAGTTGTTCAAATCCAATTTCTTTCATCCCTTCACAAATTATCTTACAATTATTTTTATATCTCTTGTGACGTCCTTCAATTCCACCTTCTTTTTTATGTTCTGCAATCGCTTGATTGAAAGCTGCTAAAACATGTGTTGGTGGGGTAAAGCGCCATTGTTTGTTTTTTTCCATAGCTACCCATTGATCATACAAGTCTAAACTTAAAGAATGACAATTGCCTTTTGCTTTTTCTATCACTTCATTTTTCATTAAAATAAATCCTACACCTGGCACACCCTCAAGACATTTATTTGACGACGCAGCAACAGCATCAAAAGTAATATTTTTACTACTTAGAGGCAATGCCCCGAATGCACTCATAGCATCTATAAACAGAGATAAGTTTTTTCTCTCAACGAGATTTGCAATATCGTTTATGGGATTCAATATTCCTGATGTTGTTTCACAATATACAGCAAAGACATGTGTGAGTTGT
>ENA-ORDR01000866-ORDR01000866.1-marine-metagenome-genome-assembly--contig:-NODE-866-length-14901-cov-6.894765_pt1 | contig 14901 bp, 10 predicted proteins | sample MGYA00240993_ERZ508538 | MGnify/ENA primary metagenome ERZ508538 (study PRJEB26207, sample SAMN05421999) | marine metagenome | isolation source: Monterey Bay, California, USA | place: USA:Monterey Bay... | reverse complement strand
TGAAATTGAATGATATTGCTCCTTAAATAATCTTTATCTAGGTGTGTGTAAATTTCAGTTGTTGTAATGCTTTCATGTCCTAGCATTTCTTGTACGGCACGCAAATCAGCTCCCCCTTCAATTAAATGAGTGGCAAAACTATGCCTAAAAGTATGCGGACTAATTTTCTTTTTCAATCCAATTTCTGCAGCTAATTTCTGAATTATTAAGAAAATCATTACTCTAGTAAGTCCTGCGCCTCTGTTGTTTAAAAACACAAAATCTTCTTGTCCTTTTTTTATAGTTTGATGATTTCGCACCTCATTAATATAAGTAGTAAGATATTTTAAAGCTCTCCCTCCAATAGGAGCTAGGCGTTCTTTATCTCCCTTTCCTATAACTTTTAAGTAGCCCTCATTAAAGTAAATATTGCTGAGTTTTAAGTTTGTAAGTTCGGATACACGCAAGCCACAAGAGTAAAGAGTTTCTAGTATTGCTCGGTTGCGTTCTCCTTGTTTGTTGCTTAAATCAACAGCTGAAATAAGTTTGTCAATCTCAATTAATGATAAGGTATCAGGTAATTTAAATCCTACTTTCGGACTTTCAATAAGCTCAGTAGGGTCGTATTTTATGTAATCCTCAATAATAAGGTATTTGTAAAATGCCTTTATTCCTGATATTATCCTTGCTTGTGAGCGAGCTGCAATCCCATCATCTTTCAATTCTGCTAGGAAATCAGATATGTTTTCTCTTTGTATTTTGAGTTCATTAAGTTTTAAAGGTATGGCATAATTGGCAAACTTTTTGATATCACGAATATAAGCTTGTACCGAGTTATCGGATAGCGATCGCTCAATCTGCAAGTAAGATTTAAAGCCTTTTATTGATGATTCCCAACTCATTTATGTAGATTTGCTCCTATGAAGGTAATGATTATTAACGGACCAAATTTAAACTTATTAGGCAAAAGAGAAGAAGCTATTTATGGCAATATTTCTTTTGATGATTATTTACTGACATTGCGAGAGGAGTTTAAAGATTTTACGATTGATTATTTTCAATCTAATGTAGAGGGGGAGTTGATTAATAAATTGCAGGAAGAAGGTTTTTCTTATGATTATATTCTGCTGAATGCTGGAGGTTACACACACACCTCAGTTGCCTTAACGGATTGCGTAAAAGCGATTGAAACTCCTGTTATTGAAATACATATTTCTAATATTTATGCTCGTGAAGAATTCAGAAAAAAATCATTATTGTCTCCTAACTGCAAGGCAGTTATTTGTGGGTTAGATTTGGATTCTTATAAAGCAGCATTATCTACTTTATAATACCTTCCTAATCCTTACTAATTTAGTAAGTAAATCTTCTAATTTATCCAGTTGCAACATATTAGCGCCATCTGATTTTGCTTTGGTAGGGTTTGGGTGTGTTTCTAAAAATAATCCGTCAACTCCTGTAGCAATTCCCGCTTTGGCAATGGTTTCAATCATTGCTGGCTTTCCTCCCGTTACGCCACTGCTTTGGTTGGGCTGTTGCAAGGAGTGTGTGATATCTAATATAACGGGTACTCCAAATTCCTGCATGGCTGGGATACCCCTGAAGTCAACCACCATATCTTGGTAGCCGAACATAGTCCCTCTGTCGGTTAGCATTACGGAATTATTCCCGCTTTCCTTTACTTTGGTTACGGCATGTACCATGCTTTCTGGAGCTAGGAACTGTCCTTTTTTGATGTTTACCACCTTACCCGTTTTTGCTGCTGCTATTAGTAAGTCTGTTTGACGGCACAAAAAAGCAGGTATCTGCAATACATCCACATATTGGGCTGCAATTGCGGCTTCCTCTGCCGTGTGTATGTCCGTTACGGTTGGTATGTTGAAGCGTTCGCCCACTTTTTTTAGGATGCTTAAAGCCTCTATGTCACCAATTCCTGTAAAAGAATCCAGGCGGCTCCTGTTTGCTTTTCGGTAGCTTCCTTTAAAGATGAAAGGGATTTCCAATTTGTTCGTTATCGCAAGGATTTTTTCTGCAATTTCCATTGCCATTTCTTCTGATTCAATAGCACATGGTCCTGCTAATAAAAAGAAGTTTCCACTCCTCTGATGTTGTATTTTGTTAATTTTTGCAAGCATAATTAAAATTGTAATAAAAAGTTAAAATATACACTCATTGATTTTGCTTTGTCTCCTGCTAAAAGGTCTTCTAAGTGCTGTGTTCCTATAGTAAATCTGTTTCTTTTTCCTTTTGATAATGCTAAGCCAATATTGAAATCATTACTATAGCCTCCATAGGATAAAGTAGGTAGTGCATCAAAGTATTTAAGTTTACTTACTGCTGATGCCCAATAAAGTGGCGCATAATTGGATTCTCTTATTCCTTGTCCGATTTTAGAAAAGGAGAGAGGAGAATTATCATAATAGGGTTGCCACTTTACATTTACACCTGCTGAGATAGTTTCAAAATATTCTGATGTACTTGGTCGCATTGCAGAAAAACCAAAGTTAGCAGGTATGTAAGTTTTTACTGATTTATTTTCAGTTTTTACTTCATCAACTGAGTTGTGTTCATCAAGTAATGAATCATTAAATGTCATGATATCAGTAATTACTACTCCACTAAAACTAAAGTTGCTATCAGTAATAAGTGTTGTAGATTTCCTGTTCCACATAATAAAACCAGCATCATGTAAATAAAGATTTATTTTATGGTTTCTAACGATAAAGTCAGTTGATAAATCAAGCGCTAAACCATTACCATTTCTTGCAAAGGGATCTAATGATGAGGTGTCAGTAACAAATGCATGCATGTCATAAGCTACATCTAATCTAATTCCATTAGTGTCAGTAAATAGTGAGCCATTATTTACAATAAATGATGCATGATGATTACCTGCAAGAAAAGATGCTCCAACAGTAATACGAGTAGCATTATAGTTAAATGTATAATCAATTTTATATTGCTGAAATCTGTCTATTCTGATATTTGTATTAGAAAAATCAAGTGTTTCATTCTGGTAATTAAAGTTTCCATAAAAACCTAACTTCATCAAATCATCAGAAAATGAAGCATTGATTAGGTTTCTATCGTAAGCACTAATACCAAAATTGTACTGAGTGTTTTTAAAGCTAAAGCCATTGCTAATTTCAGAATAAAACACATTATTATCATTACCCAAATTAATCCAATTAGCCTTCAGGCTGTCTGTTATAAATCCTCCATAAAGCATAGTGTTTAGGAAGTCTTTATTTAATCCATCACTTTCAAATAACAGATTTGTGTTCCATTGAAACTGATTTTTATAACTTCTAGTAGTTTCTAGCTTTTCTTGAGAAAATAGAAAAAGGGGAGTGCAGAGTATTAAAATTATTTTTTTCATTATTCTCCTATTGTTTTATTTAGTTTAGCACTGATTGTAATATCTAATTCATAGTCAGAATAAATATTTATGAACTCATTGTTTTGAGCAGTGCTAAATGATGAGATACTTACTATTTTATTCACACTTTCAAAATCAGTATAGTCCATTTCTATAGTTGTAGTTTCAGAGTTAGTAACAATGTTATTTGCATCTAGTTGAGCGGGAAAAACAGTTGTGTTGTGTGTTAAAGTATCAATTATATTATTGCTTTCGTCAAGTAAGATAAGTGATAAATTTGCTGAAAAAGGCAAGCCATTCTCTATTGTGATGTAAATTCTTTCAATGTCTATTGCAGTAGTGTTCTCAATTTCAAGCTCATTCGTATCAGTAAAAGTTAAATTAGTAGCTATTAAACTTAGTGGAATTTCAATGCTTAATCCTGCCTCAATTGGGAACTCGGGGTAAAGAAAGCCTTCTGTTGAAGATTGTCCGTTTGGGTTTAAATAGAAATTTGCTTTACTGACAATCTTATTTGGCAAAATTTCTATAAACTCATCTGCATCAATAATAGTTTCTGAAATAAAAGGAGTAATTGGTAAGTTGTTATTGGTGAGGGTTGCTCTTCCGATATCAATTGTATGGTTTTCAAAAAGGTTAATCCCATCTCCATATTGATTTTCACTTCTCAACTTGATAAGTTCAAGCTGAGCATCAGCACCAATATAATTGTCAATTTTTAGTTTAAGGTTTACTTCTTCTAAGTCCAAATAATCTACAATAATATCGTTCATTGCAGAAAACGCTATTTCACTTTCTTCAATCTCAATAGTATCTTGACCTAGATAACCTTTAGCGTACTCTGGGATAAATAAGAATTCAGTATTTGAATAGAAGCTATCAGTTTGGTTTAAGGTAACAAGCTCCCCAGTTGAATCTATAAAAGAGAATGTTTGGGTATAAATTGTATTTACTGTATCTCCTCCCTCACGGTTTTCTTTTCCAGTTAAATCAAGAGTGTAACCAGTAAAATCAAATTCAAAGGAAGTCATCTCCCCATTTAATGAAGTAGGAATAGTGTTTTCGGTATAAAAAGGTACTCCATTTTTGCTTAAAGATGGGATAGAATAAATAATTCTACCATTCGGCAAGGTGCTTAAAACATTAAGGGTAACCCTTCCTTCTTTTACCCCAATTTCTGTTAACTGTGCAGTTCCTAAGTCAAATATGTGTTCCTCTTGTTTTGAATCTAATTCTTGCTCTGGGAAAATTGCAGTAGCTTCAATAATTCCAATATCTGTAAGTGTTATTTTAGTGATTATTGCATCAGAATACGTAATTAGTACAGGTCCATTACTTTCCTCAACATCCATATTGTTCACAATGGCAATTAAACTCTGATCAAGAACTTTTCCAGATATATCAACACTATCAGTTGAAGTAGTTCCGCTTGGAATTAAAGGAAAGTTGAAATTTGCTATGATATCCTGATTTACTGAATTGATTAAAGTCATACTTACATTACTAACATCAGTAGGGAAGTTGTTTATCAAGTCAATAACTAACCAGCCTTTATGTAAAGTCATAGTCTCAAAATACTCACTTGTATTGATTCCAATAGTGTCATTTGACATCATGTTTGGCATAGCAGGAATAGTATTTGTACTACCATCAGGGAAAAATATTGTACCTCCAGGAATTTGTGCAATTGCATCTCCAACTGATGCTGTGTCAGCAATAACTACATCATCAAAAATTACTGAATCTAAAGTTGTTGTTTTCTCTCCAAATTCTTCATCAATTTTAATAAGTGAATCATAGTTCATGTCAATAAAGTTCTCTTCATAAACTAATGTTATAAAGCTATTATCATCTTCAGTAATATTTAATCCTGAATCAGGTAATAGATTGTTAATTGTCATGTTTGTATGAGCGATAGGAACAATTACATCAACATCCCAAGTTGGTTTTTCTAGCTCATGCTTACAAGCAAAAAGAAGGAGGGTAGTTAGTGTAATAAATAGTATTTTCTTCATCTTACAAATATAGTTTAATAATTATACTTTCCTTTCCATAGGTTTTTAAGTCCTTCTCTAAACGCATTTTCTTTGCTGTTATTAGAAGGATCATAAATCATTTTTCCGCTTATTTCTTCTGGTAAAAACTCTTGCTTATCGGTAGGCTTGTTGTGGGAATAAATGTAATCTTTTCCGTAACCAAGTTCTTTCATTAGTTTGCTTGGTGCGTTTCTTAAATGTAAAGGAACAGTGAGATTTCCACTTTTTCTAACTTCATCCTGTGCTTCATTTATTGCCATATATGACGCGTTGCTTTTTGGTGAACATGCTAAATAAATTACTGCTTGTGAAAGCGTAATTCTAGCTTCAGGGAACCCAATTACATTTACTGCTTGAAAGCAGTTGTTTGCAATAACTAATGCAGTAGGATTCGCATTTCCAATATCTTCTGATGCTAAGATTAATAATCTTCTTGCAATAAATTTCACATCTTCACCTCCTTCAATCATTCTAGCAAGCCAATAAACAGCTCCATTTGGGTCGCTTCCTCTTATTGATTTGATAAAAGCAGAAATTATATCATAATGTTGCTCTCCATTTTTGTCATAACGCACAATATTTTGTTGTGCCTTTTCAACTACTAAATCATTAGTAATAATAATTTTTTCATCATCTACTGAACTCACAACAAGTTCTAAAATGTTTAATAATTTACGGGCATCACCTCCTGAAATTTGCATTAAAGATTCGGTTTCTTTCAGTGTAATCTTTTGTTTACTTAGGACTTCATCTTCTATAATTGCTCTTTCTAAAAGCTCTTGTAATTCTTCTTTTGATAAAGATTCTAAAACATAAACTTGAGAGCGAGAAAGTAAGGCAGAAATAACTTCAAAAGAAGGGTTTTCGGTTGTAGCGCCAATTAAGGTGATAACTCCTTTTTCAACAGCACCTAATAATGAGTCCTGTTGAGCTTTCGAAAATCTATGGATTTCATCAATAAATAAGATAGGAATATCTTTTCCGAATAATCCTAATGATGAGGCTTTATGAATTACTTCACGCACATCTTTCACTCCAGAGTTTATTGCTGAAAGAGTATAAAAAGGCCTACCTAATTCCTGAGCGATTAGGTTGGATAAAGTTGTTTTTCCAACTCCAGGTGGTCCCCAAAATATCATAGAAGGTATTAGCTTGTTATTGATGGCTGTTTTAAGCGTTCCATTTTCACCAATTAAATGTTTTTGACCAATAACTTCAGAAAGTTTTCTTGGTCGTATTCTTTCGGCTAAAGGGATGTTTTGCATCTTAACAAATGCTTTTTATCAACCTCAATTTATGTGTGTGATTTCCAATTTCAGTATTAAAAATACCTTGCTGGTCAATTCTATCGATTCTTACTTTTCCTGAAGCATGGATAATGTGATTATCCTCAAGAATAATTCCTACATGAGTAATTTTTCCTTCAGCATTATCAAAAAATGCTAAATCACCAGGTTCTGACTCTTCCACAAAACTCAAAGTTGTTCCTACTTCAGCTTGTTGGTAAGCATCTCTTGGTAAATCAACTCCTTGTAATCTATACACCATTTGAGTGAAACCAGAGCAGTCGATTCCTAGTGGTGAACGACCTCCCCATAAATATGGAGCGTTTAAATACATTAATGCATTTTCAACTAATTTATCTTTTTTAATAAATCCTGGAGTTGTTAATCCGTCAAATTGATACATCTCATTATTAATAAGTGCGTGACCGCTTTTGTAGGATGGTAATATGCTTCCAATAACAATTGGTTGATGATGAGTTTTTGTAATGATATCTAGTATATCAGTCGTGATTGTTGCAACTTCTTTATCAAGTTGTTTGTAAATATCTTCCTCAATTTCAATCCATTGTTTATTACATATCCAACCTTCATAACTATCATGTGCTAAACGAATTTTACTCCATTTTTTTCTGATTTCCAAAACCTTAAAGTGCTCACCAAAGATAACTTGATTAACCATTTCTGATTGATCAGCAGCTTCATTCCTCATAGGAACGATAGAAAGATTTGAAATTCCGTAATTCATTATACTAATTCAATTACTATTGCAGAAGCGCCACCACCTCCATTACAGATTCCAGCAGCACCAATTTTTCCATTATTTTGTTTCAAAACATTAATTAAAGTAACAATAATTCTTGATCCTGAACTTCCTAGTGGATGACCTAAAGAAACTGCACCACCATTTACATTTACAGTTGAAGCATCTAAGTCTAATATTTTCATGTTTGCAAGTCCAACTACAGAGAACGCTTCATTTAATTCATAATAATCTACATCTGAAGTTGATAGTCCTGCTTTCCCTAAAGCAATAGGTAAAGCTTTTGCAGGTGCAGTTGTAAACCACTCTGGTTCTTGAGCGGCATCAGCATAGCTCCTAATTTTAGCAAGAGGAGTAATATTTAATTCAGCAGCTTTTTCAGCACTCATCAAAACTAGGGCAGAAGCCCCATCATTTAAAGTAGATGCATTTGCTGCCGTAATTGTTCCTTCTTTATCAAATACTGGTCGTAATGCAGGGATTTTCTCCATTCTTACATTTTTATATTCTTCATCTTCAGAAATAATTAAAGCATCTCCTCTTCTTTGCGGTACTTCAACAGGAACAATTTCATTAGCAAATTTTCCATCTTTCCATGATTGTGAACTTCTGTTATATGATTCAATTGCAAAGGCATCTTGTTCCTCACGACTAAACTCCATTTCTTTAGCGCAAGTTTCTGCACAAACACCCATATGAACTCTTCCGTAAACATCCGTTAATCCATCCTTTACTAAACCATCAATCAGCTTCATATCACCCAATTTTTGTCCAGTTCTGCTTTTATCCATATAATGAGGAACACTTGACATATTTTCCATTCCACCTGCAATAACAACATCATTATCTCCACTTAAAATTGTTTGTGCAGCAATCATAATTGATTTCATCCCTGATGAACATACTTTATTGATTGTAGTGCAAGGTACATCTTTAGAAAGTCCTGCAAAAATTGCAGCTTGCCTTGCAGGAGCTTGTCCTAAATTTGCTTGCAAAACATTTCCCATAAATACTTCATTAACAATTCTATTGTCTATACCTGCTTTTTCCATAGCTCCTTTTATTGCTACTGACCCTAGCTTTGTTGCTGATACTGATGATAAACATCCTCCAAAACTTCCCATTGGAGTTCGTACAGCTGACACAATTACTACTTCTTTCATTATATAAATTTTTAGATTTTTAGATTTGGTGCGAATTTAGGTAAATTATACTTATTTTCGCTATTGATATTAAAGTCAATATGAAAAATATATTAATAAAAATTAGAGACAATCACGAACAAATTTTTCGTGTTAGTTTATTTCTTTTAACTCTAGCATTAATTGTTTATGCTTTTCCAAGACAAGCTAAGTTTAAATATGAGTTTACAAAAGGTAAACCTTGGATGCATGAAACAATAATTGCTCCATTTGATTTCTCAATTCTTAAATCAGTTGAAGAAATTGAAAGTGAGAAGGATATTATTAATAAACAACATGCTCCTATTTTTAATTTTAATGATGCAATATTTGAAATTAAAGCAGAGGAATTTGTGAATTTATTTGAGGATAAATGGTCGTTAGATAAAAAAATACAAAAAGATTTAAAATTTACGTTTTCTAATATTTTTAAGCTAAAAAGCGCAAGAAATAATACAAAAAAACATGATTTAGTCAATTTTGGTTTCAATAAGTTGCAGGAAATTTATTCAAAAGGAATTATTCAACAAAATTTAGATAATTCTCATGGCTCACAAGTATTGCTTAAAAAAGGATCATTAGCAGAAAAAAGAGATATTATTGATTTTTATACCATAAATTCTGCTGCTAATGAAATTAATTTGATGGATAAATTATCAGAGAAAGAGTTTGCTTTTATTGTTCCTTTATTGTTAGCTTCATTGGAGCAGAATATTATTTATGATAAAATTGCAAGTGATGAGCTTTTACAAAGTGAATTAAATAGCATTAATATTTCTCAAGGTTTAATTATTGAAGGACAGATTATTGTAAATAAAGGTGAAATTGTAAATGCAGATAGATATCAAAAATTACTATCTTTAAAAGAAGATTTTGAAGGTACCGAATGGAATAGGACATCTTACTATTTAGTTCTTTTTGGTCAGATTATTTTGGTTGGAATATCATTATTAATTCTCTTTCTTTTTTTAAGACAATACAGACTAGAAATAATCACAAATACAACTAGAATAAGTATGATATTATCCTTAATTGTAATAATGGTTTTGCTTTCTGCTTTAATATTAAGGATTAATTCTGCTTATCTTTATATCCTGCCATTTTGTATCTCACCAATTATTTTAAAAGCATTTTTTGATAATAGAGTTGCTCTTTTTGTTCACCTTATTACAACATTAGTTATTGGGTTTATTGCTCCTAATGGTTTTGAGTTTGTTTTCTTACAATTAATTGCAGGAATTATCTCGATTCTTACTGTGCTTAAAATGTATAAAAGAGCACAGCTATTTATTTCAGTTGGAAAAGTGATAGGGGTTTATTTTCTTGTTTATATAGCATTATCTGTTATACATGATGCATCATTTTCCGGTATTGAATTATCTATTTTGGCACAGTTTGCAATTAGCGGTGCATTAACCTTATTTGCTTATCCAATTATTTTCTTATTTGAAAAGATTTTTTCATTAGTTTCCGATATTTCACTTTTAGAATTATCAGATACAAATAGTCCTTTATTAAGAAGATTGTCTGAAGAAGCACCAGGTACTTTTCAGCATTCCTTACAAGTAGCAAATTTAGCTGAAATGGGAGCGCTTGAGATAGGAGCAAATGCAATGTTAACTAGGGCAGGAGCAATTTATCATGATATTGGCAAATTACAAAACCCCATGTATTTTATTGAAAATCAAAGTTCTAATTTAAATCCTCATGACGAAATTGAGTTTGATGAAAGTGCAGAAATAATTATTAGCCATGTCTTAGATGGTATTGAAATTGCAAAAGAGAACAACTTACCTGATGAGTTAATTGATTTTATCAGAACACACCATGGAACAACAACTGTACAATATTTTTACAAGCAATTTATTGCTGATTTCCCTGAGGAAGAAGTAGATATTAAAGATTTTACATATCCAGGCCCTAAACCTTATTCCAAAGAAACTGCAATTTTAATGATGGCAGATTCATCTGAAGCAGCAGCTAGAAGTATTAAAAATCCTACTTCTGAAAATATAGATGCTTTAATTGAAAAAATTATCAATAAACAGATTTCAGCTGATCAGTTTGTAAATGCTGACATTACTTTTAAAGAGATAAATCAGATAAAGAAACTCTTCAAAAAGAAATTAGTTAATATTCACCATGCAAGGGTAGAGTATTAGTAAGCTAAAATTTCCTCAATCTTTTCACTAACCTTTTCTGCATTTGGTAGCATGGTTGCTTCCAAAGTGGAATTTAAAGGTATAGCAGGTAAATTTTCTGATCCCATTACATAAACCGGAGCATCTAATTTTTCAAAACAGTTTTCTTGTATGCTACCTGCTAAACTTTGAGCAAAGGAATTTTGGAAGGGTTCTTCAGTAAGTACTAAGCATTTACCATGCTTATTTACTGTATTAAAAACAAGTACTTCATCCAGTGGATTGATAGTTCTTAAATCAATAACTTCTACTTTTCCTTTATGTTCTTTTGCTGCATTTAAAGCCCAATGCACTCCCATTCCGTAAGTAATTATACAAATCGTATTATCTGAGTTATCAGCTTCTAAAGCAATTCTACCTTTCCCGAAAGGAATAACATAATCTTCAGAGGGTTCAATTGTTTTTGCTGCAAGTGTTCCTTTTATTTTACTCCAGTACAATCCTTTGTGTTCTAAAATAACTACAGGATTTGGGTCATAATAAGCAGATTTCATGAGTCCTTTTAAATCAGCACCAGTTGAAGGATAAGCAATTTTAATCCCTTTTATTTGAGTTAGTACGGTTTCTACAGAAGAAGAATGATAAGGACCTCCACTACCGTATGCTCCAATAGGAACACGAATGATACAGCTCACAGGCCATTTTCCGTTTGACAAATAATTGGAACGACTCACCTCAGTGAAAAGTTGGTTCAGTCCTGGCCAAATATAATCGGCAAACTGTACTTCAACAATAGGTTTTAATCCTACTGCTGACATTCCAACTGTACTTCCAATAATAAATGCTTCTTGTATTGGAGTATTGAATACTCTGTTGTCTCCAAAGGTTTGTGCTAGCGTTGCTGCTTCACGAAAAACCCCTCCTAATCTTTTTCCAACATCTTGTCCGTATAATAAAGATTCAGGATGTTTTGCCATCAATTCTTTTATTGCAAATAGGGCAGAATCCACCATTACAGTTGCTTCTTTATTTTTAGGAGCTCTTTCTCCTTTTTCTTCTAAAATAGGAGTAGGAGCAAAGTCATGCAAAAATAAATCTTCAGGATTTGGATCTTCAGCTTTTAATGCTTTTTTATAATCGTTTTCTACTACTATTTTTGCTTTTTTATCTATCTGAATTAAATCTTTTTCAGTAAAACCATTTGCTAATAGTTCAGCTTTTAATTTCGGGAAAGGGTCTCTACTTCTTGCTTCATCTAAATCATCTCTATACCATTCCATCCTTACTCCAGAAGTGTGGTGATTCAAAAGGGGTACTTTTGCATGAATCAATAAGGGAGTTCTTTTCTCTCTTATCTCCTGAAATGCCTTCTGAATTGTTAAGTATGATTTTGTAAAATCTGTTCCGTCAATGGTATAGGTTTTTAGTCCGAAACCTTTAGCATAATGGGTTGCATCTACTGCTCTCATTTCTGATGCATGTGCTGAAATATCCCATTCATTATCCTGTACTAAATACAATATTGGTAATTTTTTAAGTGCTGCCATCTGAAAGGCTTCAGCAACTTCTCCTTCAGTAATAGATGCATCTCCAAAAGAACAAACTGTTACTGGTTCTTCTCCTTTTTTAGGTTTTGTTAATCCTTCATTTTCTTGGTATTGAATTCCCATTGCAACTCCTGTTGTTGGTATTCCTTGCATTCCTGTTGCTGAGGATTGATGTGGAATTTTTGGAAATCCTTCTCTGTTTAATGAAGGGTGAGAATAGTAAGTTCTACCCCCAGAAAAAGGATCGTCTTTTTTACAGAGTAATTGCAACATAAGTTCATAAGGTTGCATCCCAATCCCCAAAAGAATAGAATCATCACGATAGTAAGGTGCTACCCAATCATTTTCGGTAAGTTGTAACCCAACTGCCAACTGAATTGCTTCATGTCCTTTGGATGTAGCATGTACATATTTTGAAGTAACCTCTTTGTTTTCTTCAAACAAATCGCTCATAGCACGAGCAGTACACATTAAGGAATATGCTTTTTTGTAAATTTCTTTGGTGAGTTTTTTACTCATTATTTTGTTTTAAACTTATTAATTGCATTTCTAGTGAAATCAGATAAAACTAAAGTTCCACTACTTACTGCTCTTTCCATTAAAAGTGTATCCCAATGGTCAGTTCCTTGCCACATTACTTTTTTTAATCCTTCCATTGCCTCAGGATTAGAATTAGATAGGGTAGTGGCTAGTTTTGCTACTTCAATATCCATTTGCTCTGCTGAATCAAATATTTCTGTGTACAATCCTTTTTCACGGGCCCATTCTGCATCAAACCATTTAGTTGCGTTTATCGTCATTGCAGAAAATGCTGAAGTTCCTATTTTACGTTCTACTGCAGGACCAACCACAAAAGGACCAATCCCAATAGCTAGTTCTGATAATTTTGCAGATGCAAATTTGGTTGCAAAACAATAATCAGTTGCGGATGCCATACCGACACCACCACCAACAGCTTTTCCTTGCACACGCCCAATAATAAATTTTGGACATTTACGGGCTGCATTTATCACATTAGCAAATCCTGAAAAGAATTTTTTACCATTTTCTGGAGTATCAATTGCTACTAGTTCATCAAAGGATGCCCCAGCACAAAAGGCTCTTTCTCCTGCACTTTTAAGGATGATTACTTTTATGTTATCATCTTTTCCTGCTTTGGTAATGGTAGAAGCTAATTCTGCTAATATATGACCAGGTAAAGAGTTAGATTGTGGATGAAAGAACTCAATTGTTCCTATTCCGTTTTCTGTGTTTATTTTTACGTATTCTGTCATTTTATTCAATTATTATTTTTTTCTCCACTGTTCCATCATCATAAATATAAAATAGGGTAGTGTTGGTTTTCTCTTTTGTGTCTTGTCCTAATACATCAGTAACCTTAATTAGAGTCTTACTAGTATTATTAATATTTATAATTCCAGTAAGATTATAAGCATTTACAAAGGTTGAATCTGAGATTTCACATCCATTAGCATCTGTCACATCAACAGTATATAAGCCAGGGGCTAAATTAATTTGGGGATTAGTTGTTCCTCCATTACTCCAAGTATAAGTATAATTAGGAGTACCACCAAAAACAGAAGCAGTAGCTGAACCATCATTCAATGCAGAAGTCTCATCATTAGAGGTTACTGAAATACTTAATGCACTTGGTTCCACAATCACTACTGTTTCAATATTTACACAATTATTAGCATCTGTTATATTAACTGTGTTTACGCCTGCACATAGTCCTGATATATTATCTGTTATATTTCCATTAGACCATAAATATGAATAAGGAGGTGTTCCTCCACTAGGCATAGAAAAGGCTGACCCATCACAATAACCAAAACAACTTATGTCAGTTGAAAAAGCATTTACAAACAATGGATTCGGCTCATTAATTACAACTGTCTGAAATATCATACAGCCATTTGCATCTGTAACATCAACTGAATATGTTCCTGCAGTTAATCCTGTAAATGTTCCGTTAGTTTGTGATAATGCGCCACCCAATGAATATTGAAAAGGAGGAACGCCACCAGAAGCAGTTACAATAAGGCTTCCATCATTATATCCATTACAACTTACATTAGTTGTAGAAACAATTACTGTATGATTACAGTAAACACAACTACTGTCATCAATTGTTGCGAGTGGGTTGTAATTTAAACCCAATGAGTCCGTACAACCTAGAATAGGAGTATAAAAAAACCAATCAAACTTTTGTGCTCTGTATAGATTCCCACCATTAGCATACTCTAATTGAAAAACAATTTGATTGTTTGCATCAACTTCAGTAACAATAGAACCTATATTTAACCATTGTAAATTCCCAAAATTAATAATAGTATTTCCATTTGGTAATCTTTGCGCCCCTCCTATTGATGGGGTATACAATGAATCGGGATGAATAAATTCCCACACTTTTGTAGCCTCCATTAAGATAGTGTCTAATTCATATTCAACCGCTCTTGAAACATTATTTCCGCTTGGATAATATTGCCCACTATAATTACCGTTATCATACATCAAATATCTATTGTTTCCTAAACTTCTTATTGAGTGTTGATGAGTAAAAGGATAATCATTTACGAATGTAAACTCATT
>ENA-ORDR01000865-ORDR01000865.1-marine-metagenome-genome-assembly--contig:-NODE-865-length-14901-cov-12.027321_pt1 | contig 14901 bp, 19 predicted proteins | sample MGYA00240993_ERZ508538 | MGnify/ENA primary metagenome ERZ508538 (study PRJEB26207, sample SAMN05421999) | marine metagenome | isolation source: Monterey Bay, California, USA | place: USA:Monterey Bay... | reverse complement strand
CAGCTAATAAAAAACAAAGAGGATATGCTTAATGCTTTTAATAATTTTTTCATGTCCTTAATTTAATAATTTCAAATCACAATACATCAAACTGATAACGGAGAATTTTAAAAAATTTTGGGGGTATCACATTAAATTAAGGTAATTAATTTATAAACCTTTTTTTCATAAATTGAGGACATGAATAAATTTTTAATTTTTATATCGGCTTTGTTTTTTATAAGCACCTCATCTTTAACATCTCAAAATGATAATAGAAAAACATTAGAAATATTATTCAACGATTGGCGTGAATTTGAAAATCCTCCTTTATTAAATGGAGCTCCTGATTATACCGTTAAATCATTTGACAATAGGATGCCTGAATTTAGACAGTTAAAAGACAGGCTAAATGAAATAGATAAATCTACTTTAGACACTCAGAGCAAGGTTGATTGGACTTTGATCTGGGCTGAGATGAATGGCTTTGAATTTAATTATGGAGTTCTTAAGCCTTGGGAGAGAGATCCAGCTTTTTATAAATCAGTATGGATGAATAGGAGTGATGTGCCAGCTCATGAAGGACCTACTCATCACAGCGTTACAGAGATATGGCAATATTCATTCCCATTATCAGAGACTGATTCTAAAAAATTAATAAATGAACTAAAAATCATTGCACCTTTAAATGAACAAGCAAAACTTAATTTAATTGGTAATGCAAAAGATTTATGGATAGCAGGAATAAGAGATATAGATATGCAAATTGATAATCTGGAATCAATTAAAAGTTTTAAGGATGTAAGTAAAAATATAATTCTGGTTAATACTATAAATGATGCTATTAAATCAACCAAAAACTTATCAAATTGGTTAAAAAATGAGTCTTCAAAAAAGACTGGGCCTTCTGGAATTGGAAAAGAAAATTATACATGGTATCAGAAGAATGTACATTTAGTTCCATTGTCTTGGGATGATGAAGTAATGCTCCTTAAAAGAGAGTTATCTAGAGCTTGGGCATCGCTAAAGCTAGAAGAGCATAAGAATAGAAGTTTGCCAAAACTTAATCCAGCATCATCTCCAGAGGAATACAATAGGCTTGCAAGTCAGGCTTCAATAGATTTAATGGATTTTTTAGCAGATGAAGATATAATCGAGGTAAAAGACTTTTATAAGGAAGCACTTGACGAACATTTAGGGAGTTTTGTTGAAGAAGAAAAAAGGAACTTTTTTTGGATAACAGCTCACCTAGACCCAAAACCTTTATTCTCTCATTTTTTTCATTGGTTTGAGCTAGCTGAAATGGATAATAATCCCAATAAAAATATTATTCGCAAAGACCCTGTTTTATATAATATTTTTGACAGTAGAAATGAAGGAGTTGCTACAGCAGTTGAAGAAATGTTTATGCAATTAGGACTCTATGAAAATAGTCCGAGATCTAAAGAGATTGTTTATATTCTAATTGCTCAAAGAGCGGCTAGGGGATTAGGATCTCTTTATGCCCATGCAAATCTTATGACTATGGAAGAAGCTGGTAAAATTCATTCTGAATTCACTCCTCGAGGGTGGATGAAAACAGAAAAAGAATTGTTAATCTTTGAACAGCATCTTTATTTAAGACAACCTGGCTATGGAACGAGTTATATTACTGGTAAGTACTTATTTGAAAATGCACTTTCTGAATATTCTAGGTTAAATGAAAATGTTAAAACAGCAGATTTGAAAAACTTCTTTAAAGAATTAATAAATATCGGAAATATACCTATGACACTTTTTCAATGGGAGATAAATAATGACTGGACTGTATTAGAGGAAATAGTCCCAGGACTAAATTAGGTATCAAACAACTAACTAAAAAGATACTCAGAGTTTGCCAGTTGAACTAAAATATAAACCTTAGCAAACATTACTATAAGGAAAATCACAAATAAGATTTCTGGGTAATATTCTTTGGGAATTTTGGTAATTTTAAACACAGTGCAAATGTAAATTTTAGTTTGACATTAAAATCTAAAATTTATGTTAATTATAATAGTTACATCAAATATCTAACTCTATATATATAAGTTTGCTTCATGAACAGATACGGTCAAATCAAAGATTTACTTTTAGGAGATCTAACTATATCAATTTTTGTCTTTGGATCTATTGTCACATTATTGGTGATATCTTCCTTATTTCTTTCAAGCAAAGAAAGAGCTGATTATGACAAAGATTATTATGACCGCCATGGATCTCTTCCTAAATAACGTTTATATGAAAAGATACTTAATATTAATTCTAACAATATACTCTTTGAATATTTACTCACAAGCTCACATTGGAGCTATGGGGGGGTATAATCTCGATAATGATAAAACTCAGGTCGGAATTGGTTTAAATTATATGTTATTTCCAAAAATTTCTGTAGGTGCAATGGCTATGATAACTCCTTTTGAGGATGGGAGTGGAGATGACTATATGATCATGTATAATGCTAAGTATAAACTTGGTAAATTTACTTTGGTTGGAGGTTTAATGGATATGAAAATGGGCAATAGTCATAATATGAATATGGATATGAACATGGATATGAATGGTACAGATCCTTATTTTGGTATTGAGTATAAACCTTTTAAAAATAAAATGTTGAAGGTTTATTATAACCATTCTGATATGATGAAGTCTATAGGAATAATGATGCCTATATTACACATTGGTAAAAAAATGAATCATGACATGCACATGAATCATGACATGAGTAAAGATAAAGATTGCGATCCTAATTGTTAGCCATTTAAGCTGTAGCTAATCTAATCGGATCTTTTCTAAGTGTCTAATAATTATTACATCAGAATCTGGAGATAATTTTTCAACATCTTCTTTAAAAGGAATTAATTTAAGTTCAATACTACCTTCTTGTGAAAAGCTGTAAGGCAGTCTAAAATTATCCCAATGGGTTGGAATTATTGTTTTTGGATATCCGGTAACTTTTAAAAGCCTTTCATTATAATTATATAGACCTAACTGAGATTGATTAACTCCTGCTAGAAGAATATCTGATGTGATTCCCTCAAGTTCTCTTTCAACGAAATTCATTGAACCCATCGTAAGTATATCATGATCTTTAAATCTAGCTAAAAACATAAGTGATCCCCCTTCAATAAATTCAGACACTCTAAGTGGTGCCTTTGGAGGGACTGTATATTCTCTTGAATCAAGATAATGTTTGTCATTCAATGCGGAATGTATAGAGGGAATAACTCTAACTGAAAAATTTTCAAATTGATAATCTTCACCTCCTCTTACAGGATATAATTTATCATTATCTATACCATATGCTCTTAATATATTGATTGTGGTTTCTGTCCCTATAACTTTTGCACCAGTTTTTTTTGCTATATATGGCACATCAGATAGATGATCAAAATGAGAATGATGAACTAAAATAAAATCTACCTTATCAATTAAACTATCAATTAGAATTGAGTCAGAAACAAAAAAATCTGATCTCAACACTGTTTTTCTTTTATCTAATTTATTAACTGAAGGGCCACTTCCAAGCTTTACCCTTGAAATATATGGATCAATTAAAACAGTTATATTGTCATCTGAAATTTCCCATCCAGCTGTACCTAAATACTTTAATTCAACTTGACTATGAATATTTAAACTGAAAGATACTAAGGCTAATAAAATTAATTTTTTCATTGTTTGATTATTTGTTTATATAGTAAAGATTATACTCGCCAGTGTTTGCTTCTAAAACATCAACTTTCCCATCATTATTTATGTCTGAGTCAATAATATCGTATGTCCTAAAATTGTTTTTTGAGAGTGCATTTTCTTTCCATTCCATTCCATTTAAGACGTTAATATATAATTTAGTTGAACCAGGAGAATTACCAACGACTATATCTAAATATCCATTTCCATTAAAATCATTTACTGCTAAAGAAAAGCTTGAAGATTTTGAGTTATCATAAATAACATGTTTATCAAAACTATCAAATTCATCACCAAAATAAATAAAATTTGGTTCGTCAATATTTGCTGTAGCTATATCTTTATATCCGTCAGAATTAAAATCACCAATTTCAACTGCTCTTGTATTGTCATTTCCTTGACCAAACATTATTTTTTTATTAAAATTTAAACTACCATCGTTGAAGTATACATAGTTTGGTTGACTATCACGATTAGCTAAAATTAAATCTTTATACCCATCCATATTCATGTCAGAAACTTCAACGTCAATGGTTGAATCTTCAGCTGTTCCAAAAAGAATTGTTTCAGAGAAATTACCTTTACCATCATTAAGACATATCTCATTTGATTCTCTCCGATTTGTAATCAATATATCAATATCACCATCATTGTCAATATCGTTTAATGTAATATTTCTAGTGTTAGAATTAGGTTCACCAAATTCACTAGACTTAATAAAATTACCGTTGCCATCATTAAGAAAAATATAGTTTGGTGCCTTATCATTTCCTACAGCTATGTCTAAATCACCATCCTTGTCAAAGTCTGAAAGCTCTGCAGCATAACTTGTTAATCTTTCAGTACCTAAATTTTTTTCAACTGTAAATCCACCAATGCCATTATTAATTAGAATTTTATTCTGACCGGGCCAATGACGACCATTAGCTACAATTATATCAATATCACCATCATTGTCAATATCACCAGAAGATAATGAAGCTGTCTTTTCTTTAGCCCCTCCTAAAAGATTCATTTTAAAATCAAAACTTTGAGAATAATTGGGAATATTATAAGTAACTAATATGATTGCTAAAATTTTATTTTTCATTTTTCTTTTTTGGAATTAACCATGTGTTATTATCTATATTAATTCTCCCATTCATTTCTTCTTCTACAACTCTGTCTATAACTCTAATTCCTTCAGATGCCATATTGTAGAATGAATCAATTCCATTGTTTGGAAAATTTTGTCTAGTTCTATGAATATTAAACTTACTAGAAAAATTTCTATTAAATTCTTTTTCAATCATTTCTTTTCCAATCAAAAAACCTATCAAGCCACCCCAGGTTGATGTTGGATTATCTGAATCCCATCCAGATAAAGTTCCAATTTTTATAGTTTCTTTAATATCTCCTTCCCCATAAAACAAGCTTACTAAGCTAGACGCAAAATTTATTCCAGCAGCAAAACAGCCATTACAATATAGATTTTTAGAAGTGATATTATATCCATCTTTTTGATCGACTTGATATCTCTGATAAATCGAATCTCTTGCATTTTCCCAATTTATTCCAGATTTATATAGTTTTTCTGTAAAGTCATACATTTTTGCAGGATAATTATTATCATTTAAATGTTCCCTTGATTCTTTTGCAATCCAAAATATATTTTCTTTTGTAGAGTTAAATTCTTTAGAATTTGATGCTAAAGAATGCATTATAACATAGAATTCTGCAATCTCTTGTGCTTCATTTCTAGCAGTGGTTTTAATAGGTAGTTCAGCCATTTTTAAACCTATATCAGGTCTTGAAGGTGATAACAATCCAAAAATCTCAGTTGTTAATTGTGCATCAATCATCATATATGAATTATTATTTATAGGGTCACCTGTTTCAGGTGGTTTCATTCCAGACTTCATTAGATCAAATGCAACTTGATTTGATTCCCATAAATAATTCTCTTCATTACTTTTGATATGCTTTAGCCACCCATCTCTTATTTGATTCGGACTAAGAATACTAGTATCATTAAAATTTAAAAGATATTGATACATATACTCAATATCAGTATCATCATCAGATCCCCAAATATCACTTTCATCTTTTAGTACAAAATCAATTTTTACTCTACTTTTATCAACTAAACTATCTTCCCATATACTCCTTTGATCTATGCCTCCCCAATCATCTCTTGTATAAAAATTTCCAGTTTTAATTTCACCTATATTACCAATCTTATCCATCTCAGTTATTAGACCAGTCCAATTTGCAATGGATTGACCAAGCCAGAATCCATGTAATTTATTAGTGTAGTTTTCTCGGGATATTTCGATGTACTCAAATTCATTATTTATTCCTTTATTACATGCGATGAAGAAAAGGAATAAACTAAACAGTATTAATTTTTTTAAGAAACCCATTACACTAAATTAAATTTTTTAATTTTAGATATGAGAAAAATTCTTTTTCTATCTTTTTTTCTAGTTAGTTGTGGAGGAGAAATCTATTATCTAGATAGTTATAACTACAGTCAATCAGGCGAATCAACGTATGAGGCAAAAGAGCTTGAATCTGAAGAGATGGAAGATGCTTTTATTGAGGCATATGAAATTATTGCTGAAGAAATTATTTCTGTTTATTCAAAGGCGCTGAAAAAAGATAATAGTCTTGGAGGAGTAGATAATGAAATTAAAGCATTAGAGTTTTTAAACCAAGCTTTGTTTAATTATGAAATATATACAGTTAATAGAGAGTTAATGAAGATTAATATTACTGATAAAGAATTTGATAGGAAGTCGGAATTAAGAGATAGTATTTTAAATAAATCAAGAATTAAACAAAAAGCTGAAAAATCACTTACACAATGAAAAAAAAGCTAATTGTGATATTTTTTGTTTTATTGACTGCATGTTCAATGAGGTTATCTATTAGTGATATAGAGGAAGACTTAGGGCCAACTTTGATAGAAGATATTGCAGAATATGCTGAGGTGAATAAGTCTGAAATTATTCTAAATTCTTTTGATTTAGTTTATGATGAAGGGAACACCTATTCAGGAATTTTAAATACTACTTATGATGGAATGCAGCAAACATTTAGTATCGAACTATTGTATGATGGAGAGACATATCTATACGAGTGGGAATTAATCAATGAAAAATGAACTTCACTTTAATAGACTATACTGCTTTTGGATTATGGATACTAATAAGTATTTTAATCTCTTATATTCTTGTAGACAAACTTAAATTTTTCAAAGGAGATAAAAATGTAAAAAAGGTTTTGACTTGGGGGCTAATTCTAGGACACCTTTTATATCTTATTTGGAAATATATCTTTCTTAAACTTATAGGAAGTTAAACTAAGATTTCAACCTTTTTTGTAAAACTTATTTCCTCTAATTACAAGCTCCGTTAATATATGATGTCACACCATTGAAAGTTGCTGCATAGCATGAATTAGGGTAGGTTATTCCATCACATCCACAAACTGGTTGATATATCTCAATACAAACACTAAATTCATCAATTATTGATTCATCAATACATGAATCTTCAATCTTATCTTCTGATGAGCATGAAATTATAAAAATTGATAAAAATGTTATGAGCTTTAGGGATAAATTCATTTAACAAAAGTAAGTTTTATTCTAATTTGTTAATAATTGTATAAATATTTTGGTTTGTTTTAAAGAGTTTTGAATATTCTTTTTAATTTAATGTCATCTATTACAAACTTAAATCATATGAGCAGTAAATTTTTTGGAAATAAAAACGACAATAAGGAAACTAACGGAAAACGTCAGGTTAAAAGTTCAAATAAAAATTCTAAGAAAAATTTTAATAGTAAACTTCAATCAAAAGGCGTAGGAAAAGCAAAGATGACTGGTATTAGAAAAGTTGGCAGAGGGAACTAAAAAAACCCCCCATATATATACGGGAGGTTTAATTTTATCTTAAAAATTTATTATTGAGGAAGTTGAGCAGGATTAAAATAGTAATCTTCTCTAACAATTTCCCCTTCTTCATTAAACCAATGCTGAATATGTTGGCTAATTGTTTTTGTGTTTCCTGACTTCTTGTTTTTAAATGTGAAATCAGCCCATGAAATAACAACAGCTCCATCTCCTGAATAGTCTAAGACATCAGGGAAACCACTTTCTCTAATATTAACTAGTTCAAAAACTTCCATATATTCATCAAACTGAGCAAATTCTTCTTCTAAAGTTTTAAACTCATCAATTTCTGAGTTCATTACGTCATAAAAAATAGTATTTTCAGTGTAATTTGCTTTAATTTTCTCAACATCACCTGTCTTATATGATTGATATAGAAGTCTTACTTTTGACACTAATGGGTGATCTTTATAGATTACACCATTTTCAGTAGTTTCATAAGCATCCCAATTTTTTTGCCATAAAGTTTCGTCATCATTAATCCAAAGACCTGCAACCTTATCACCTTTTGCATTCATTCTGTATGTAGCGTATCTAGGCATATTTATATCTAAACCTGTATTCTTATCGTAGCCAGTTAGCCATTCATAAGTTTTTACATCAACAATTCCATCTTGCTTATATTCTAATACATCAGGGTATGAGCCTCCATAATGCTTTATTTCAAGATCTACAATATTTTTACTTAAATAATTTGATGTTCCAAGAATCCAGTTAATATCATTGGATTTCCTGTCTTTTAAAGTTCGAACTTGAAAATTTTCTGTTACAAGTTCTTTTAGTTTGTCAAGATCACCAGATGTATAGGCTTCATTAAATTGATTAACTATTTCGATAGCAGGATGTTCAATGTATAATTTTCCATTAGACTCTTTTTGAGAAAAAACAGCCACAGAAAATAACATTGTAAATACTAATAATAATTTTTTCATGTTTATTGATTTAAATTTGTTTTATGATTATTTGAAACTAATTTAAATAAAAATTTTTCAACTTGAAAAACAATTAATAATATGACAAGAAAAGAATTTGAAAAATATATCCAAGATTTAAATTTGAATCCTAAAATGGAAAAAAAGTATTGGATTGTATATGATAAAATTAATGAAGATGGATCTCCTTTAACATATAATCAAAGAGCTAATTTATTGCTTGGAGAGTTGAGGAATTTAAAAAAATTACTGAGTGTTTTATTATACTTTTTATTTGTTCAATTTTAATCCAATGAATATATAATATATATTTACTTGATTTTTATGAAAATAATAATAAATAATTCTGATTACATAGGTGCTACATCAAGTGGATTATGCATGTTACACTGTTTTGCAACACCTTTTCTTTTTTTATCTCAATCTGCCATGTTAAATATTTCTCAGGAGCTAACATTTTTTTGGTATTTATTGAATTATATATTTTTAGCAGTATCATTTATCGCTATTTATTATTCTGTAAAAAACTCCTCTAATTTATTTATAAAAGTACTACTCTATTTATTTTGGATATCATTATCACTGCTAATTTTAAATGAAGAGTTTATGATTTTCTCAATCCCTGAACTTTATACATATATATCTGCCTTTAGTCTCTCTGTTCTTCATATTTATAATTTAAAATACTGTAGATGTGATAATGAAGAATGTTGTACTTCTTGAGTTTAGGTAATAAGAAAACTTTAAAAATAAATTGATTTATATTTAATGATCTTATGCTCACTAATAATCAACGTAAACTTATACTTCAATTAAGTAAAAAAAAATATCGCATTGCGAATAACCTTTTTGTTGCTGAAGGAAAAAAAGTTGTTAATGAATTGATTGCTTCAAATTGGCGTTTTCAAAACTTATTTTCTACAGAAGATAATTTTCATCAAGATTCCAAATTACTGAAATTGGAGGAAATGAAAAAGATTACACATTTTAAAACACCCAGTCAGGTATTAGGAGTTTTTTTCTTACCCGAATCCCAAAAAATATTATCTGAGTCCACTACTATTGCATTAGATGGAGTGAGTGATCCAGGTAACTTAGGAACAATTATTCGTCTTTGTGATTGGTTTGGACTTTCTGAATTGATTTGTAGTAAGACTACAGTGGATTGTTATAACCCTAAAGTAATTCAAGCATCAATGGGATCTATAGTTAGGGTAAGATGTCATTATGTTGATGATATCGGAGTGGCGTTAAATAATTTAAAAAAGCCAATATATGGAGCCACTGCTAAAGGAGATTCTATATATACAGAAACACTACCAAAAGAAGCCACCTATGTTTTTGGAAGTGAATCACATGGAATATCTAAATCTTTATCTAACAATCTAAATGGAGAGTTTGCTATTCCACAATTTAGAAAAGGTAATAGTATAGCTGAGAGTTTAAATGTTGCAAATGCTAGTGCTATTTTCTTGAGTGAATTATTTAGATCTAGTTAAAATGCCTTAATACTATTAAACTTAACCCTTATCTACCCGAAGGGTTTTTTTCTTTAAATTAGTTTAATGAAAAAGATTCTTCTATTAACTACATTATTTTTAGTAGGCTGTAATAATGATTCAAAAAGTTTAGATAAAATAATTAATGAGTTTCAAGAAAGAGTAAGTTATGATTACAAAGATTATCCTTTAGGTCTTTATACTAGAGATTTTTATAAGTCTGAATCAGAATATTCTAAAAGTAAGTTAGAAGAATTATCATTTATTAATTATGATAATTTATCAGAAAATGAACAAATTTCAATTGAACTTTTAAAATTTGTCCTTAATGATAAAATTCATTTTTATGAGTTTGAGCGATTTTTAAATCCTTTATTATCAGACTCTGGGTTCCATATAAATCTTGGCTTTTTTGTTAGACCATTACAAAATCTTAATCAAGCAAAAGATTACCTTCTTAAAATAAATTCAATTCCCGAATATGTAGATCAACATATAATAAATATTAGAGAAGGATTAGAAAAAGGCTTATCTCAACCATTAGTTATATTCGATGGATATGAATCTTCATATAATAAACATATAACTGATAATTATGATGGAAACTATTTTTATTCTCCATTTAAAAATCTACCAGATAATATAAATTCAACACAGAGAGACTCTTTAATTAATGAAGGAAAGAAGGCAATTGAAAAGATTATAATACCTCAATTTAGAAAGATTAAAGATTTTTTTGAGACAGAATATTTTCCAAATACAAGAACTTCAATTGGCATATTTAATATCCCCAATGGGGATAAGTTTTATCAAAATAGGATAAACTATTATACAACAAGTAATAACTATACCGCAGATCAAATTCATCAAATTGGATTAGATGAAGTGAAAAGAATCAGAAGTGGAATGGATGATATAATTGATGAATTAGATTTTAATGGTTCTTTTTCAGATTTTTTAAACTATCTAAGAACTGATGAACAATTTTATCCAAAAAGTTCTGAGGAGCTATTAATGAGAGCTAGAGATATAGCTAAAAGAGCTGATGAACAATTACCAAAGTTTTTTAAGACAATACCTAGAAAACCTTATGGGGTTGCTCCGGTTCCAGAATCTATTGCACCAAAATATACTGCAGGAAGGTATGTAGGTACATCAAAAAACAGCACAAACCCTGGCTATTATTGGGTAAATACTTTCAACCTCTCAAGTAGAACACTCTATACTTTACCTTCCTTAACTGTTCATGAAGCAGTTCCTGGACATCACCTTCAAGGATCATTAAATAATGAACTTGGGGATTCGATTCCAGACTTTAGAAAAAATTTATATTTATCTTCATATGGTGAAGGTTGGGGTCTTTACTCTGAATATTTAGCAGATGAAATGGGCCTTTATACAAACCTATATGAACAATTTGGAAAATTAACATATGAAATGTGGAGAGCGTGCAGACTTGTTGTTGATACCGGTATACATTCAAAAGGGTGGACCAGAGAACAAGCTGTAGATTATATGTCATCTAATACAGCTTTATCTATTCATGAGGTAAATACAGAGACTGATAGATATATTTCATGGCCAGGCCAAGCATTATCATATAAAATTGGTGAAATGAAGATTAGATCATTAAGAGAAAAAACCGAAAATAAACTTGGAAATAATTTTGATATAAGAGACTTTCATGAAATAATTCTTGAGCATGGGACAGTTACACTTTCCATTCTTGAAAAAAGAATTAATGCTCACTTAGAAGCGATTATCAAAGATTAACTTTCAGCTGTCTCAGCACTGCAAACTAGTAGCATTTTTGAGCTATTTTTTGTAAATTAATATAGTCCACGAAGCAAACAAAAAAACCCCTCATTAACTGAAGGGTTTATATTATTAGTGTAATGTAGCGGTTAGCTTGCTCCCCCTATTGTTCAAAGTTGCAGCACTCTTTCATTTTTTAACGATCCACTCGCCTTGGACGATATACAATTCTCCTTCCTCTAAAACACTTAAGTAACGAGTATAAACTTCCTCTAATTTTTAAGGAAGTAGCTCGATGATTCATTAGTTTCTAAAATTTGGATAACGTTCTGTGTAAAATGCGTTTTAATGTATTTTACACCTTGTTGGCGGTAGTTTTTATTCAATATTCAAACTTTGGTTCTCCACTATAAAATCAAAAGATAAATCTGATAAGCTTTTACCATTTACAGTTGCACCCCAGGGACCATGACCTCTGCCCTCTAATGGATAATAAACAAAATCAATTTCATTTGTTTCACATATAGTTTTTAAATCTTCAGCACTACTAAATGGTACAGTGGGGTCTTCTGTACCATGAGCTATAAACAATGCTGGATCATTTGAGTCAAACCTTTGGTATCCATAAATTGATTCCAATATTTCTATAGAAACATTAGATCCCCAAAAGTCTAAAATTGTTTGTACTTCATAGGTTTGAGAAAGATTGGTTGTTGATAAGGTATTATCTTCACTTAAGCTTATTTCATCTTTATAGTCGCCTAATTCTGATACGCCAAGCCCAATAGATGTAATTGCTCCTGCTGAACCACCACCTAAAGTGATATAATCTTTATTTATGTGATAATTTTCGGCATTAGCTATAATCCATCTAAGAGCAGCTTTAGCATCTCTGTGAGCAGGGTACATTGCAAAAAGTTGGTCATGATTTGCTGGGGGAATATCAGAAGAGGCGTCAATCCATTCTTGAGGAATCGTTCCCTTATGATCATTAAGTCTGTAGTCAATTGAGAATACAGCAAAGCCTCTAGAAGCGTAATAATTTGCCATATTCACTAATGCTTCCTGTTGTTTTGAACCACCATAAAATGCTCCACCATGAATTAACATTAATAAAGGGCGATTTTGCAAATCATTATCTGGAACATAAGAATCCATTAATAATGGAACTACAGAGGTATTGGCACTATTCCAACTATCATGACTAAGACCTTCAGCGTAAATAATGTCTTCTCTTATATTTACTTCATAGGTAGCATTCAACTTCACTGTTGGTGAAGAACTTTCAGGTGTAACTATGTTATCATCATCTTTATCACATGAAAACAAAAACACCACCATTAGCACACTTACAAAAATCTTACTCATCATAAATTCCTTTTTAAAAATTACTTCTTAGACTATTGCAATCATCTAAGGTTTAATTTAATTACCGTCAACGGTCTTGTATATGGAATAAATCTCCTGTTTATAGGTCTATGTTTCCGGATAAAAGGAACTTTTGTTCTCTTTTATCATTTTAATTCAAATATAATGAAACTGACGACAAAAAAACTTTAACCTTTTTCAAACTATTTTAAAATGTTCTAATAATCACTGGGAGATCTCCACTTAATAACTGAGGGTGTTTGACTGGGGTCTTTTAATTAAAAAACGGCTACACTATAAAAGTATAACCGTTTTATCATTATAAGTAGCTCCCCCTATTATTCAAAGATGCAGCACAACTAAACAGAATTATGAATTTAGTTTTTACTCAGGCTAAGAATCCTGAAAGCTCCTTTAGAGACAATAAAGAATACAATTGTACCGATAATCAGGTCGGGCATGTTGGAGTTTATCCAATATACCAGTATTCCCGCTAAAATCACCCCTAAATTAATTACGACATCATTTGAGGTGAAAATGAGACTTGCTTTCATATGTGCTTCTTCCTTGTCTCTTGACTTTTGGAGGAGATATAGGCAAATTCCATTTCCGATTAATGCAAAAATTGAGATTATGATCATTGTTAGATAATTTGGAAACTCTACGGGATAAATAATTCTTCTAATTACCTCGCCAAGTCCAATTAAAGATAAAACGATTTGAAAATAACCAGCAATTTTGGCTACTGCTTTTTTATAGATCAAAGATTTTCCTACAGCGATTAAGCTGATTGCGTAAACAAAACTATCTGCGAGCATATCCAAGCTATCGGCTATTAAACCCATCGACTTTGATACAAGCCCATAACTCATTTCGAGAATGAAAAAAACAAGATTAATTATAAGAACTGACCAAAGTACCTTTTTCTGATTAGTCTTGTGGTCTTGATCAAAAGATTTTCGGTCAGTTATTTCCGTGTAAAGTTTTTTATGACCGAGATTTAGCGACCTTAGACTTTCCTCAATTTCCTCGATATTGTTATCGTGAAAAATAGTTAGCTCTCGTTGGTTTAAATCAAACTTCAAGTGTTTTATTTGAGATAATACTTCAAACTTCATACGAATGAGATTCTCCTCTGAAGGACAATCCATTTTGTCAATTTTGAAGCACGTTTTATTCAAATTTTTGGTCTAATTAATATAGTATCAAAAATAAAAAAAAAACCGATACACTATAACAGTATAACGGTTTTATCATTTTACTTGATCCCCCTATCAGGTTCGAACCAAATGATTTCCTATAGGGAGAAAAAATTGACCTCGATATAAAAACCACTCCGATATGGGTTTAGGGGAAAAGTATTTTCTCGGTTACAAGAAACCTCAACCTGTAAATACTGATATACTAATCAAATCAAAATATTTAAATAAAGTATATCAACCCTTCACCTATCTTCATTCTGATACACTTTGATTAATTAACCTCTTAACTTTATTATCCCCCTTAAGACTATTTTCCCACTCTAATAAATCCTTTTCTGTAATGTATTTAGAATGAGTAGATACTTCTATCATCTTTAATCCTCTATTTCTTCTCCAATCTTCTATGGTTACTCTATCTACTCCATAGAGTTCCATTAAATCCTTTTTACTCAATCTTCTTTCCATATACTTTAATCTCCTCTTTCTCTAATAGTTCTCTTAGTTTTCTTTTAAAGGTTTGT
>ENA-ORDR01000862-ORDR01000862.1-marine-metagenome-genome-assembly--contig:-NODE-862-length-14973-cov-3.553437_pt1 | contig 14973 bp, 13 predicted proteins | sample MGYA00240993_ERZ508538 | MGnify/ENA primary metagenome ERZ508538 (study PRJEB26207, sample SAMN05421999) | marine metagenome | isolation source: Monterey Bay, California, USA | place: USA:Monterey Bay... | reverse complement strand
CCGATTGTTGAATCAACGTACACCAAGGTCGCGCCTGCATCTGTAGCCAGTTCACCATCGTCTGCTGTTGAATTAATGTTCGAGCCGTTGCGAGCAACAGTGACCGTTCCTGCTCCGGCGTTTTCGATAAATACTATGTTCCCTGCGCTGGGACTTGCAGGCAATGTAATTGTTACTGCGCTTCCAGAGTTCACAATTAACTGGTCTCGTGTAACTGCTGTGTAGTTTGCAGTTTTAACAAGGAAGTTATTGAACGCTCCTCCTACGCCTGTGCCAAGCTTTGAAGCTGTTATAGTTCCATCTGTAATCGCAGCGGCTGTAATGGCGTTGTCTGCAATCGCAGCGGCTGTGATAGCATCATCTGCAATCGCAGCGGTTCCTACTGCATCGTCTGCAATCGCAGCGGCTGTAATAGCGTTGTCTGCAATCGTAGCTGCTACAACTGAATCGTCTGCAAGAAGCGCACTACTTACTTTAGTTACTGACATTCTATTCTCCTAAAGTTGGCTTAGTGTCTGGGAAGTCTTGAGTGGACGGCCAGTCTCTTAAGTCTTGGCGATACACGAGAATGTTTGCTCTATTAGGCCAGTCAGGTATCTTGGCCGCTTCATCAGTGGACGCTAGTTCTGAGTCTCTCCACATACGTCCTTCTTCTTCTGCTGTAGGCTCTGGGGGTGTAGGGACAACGTACAGTTCATAGTGTTCAAAGTTAGCTTCAACAAAATCTGCGTCAGCGTTGATGGTATTTGTAACGTTACCGTCAGCATCTTTAATTATATATTTCATTTAATTCTCCTTATACTATGTACTGAATAACAACACAGCCTTCACCACCACGGCCTGAAAAAATTCGCGCTGTATAGCCAGTATTGCGACAAAAGCCACCACCGCCGCCAATAGAAGCATGACCCGTACTAAAATCGTAATTGCCAAGTCCGTACATACCTGCCGCACCAGCTAACGGCCCTGCATCATAGTTTCCTCCTCCACCGTTGCTATCGCTTATATAAGAAGACCGCCCTCCCAGACTACCAGACAGTTGCCCAAAACTAGATGAATAAAAATCGCCCACTATGTCACAGTTTCCACCATAAGTCATAAGCACAGTTCCCAGCTCAGCGCCATCCATTCCTGTGCCTGTCAAACCAACAGCGCCACCGCCTTTTTCGTACCCTCCGCGCCCACCTGCGTTGTTTACGTCTCCATTAGAAGCCGTAGAAGCAGTAGTGTAAGCTGTAGTAACTAAACCCCCGCCCGCGCCACCAGTGGCAGTTAGCGTAGCACTCAGTCCTGTACCTGCAACAGTCGTAGTGCCTCCTGCGGTTCCTGCTCCATAAGAGCCAATCTGAGAAGCTCCGCCAGCGCCCACCACCACAGTAAATGAACCAGAAGTTGTAACAGCAAGAGAGTTCTTTCTACAGTAACCGCCTGCCCCACCGCTTTGGTAAACAGCATTCGACCCAGCGCCACTACCACCTGCACCAATAACGTGAATCATTATGTTGCCGTCTTGCGGAGGAACCCAAGTTTGGGAATTGTGTAAAAAGATTGTGGGGAATGAAGTGCTGCCACCACCGCCACCTATAAAATCTGAAAAATTACTCATGCTATTGCCCACCCTACTGTAGAGTTTGTATATATAAATTGAATTGAAAGATATGCTTTGTCTAATGTCATGTCGGTTCCGCTAGACATGATGTTGCTACTATTTCGTCCGATTACTGTGTCCTCAAAGTTTCCGACAGTGACCAGAACTCTTTGACCGATAGTCGGTGATGCGGGAAGCGTAATAGTTCTAGTTGCAGTATCTACAAAGACATGTGTGTTTACTGTAGCTGTCATAGATGCAGAAGTAACTACAGTTGTTATACCCACTGCTACAGGCTCTGAAGCTATTTTAGCCGCTGTTACTGCATCATCAACTATTGAAGCTGTGACTACTGCGCTTGAGGCTAATTGGTCTGCTCCTACTGCGTCGTCAGCTATTTTAGCTTGAGTTACGTTAGAGTCTGCTATCTTAGCTGTGGTGACATTAGCATCCACTATAGATGCTGTTACTACCGCACTGGTGGCTAACTGGTCAGCGCCTACAGCATCATCAGCTATTTTAGCTTGTGTAACTGCATCATCTGTAATCTTAGCAGTAGTCACTGTGCCGTTATCTGGAGTACCAATAGTAAGCGTAATGCCCTCAGAAGCCATTACTTCAATTGATACACCGTTTGCAGGAGCTGTGCTAAAAGTAAGCGTGTTTCCAGAAACTGAGTAATTTGCTTTACTTTGATATACACCGTCAAAGTATACGTTGGTGTTGTTTTCTGCTGTTTGTGTTGAAAGTGTAAATGCAGTAGTAGAGCCGTTACCTGTAAGCTGTGTGATTGCAAAGGACGTTGAGGTCGTTGATACTTCGCCTATTGAGGCTGCTGTAGCTTCAATGACTGCTCCGCTTGCAGGGGCCGCTGAGAATGTTATAACGTCATTAGCTATTGAGTAAGCAGACTTATTTTGATATACGCCATCAATGTACACAAGCGTATTAGCAATAAGCGGAGAAGAAGATAATGTGTATGCGGTTGTTGAGCCATTGCCTGTGAATGTGTTCACCAGTAGGTCGATTGCTCCACCACCAATCTCGCCCCACTCAGTTGTATAACCTTCAAACTTTCCTTCGGTGCTGTTGTATCGGAACTGACCAGCAGCATTAGTGGGTCGTTGAGCTGTTGTACCTACAGGGACTTTGATGCCGCCTGTGCCGCTAAAGCTTGCAGAATCTGTAGTAATTAAACCAGAAGACGGATTATATGTCAAGCCCGAATCTGTTTCAATGCCTTGGTCTCCTGTTTGACCATCTACAAACGTAACGTAAACAGTTTCGTCTGTGCTGTTGTTGGCTGTTGCTACTACTTGACCGCTACCTACATTGCCCCAAGAATCAGTATATCCTTCAAATTCTCCGGTTGTGCTATTGTATCGGAGTTGTCCAGCAACTGCTGTAGGACGCTGTGCTGTAGTACCTGAAGGTATTTTTACAGCCCCTGTAGTACCAATAGTAGTTGTAACCGCTGTAGCATAGTTACCCATGTAAGAGTGTGAACTGCACTCGTAGTATAGAATATTAGGCGTATCAGCCGTTACAGCTATTGTAGTATGAGCGCCAGAGCTTCCAGCAGTTCCTGAAGTTGTTACGCCTGTTGTGTATGCTGTGGTCTTAGCCGCATCATAATAAAAACGTAGCGGGTGTCCGCTGTTAGAGCTGTCAGCTAGGTCAAACTTGTAGTAGTAACCCGTAGAGCTTGTGATGCCGTCTACGCCTGAGAACTGAATTGCCGGAGACTCAACACCGTTTAAGAAGTATGCGCTGCTAGAGCCGTCACCGTTGTAAGGGTGCGCTGAAGTTTTTGAAGCTACAGTAACTGTGAAGACTACAGGGCTTGAAGAACTTCCGTAGATTCCACCTACAGTGTCAGCAGATAAAATACCTACATCTGTAATGTCTTTTCCTTGTGAATCCAAGTCACCGCCAAGTTGGGGTGTGGTATCTTCTACAACATTTGCAATAGCATTAGATGCTGCTAGACCTTGTACTACTGTACTACGTGCTACTTTCTTTAAGCCACCACCTGAAGTGTCAATAGCTAAGAATACGTCATCGCCGGCAATTGAAGTTAGTTCTGTTAAACTACCGATTGTAGTTGGGCTAAAGTTAGTACCGTCTGCAATTAACAATGCATCTGCGGTATTAGTACCCATTGTAATATCGTCGCCCGAAACAGTCAAGTCTACAAACGTAGGACTGTCGGTAGTTGCCAAGCCCTGATTAATAGCCTTAACGCTTGCAAGAGCTGTTAGCTCGCTGTCCATTAGTGCGCCTACGGCTGTAACACTTGCTGTGCTTACAACATCTGCTCCTGTTTCAATGCTGTTTAACTTAGTGTGGTCAGCATCGGTAAAAACATTAGAATCTGATGCAGCTTCAACCGCTGCTCGAATCTCAGCGTCTGTTTGGTCTGCGGTAGCTGAAGCTTCAATACCATCTAACTTAGTTCCATCTGTTGCTACATCACGGCCATCAACTGTGCCGCCAACAATTATGTTTCCAGCTACAGTTACGTTTGTTTCGAGCATTGAGCTAACAATGTCGCCAGCGCCAATTACAAAGTCTAAGGTGTTATCAGCATCATTGTATGTAACTGTGATGCCTGTTTCAGTGTTACTTGTTGCCATTGCACCTACAGTGTCTGCAATAGTTTCTGAAAGCGTAATACCCGCAACAGTAATCGCGTCAGCTTCTAATGTGCCGTTAATGTATGCGTCTTTAAACTGTAGTGAGCTTGTACCTAAATCAATGTCGTTATCAGTTACTGGTACAATTGCGCCGTCTTGTATGCGTATCTGTTCTACTGCCGCACCACCAACCTGTACATAAAAACCCCAACGGTTGTTAGTGGTATCTACTGCAATCTTGTTGAAAAAGTCTTGGTCTCCGATAATGCCTATATTACCGCCTTGACCTGCGCTTCCATCGTGTTGGTGTCCGGTAGTACCAGTTGCAGTATATGCAAAAGCATTTAGTAGCTGGTTAAATTCATTGTTAAACAATCCGGCGGTTATTACGTCACCATCATCAAAAGTGCTTTGTCTTGTATAATTCGTTCCTGCCATTTCTTATCTCCTGCCTGATGGCACGTAGTTTACGTATAAACCGTTTATTGAGTATGGGGGGCTTTGGTCTTCTGTTCTAATCTGGAAGCTTACTGTGTGGCCGCTTCCTACTATTACTTCTCGTGCCATTGGGTCGTTAGTACCCTCAAAAATAGCATTTCCAAATATAGCACTTCCAAATACAGGGGGCACTGGAATTCCTGTTAGTGTAATATCTTCGGGCTGTGCGACATCTGAATCTGTAAAATCAAACTGAGTTCTAAGTATTGGAGCTAATTCACCTTCGGGAGAAACTGAAAGCTTAATATACTTCATTGTCTTTCTTGTTCCCGCGTCACCAAAGTCTAAGAACGGGGTTGTATATTTAGCATCAATATTAAAATTAGCACCGTTAGAAGAAAAAGCTCCGCCTATATCGTGGTTATAAATGTAGCCTGAGTTGTCCCCGTGATATATTTTTTCAATGCCGGACGAGTTAAAATCTGAAACTATAGACGCTGCTTGAATTCCTTTGGTTTCAGACCACTCAAAACCATTACGAGTTAGCGTACCTATAATTCCTTTTGATTCTGTAGACTGCTCAGCAGACGTAGAATAAAACAACCGATACTGTGAGCGTCTACGTAATACGCAACTGCTAATGTTATAATCATCAATATCTCTAGATATTAAAGATGTTATAGCTTGTATTTGTCTGCTTACAGAACCTAACTCAACGTCACCAATACGTGCTGTACCTGCGACTGTACGAACACCATCAGGCGAAAGGAACACTAAGTCACCGCCAATTTCTTGAATGCTGTAATGACTTAAGCAGCCTACGTTTTTAGCAATTGGTACGACAGCAATGTTTTGAGAGTCGTTAATGTTAATAAGCTTGTATATACTGTTTTTACAGAATATAAACAAATCTGTTCGGAAGCTTTTAAGACCTACTACTTGGTCATCAATTGAAACACTTCCTGCTCCAGCGCCTGTAAAGTTATCAGGCTCAAGAGTGTGACTATAATAAATAGTGTTCTTTTCTGTTGGAGCGCCTGCGACTACAAAGTGCTTGTCGTGAATAACACCTACAGACGGAGAGACTGTTCCGCTTACTGTGACTTCTTCTACAAAGAAAGTTCTAGTAGTTAAAGCTCCTGTGCCAGTCATCTTGAATAACAGGGGTTTGTTTTCGCCGTCACATATTAAGAGTTGTCCGTATGCTTCGTTACCTTCAAATATAGTGATGGAGCATTTCTTTTGATTTGTTCTTGTAAGTACAGAACGGCCTGTAAAAGTAGTATAGTTGTCACCGCTACCATGAACTCCCGTTTTGTTTATCTGAAGCCATGTAGCTCCATCAGTTGTAAAGAAAATGTCAGTACCTGAACATGCAACAAGTCCGTCTGCATATACAGCTAAACCTAAAAGCTTTTCACCGCCGTTGGGTCGGGCTGTACCTAAAGACGTATAACCGTTTATTCGTCTGTATCCACCATCAGGGTCTACTTCAAAGTTTAAAAGCTCTGTAGCAAATCCCGGCTGTCCAAGCATTTCAAGCTGGTTAAGGTTAGTGTTTAAACCGCCTTTGCATGAAATACCAAAAGGTTGTGAAGCTGCCATATTATACGAATCTCACTCGGTCATCTGTGATATATGTTGGTACAGGTTCTATTAAATTTGATCTCATACTTCTCAACCCTTTTTTGTAATCGTCTAGTGCAAAAGCTGCTGACTGGGGGTTGTCTTTAAACTGCCACATGTAGTATCTTGCTCGTGCAATAAGAACGGGAGCATACATGTCTGGAAATAATAATGTGTCTGAGTGTGCGCTGAGTCTTGTTGGAAGGTTCCAAGCAAAGAACCAAACGCGGTATGTCTTGTCCGGTATTGGACTTAATCCAAACTTCCGTGAGTCTGGACTGCGGATAACACGAGAAGGCTCACCAAAAGTTTGAGCATCTGCATCATCTAAATTCTCTGAAACTCTGTAAAAAGTTTTCCACTCTTCGGTGGTAGTAAACTTTAAGTTTCCTGCTGTGTGTGGAGCTGTTTCTCCACTTACGCCTACAGTCGTGTAGTAAAAATTGTCCCAGTCTATTGAACCATAATCTGTAGTTATACTGGAGCTTGAAGGCTTTAACTCATACCAGCGTGTACCTGCTGTCGTTTCTACATATACGTTTCCGTACATAGGGTCTGTTTGACCGCTTTCAGCAACAGACAGAAAAGGCCACTGCGGTTCAGCGTTTATAATATCAAAATAAGCTCTGTTGATATTATCTTTAGCGTGTTGTTGTACGCTTTTAGCCTGCAAAAAATTAGTAGTTGTAAGCGTGACTTCGTTTAACTCACGTAAGAGTTCGTTTGTTAAATCTAAATAAGTTGTAGCCATCGTTTACACTGCCTTTGTTTTTGTTTCGGGGCTTTCTTTGTTACCCCAGATTGCATCCCAATTAGCTTCGTACTTCTTTTTGTTTTCTGTTTTATACCAGCTTCCGGTATCACCTAAAATCTTCCCTGTCTTCTTGCCTTTTATCATTATAGGTTTAGCGTTGCTTCCTACCTGTGGCATGTGTCCTCCTTAAAAAGGATGGGGGCTTTTACACCCCCACCTTTAATCAAGCTTAGTCGATACCGTAGAATGCAGATACCATAGCTTCAGGGCGTAGAACCTTAGAGCCAAATACATGCAGACCACGACAGATGTCACCAAAGCTATCTGGATCACGGATGACCTCAGTGCTTGTGATGGTCTGTGCAGTAGCGGTAGAACTAATGTGGCCGCAAAGAATCTTGCCAGCAGCATTAGAAGTAGCAGCTACGTTGTTAGACTTGTACATGTCAAAGCCACGCAGCTTGCCTGAAGATACCAGACCGTTACGGATAGAGCCTTGACCAGCATTGAAGTCTACAGACATTAACTTAGAACCAGACTGTCCCAACTGCTCGTAGAAGCTTGGGGGAGCCAAGAACCAACGACCTTCTTCAGGCACGTTCTGCTCGTCAAGAAGACGGGCCATATGAGCCATTACATCCAAAGGATCGTGTTCGCCAGAACCTTGACCAATGTCTAAGTTACCAGTACCGTCAAAAGTACCACCAGCCAAATCAGTTGCGCTGTCTGAACCAAGAATGTGGTTAGGACTAGCAGCAGAAACGCCAGCAAACATAGAAGCGATTACAGCACTATCAAATGCGTCACGCAAAGCGTAAGCAGCAGATGAAGATGCAACTTCTTTAAAGTTAACGTGAGACATAGAAGTTTCAATGTCGTCAACGATAAACTTAAATGCGTTTGCAGTATCTACAACCAAAGTGGTTTCTGCGTCAGTCAGCTTAGTAGCTGCTGTAGTAGCACCACGAGTGTAAGAAGATACAGAAATCGTTGGCTCTTTGATGATCTTTACAGAGTCACCATAGGCAGTGATTTCGCCAGCATAGTCGGTGTTAGTAATAGCTTCACATACAGACGCTTTACGGAAGAAGTTAAGAACCTTCTTTGAGTAAACCGATGGAAGGAAGAATGAGTTAGCTTGTGTAGAGATACTGTTTGCAAAGTTAGCATCGGTATCTGTTGAGGGTTCAAAATATTGAGCCATGTTATGTTTCTCCTAAAAAGACAAGTTTAGTATTATGGTATTACTCGTCCTTCCATAATTGCTTGATCAATCTCTGCTTCGTATTTATCAAACTGATTCATAGAAAGAGCGGTAATTTCCCGTTGAGTCCAAATCTTCGGCTCTTTTGCGTCTACGGCTGTTGTTTTAGTAGATACAAAATCTGCTGCTGAAGACTTAGGTTGTGACTTTCTTGTCTTAGCTTTCTTAGTACTGATTCCGCTTTCCATTTTATAAAGGTCAATAGCTTTGATTGCTAAAGTAACATTATCTGGGTTTTCGTAAATCCAACCTTGAATTGCTTCAGGCTGTTCTTGCGCCCAGCTATGAAACTTATCATCACCGCGTATATCTTCAAAATCGGGATGCTTTGCGTATAGGGCTGATTCAGCTTCTCTACGTGCAATAGCAGCTTCTCTTTCTTCGATAACAGACAGCTTTGATCTTAGAGCTTCCACATGTTGTTCACTTTGCAAGTGAGCTACAGTTTCTACCGTTTCATACAAATCAGGATATTCTTCTCTAAACTGTTCAAGGTCTTCTAGAGACTTAGGAGGCGCATACTCAGGTTGACCCTGTGTAGCCGCTGCTTTAAGCTCCAGCTCCTTCTGTTTAAAGTCTGCAATCTTCTGATCGTAATGCTTCTTTAGATCATCGTATCGTTTTTTATAATTGGTTTTTTTCTCAGATGTTCCTTCAGCTTCTTCAGGGGCCGCTTCGCGGGTAGCCTGTGCTTTAGGTTTTTCTTCAAAAAATATCCCACTTGCATCTCCGCGACTTGGTGCGTCTTCAACGTGCCAGTCTTTACGAGAGTTATATGGGTTCGCTTCTTCCTCAGTTACTTGTTCAATTGCTTCAGACATAGTGTCACACTCCTTTAGGGGCTTGTCAGTCTTTCAAGGTGGCTGTACTGTTCGCGTGTCAATACAGGGTCTCGATACTTCAAGGTAGCCTTTAGGTCAATAAAATAATAAGGGGTCTGGTTACAGAGTGGCCTTATTGCGATACGCTTGGCATACGGTTAGCGCCAATCATTTGTTTCTTGATTTCTTCTTCCGTAAGTGCATCTTGTGTCATCCCTTGCATTTTTTCGTTTTGCATAGGATCATACGTAATACCGCCAAACGCTTTCTTCATTAAGCCTCCGTCATAAGCACGTTCAGCATCGTCCATCATAGTTTGTAGCTGATCCGCACCTAACTGATCGGTGGCCTTCTTGGTGAAAACAAATTCACCATCCGATAACCTTGCGGGAATCGAATCTGATACTCCGGTTCCGGGGCCATCTACTTCCCCTTCGCCTGAGAATTCTCCTGCAACATCCATAACCTTATCAAAGATGCCGCTTAGACGTTCATCGTTTTCTAGAACGCCCATTAAATATTCTTGTTCCTCTACGTCTAGAGACTGCTCTAGTACATAGCCTGTGTAATCTTCTTCCATTACATCGTCTGGAAGCTGAGAGGCTTTTGCTGCTGCCATTTCGTCTTCAGGGATGTTGTCATATGTGTCTTCTGGAATCTCTGCTTCCATTTCCATTTCAGGCGGAACAAGCATAGAACCGCCTTTATTGTATTTAACTTTCATTGGGTCATTTTTCATTTTATAAATCCTCAGTCCTCTGTTTAGCTTCTTTTACTTGTTCTTTGAGTTTGGTCAAACTATCCAGAGAACTCACTCTCCCCTGCTTGCGGAACAGCTCCAGTTCCGATGTTGCCACCACCAGTCCCTGTAACTCCAAGGTCTTGAGGTTGTTCAGATGCTCCTTGAACGCCTCCCATAGCTCCGGTTGGTTCACCAGCGGGGACAGCTTCGCTGCCATTTGCTTGTCCAGCATTTTGCGCTCCTATGATTTGTGCCATGATAGCAGCTTCTTCTGGATCGTTAAGAATCTCATCTGGGTCTAGATCAAGACTGTAAGCAAGTTCGCTGACAATCTTAGAGATTTTAACAAAAGGCGCAATGGCTGGGTTCTGTGCAGTCTGAAGAAACATTGTCAAACGCTGACTACGTACTTCTTTCTGCATCAAGCTATTTGTACCCATAGCTCGGATTTCTAAGTCACCCTCAATAGCTAAGTCACCATCAAAGAACTGCATGTTCCACTGATAGTAAGCTTGACCAAGAGGCTTGAGTAAAAAGTCATCTAAGTTCTTGACAACTGTTTTAATGTTTAGGCTTGCTGCACCTAATAGCATTGACATACCAGATGCAGTACGGGTCATGCTCTGTACGCCTGTTTGTCCGTGTGAGTAGCTTGGGATACCTGTTTGTTCGTCTGCAAGCTGACGGAACTTGTCAAACATCATCATGTTTTCTTGTGATGTGTTAGGAAACTTAACGCCGTGAATAGCTTGTCCTTGCATCCCTGCTTGTCTTCTAAACACTTTTCCGGGATAGATGTCCATGCTTTGACCACCAACGAGTGCAGACTCATCTACGTCAAACACTAATGATCCGCTCAACGCAAGGTTGTCGATTGCCATACGTGCGTGACCGTTCATTATCTGTTGCGAGTCATCCATATTTTCGGCCACACCAATACCAAAAAAGCTATATGGATTACGCTCGTAACTAAAAGCATTATAAGGCAGTCGATACGGAGTAAAAGGATTAATAACTGAGCGCAATAGCTTACCGTTACTAATCCAAGCATTAACTTGTACTTCATCTAAGTCATCTATGTCTTCTGAGAGTTCCATTCCTGCTTCGCGGGCATACTGAGCATCCATGATACCCCAGTACTCTAAAACTTCGTATTGGCCTGAACCGTACTCGTCTGTTCGGCTATCATCTTTTAGTTCGTGTTCGTAATCTTTCTCTTCGTAGTTTGGCCCCATCATTAGACATTCGCGTATAGCGTCTTTGTCAAAGTATGGTAGCTTTGCTAATGCCCGTAGTTGAGATCGGTTGAGCTTATGACGATGGAATGTGTATTCGCACTCGTCAATCGTTGTAGCACTGGGGTCTGGAAAAAAGTCCCAAATGCTGACAAATTCAATACGTGGTACGCGAATAGTAAGAGGAGAATAATTACGCTCACCAGTTTCTTCATCTTTTGTCCAGCGACCGATAGTTTTATTGTGATTAAACGGGCCTTTAACAATTCCAGTCCCAAATAAAGCTGCTTCAAAAATAGCATTCCTCAGTTCAGAAGAACCGTTTGACTCTTCAATTTGATCGTGTATTAGTTTTTGCATCTGTCTAGCGGCTTCTTTAGCCGGAGAGATTTCTAATACTTGAGGGTCTGGAGAAGGGCCATCTGTAAGATTAATTTTTCCTTCTTCTATTCCTTTTTTTAAGGCTTCTTCAAACGCAGACTCGCCGCTTGAAAAAGTAGCTCCGGGCTTTAGTGTCTTTCCGTCCCCTTCATATCCTACATCAAAAGGATTAACTTTTTCTTCTTCTTGTTCTTTTGGTGTGGGGGCGCTCGTTTCTAAACCCGGAGTCATATCTACATGTTGGTACGTAGAAACTCCTTCTGGTATCTTGGTTTCTTTTACGCCAATTGGAAATTGACCTGTACCGAAGATAACATCTACTAGCTGACCGAATGCAGCAAGTACTTTAGTTTTTGTTACTTTGATAAAGACTTTAGACTTTTCTGATTCTCTGAACTTTACGCCTTTACCGTATAAGCCTCTGAAGTTATGGTAGGCTTGTAGCCATCTTCGCTCATCTTGTTCTCTTGCACTTTCTGCATCTGAAAACCTATCTTCAATTAAACCGACAAAACGAGAACGTACATCGCCTTCCAGATTCATTTCTAGACCGCTTTCGCCCTCTATTGGAGTAAAATAGATTTCGTTTGCGTTGTCGTACATCGAGTTTTCTTCGTTCATATTCGTTTAATATCCAAAAGTTGAATCGACTGGCTGAAAATGCTGCTCTCTTTGGAACTGTCTCATCTGATTGAGCGTATCATTTATGCGCGGTCTCGACATAATTAAATACCTTAAAGCGTCATATGCGTGATCAGGCGCGTGGGTATTGACATCTTCAGGGTTGGATTTATCCAGAGGAATACTTTGAAGCTCGCGTATCAGGTTCGGGCATGTATTAAATATTTGAATTCGTGGCCTACCGCTTTGCGTGATCTTTAAGTATTCGTGGATTTGTATTTTTCCTTGTATTCTATTCTTATCAGCTCTTCTAAGCTTGTGTCCGGCTCTCTGTAGTGTTTCCCCTACAGTTGGGCCTGTAGTACCTGTTCGACTCCAACAAGCTGTATCAAGCACTCCAGCCACGCTAAAGGGGTCTTCTAGTTCCATGTTTGTTAACATCTCAGCTAACTCAGTACCAAGAAGACCTTTTTGGTATAACTCTCTGTATATAATTAATGTGCCGTCACTTGGATCAACTGCACCCCAAACACAAGCACTTTCTGACGCATAACCGTAGTCAATTCCTTTTATACGTTCCCAATGCATCGGAAGTTCAAAAGGCGTTATCACATGGTCAAGCGGATTAAACTCTGTAAATGCTGCACCTTCGGCAACATCCCAATTACCTTCTAGTAACTGTTGGCGCTGTGTAGGTGGTAGCGCCTGTAGCATTTTTTCATAGCGACCATCTGTAGCTAAGAAAGGATTGTCCTGTAATCGTGCTGGTATAAACTTTCGCGTTAGACCATCAGCACCCTCAAACGAGGTATTAGCGGGCTGTGGATCAATGTAACGCTTCTTTACCCATGTAGCTCCCGAACCTCCGGGATTCGCCGTACAGCGCATGTAAGGCGTAATGGAACTGTCGGTCGTCCTTAACCGTGAAGCTAGATAGTTCCAAGCAAACTCTGTAGGAAGGTGCGTGATCTCATCAAAACCTATCCAACTATATGCTTGACCTTGATAGCGGTATACGTCTGCATCACGCTCCAAGAATCCAAACTCAATCTTTGCTCCGCTTGGAAAGTTCCAAAGCTTCTCTACTTCCTTGTACTTACATCCCGGAAATGCTTTCGGGTACAACTCTCTACTCTTGTCTATAAGCTCTCGTAGTTCAGGCATCGAGCGTCTTATGATTAGACCCCTGTGAGCGGGTCTGTGGGCAAAACGTAATGGGTCTACAAGCATAGCATAGGACTTACCACCTCCTGCTGCTCCGCCGTACAAAACGTCTGTTTCGGCTGCTGCAAGAAAGTCTTCCTGTGGGCCTTCGTTAGCCTTGAAGATAACATCTTCTTGAGCTTCAGTTGCTAAAGCTTTTGGAAGGTCTTCTAAATCTTCCGAACTTATAATCTTACTAGCTTTATCGTTAGCTAGTTGAGTTAAAGTTTTGTTGGTTTTATTTATTGTTTTTTTATAACCATCAACTTTAGCTTGGGCCGCCTTTAATTTCTTTTTCTTTTCGCGGACTTTCTTTTCTGCGTCCATCTTCGCTTTAGTTTTTGAGTGGTAAGTATAGCCTCTTCCTTTAGACCCTTTTGCTCTACCTGCCTTTTTGCGCGGTGTCCCATCCACTTTAAGTACGAAATTACCTTCTTCGTCTTTGAGATAGCCATCAGGATTAACATCCCAATCATTCTGCATGTCTTTCTGCTATCTTCTTTAAGCCCATGTGCGAGAGCTTACGGCCTGTAATGCTTTCGAGGTATAAACTTCCTTCGCGTAGACTTATTGTACGATCTTTAATCATAGGAAGTATCTTATTTAAAGCTTCCAGTTGGTCAGGGACGCTCTCTAACATTTCATTATTAGACTCGTCTAGCTTATAACCAAAAGGAATAGTGCTACTAGACCTCCTCATAATTACCTTCTATTACTGTTTCATTCTTAGCGGGGAGTATAAATAAACCACCACTAGTATTAACGGTCACATCAAGCCTATCTGTCTTACCTAAGCCCACTCTATCTAGGATGGTCTGTGCGGCCTGTATACGCATATTAGCTTGCGGGATAGGCTCTGCACTATCCATGATGTGTACAAGCTTCATAGCGGCTTTAGGGGCGCTCTGAGCCAGTATATTTGTAGCTAAGTCTAATATCTCAGTCTTTAAGCTCTTAACAACGCTATTAACGCTTGAAGGCGAATAGCCTGCCATTTCTCCGGCAAGCTTTGTGTCACCGTTGCAGGTTACTAAGCTATCTAAGAATGATTGTTGTTTAGTTGTTAGTTCTTTATTGTTTGTCATGTATACTATTATACTGCGATCTGAGCATTTGTCAAGTTTTTTATTACTTTTTTGTATAAATAAATATAAAATAAACCTTGACAAAACTCCAATATCACAGTATAATAGATATTAAGCCCGCAGGGTTGTATAGCCTGTGGCGATCCCTTCGTTAAAACCTACCTTTTGTTATTTCCTTTGGAGTCTTTAAAGCCCCGCCGCTATCTGGTATACATGCTAAACCTTCCCAAAATGTATATGATTGTATATATATAGGGGGGAGGGGGTATGGTGACCTGCCCCACCTCTAAAGACTCTACAACCTCCAAAGCCCTACCACAAAAACACTTCAAAGTCTACAAAGTCTTCAAAGATTCTATGACTCTATAGTCTTCTAAGTCTCTTGCAATCTGGTTAACGATGCTGTAAGGGCTTTGGAGTCTTTAAAGATTAATAGCTCTAAAGACTCAACAACCTTACAAATCAACAAGATATAACATTCTTTTTTATTCTTTCCTTGACAACCTCAAGAATCTATGAAACTGATCAATTTTTAACCAATAAAACTATTGACACAGTTACTGACAAATCCAATTAAAG
>ENA-ORDR01000859-ORDR01000859.1-marine-metagenome-genome-assembly--contig:-NODE-859-length-15053-cov-2.640959_pt1 | contig 15053 bp, 15 predicted proteins | sample MGYA00240993_ERZ508538 | MGnify/ENA primary metagenome ERZ508538 (study PRJEB26207, sample SAMN05421999) | marine metagenome | isolation source: Monterey Bay, California, USA | place: USA:Monterey Bay... | reverse complement strand
TTAAAAAAGCTTTTATTGGACTTATTTAAAATTAGTGAGCATCCTGAGTACGGGTTTTCCCTGAAGCCATTTGTTCTTTTGTTTGACGAGTATTACACAGATTTATATCGAATGGGTCAAGCTGAGCGAAAAATGCAATCTGTAGACAGTGTTGTATTTATAGGGACATCTTTTAGTGTAAATATCACATCTATAGCTCTTCGATATGCCCTTTCCAATAATGCTAGAATTGAGATCGTTGATCCTGATCCTATCGATCTTAATATTAGTGGGATAGAATATCATAAAATGACCGCAAAAGAGTATATTTCAGAGCTTGATCACGTATAATTTGATTAGCTTGAAAAAAATCAAAAGCTTACGCTTAAAGCCTAAATAAATCCATCCTAGGCATTAAGCCCAAAAGGTGTTTGCTATATTCGTGCTCTGGGTGATCAAATAACTTATCTGTTTCAGCTATTTCACAAATTTTACCATTTTGCATCACAGCAACCCGATCACACATTTGCCTGATTACTGGTAAATCGTGTGAAATGAATAGCATGGTAAGACTTAACTCTTCCTGTAAATCTTTTAATAGATTTAATATATTGGCTTGAACTGAAACATCTAATGCTGACGTTGGTTCATCACAAATGAGAATTTCAGGTCTTGATGCAAGTGCTCTGGCAATAGAAATTCTTTGTCGTTGACCACCTGAAAATTCATGTGGATATTTTTTTATTGAGCTAATAGGCATGCCAACAAATGCAATCAAATCCTTAACGACTTTTGATGTTTCATTAGAATTGGCAGTTGATCGATGAAAACGGATTGGTTCAGAAACTATATCTTCGACTGTCATTCTCGAGTTTAAAGAAGAATAGGGGTCCTGAAAAATCATTTGCATTTTTCTTCTAATTAAAGAAGTTTTTGCTTTTTGGCTCCTTTGTAAAACATCGTGACCAAAGATATTTATATCACCTGACTTTGGCGTATATAACCCAGCAATTAAACGGGCGAGAGTACTTTTTCCGGATCCACTTTCTCCGACTAATCCAAAACTTTCTCCTGTTTGTATGTCAATTGAAACATCGTCTACTGCTTTTAATACTAGTCGATTTTTACGTAATAATGCTTGCTTTATAGAAAATTCTATCGATAAATTTTTAACGGTTATTGCAGTGTTATGGGTTTGCGAAGATTTATTTTGAGAAAGCCAATGCTCGCTAACGTTTGTTAAAGTAACTTTTTCTTCCGACCCGTCGATGTAATCAACAACAGTAAAGCGATCAAGTTTTTGATCTCCACTGGGAACAGCAGAGATTAAACTCTTTGTGTACTCATGTTTTGGTTTTTGAAGAACTTGTTTTACTTTTCCCTCTTCAACAAGTTGGCCGTTATACATTACAGCAACTCGATCAGCGATCTCAGCAATAACTCCAATATCGTGAGTTACGATAATCACACCCAAATTGCGCTGCTTACATAATGATTTTATAAGATCTAAAATTTGTTTCTGTATCGAAACATCCAGGGCGGTTGTGGGTTCATCAGCAATAACAAGATCTGGGTCGCCTGCTAGTGCTAGGGCGATAACTACCCGTTGACGCATCCCACCTGAAAATTGATGAGGGTAGGCATTTAAACGTTGAACTGGATTAGGAATACCAACTGAGTCAAGGAGCTCAACAGATTTCTGACGAGCAGAGGATCCAGAAATTTTCAAAGTTTCAACTAATGTCTCTGACAACTGTTTTCCAATAGTCATTAGCGGATTCAGCGAAGTTTGTGGGTCCTGAAAAATAGTGCCTATCTTTGCACCCCTAATTTTTCTCATTTCCTCGTTAGACATCTGATCTATCCGAGTTCCATCGAAAATAATTTCACCTCCAGAAATATAACCTGGGGGTTCTAGAAGGTTAATGACAGAGTTACCTACAGTCGACTTTCCAGCGCCACTTTCGCCTACTAAACCTAGGACTTCACCTTTTGCAACTGAAATTGATACCTTATTAACCGCTGTTACTTGTCCTCTACGTGACGGGAAGTCGACACTCAGATTATTGATTTCAAGTAAGTTATTCATCTTAATTTAGGATTGAGTGCATCTCGCATCCAATCTCCCAATAGATTTACTGAAAAGACTAGTATTATAAGGGCAATAGCTGGAAAAAAAGTAATCCACCATAGCCCAGAGAAAAGGAATTCATTTCCAACTCTTATAAGAGTGCCAAGAGAAGGAGTAGTAGGGGGTATGCCCTGACCAAGAAAGCTTAAGGTTGCTTCAGCAATAATTGCTAGTGCAAGCCCAATTGTTGCAATCACTAAGACTGGCCGAAGCGTATTAGGCAGAATATGCCTTAAAATAATTGTAAATTTCGGTAAGCCTATGAGTTTTGCAGCTTGAACATACTCCTTTTCGGCTTCGACAAGGGTAGCGCCACGTGCAACCCGAGCAAACTGAGGCCAATCAGTAAGTCCAATGGCGACAATAACGACATAAATTGCAAACTCTTCACGTAATTCAAGGGGTAGGGCGGCTCTTCCAATTCCGTTAATTAGAATAGCTACTAATATTCCAGGAATAGTAAGCTGAACATCGGCAATTCGCATTATAATTGTATCTGTTAAGCCCCCAAAATATCCTGAAATTACGCCTAACGTCACACCTAATAACATACCTAAAAAAACGGCAGCTATCCCCACAAGTATCGAAATACGCCCACCGTAAAGAATGGTAGAAAGCATATCACGTCCTTGATTATCTGTCCCAAGAAGGTAAGCTGAAGAACCTCCATCTGTCCACGCCGGAGGAAGTTTTCCATCCCATAATGAAATTTGAGCTGGATCAAAAGGATTATACGGTGCAATTAGGGGAGCAGCAAAGGTGGCAGTTATAGCTATTAAAGTAATACTTGCAGCTATAATAGCTCCAGGCGTTGTAAAAAAAGAGTAAACAATATCATTATCTAAAAATCGCTGCCAGCGAGATCGTGTTTGGTTAGATTTAACCATCCTATGATCCTCCACGCCGTATTCGAGGATCGACGACAAAATAAAGAATATCAACGATCAAGTTTATCACAACGAAAAGCAACGCAACAAAAATTAGGTAGGCAGCCATAATAGGTACATCGACAAAGTCTACGGCTTGAATAAACATTAAGCCCGTTCCAGGCCACTGGAAAACTGTTTCTGTTATGACAGAATAAGCTATTAGCCCCCCAATATTTAAACCTATAATCGTTATCACGGGTACAAGAGTATTCCGAAGAGCGTGACCAAAATGAATAGCTCGGTTCGCTAGGCCTCTTGCTTTCGCAAATTTTATATAATCCGATCTCATTACTTCCAACATTTCCGCTCTGACTAGTCTTAAAATCATCGTCAATTGAAAAAGAGATAGTGTGATTGCCGGCAAAATTATTGACCTCCATCCATCTATAGTTAGGAGAGATGTCTTCCATCCGCCTATTTCAATCACTCCTGCTCTGCCAGAAGAAGGAAGCCATCTTAAATACACTGCAAAAAGATATATTAATCCAATACCAATAATAAATGTCGGTAAGCTTACACCTATCAAGCTAACGCTCATGATTGTTTTACTCACCCATGAATACCGACGAATACCTGTAAAAACGCCCAAAACTATTCCCAAAAAAACAGCGATAACAGCAGAGGCAAAAACTAACTCTAGGGTCGCTGGAAGTTTTTCTAATATTAATTGACTAACAGGCTGTTTAATACGGTAAGATAGTCCAAAGTCACCTTGGGCCACATTAAGCATAAATCTCTGATATTGAACTAAAATTGGATCGTCTAATCCAAGTTGTTGTCTAATCTCAACTCTTTGTTCTCTGGTTGCGTCTTGTCCAACCATATTATTTACTGGATCGCCTACAAAATTAAACAAAGAAAAACTTATGGCTGACACAACTGCCATTACCAAAAGAGCTTGGGCTAACCGGTTAATTATAAAGTAAAACATCAGACCTGCTAAGAGTAGGGGTGCCATAAAATAGGCACCCCTTTGTAGTTATGATTTTATTTGAAAACCACGTATCGCGGTCTTAAATGATCGTCCGCGGCAATCGGGACGTCGACATTGTCTTTCATACTCCAACCAAGCACTTGGTGATGTATTGGCAAATATGGCATGTCTTTCTTAATTATGTGCCAAGCCTCATCGATAAGGGCCGTACGCTTTGGAATATCAGTTTCAGTTTCAATTAGCTTAGTAATTTCGTTTACTCTAGCGTTATTATAACCGATACCGTTCCATGATCCTTCTCCATCAAAAAGATAAGTAAAGACGTAATGACTATCTAATGTAGATACACCCCATCCTAACATGTAAAAGTCAGAGACTCTTTTCTGGATCTTTGGAAAATGCTGTGCCTTTGGAATAGCGTCAAGGTTCACTTTAACTCCAATTTTTGCGAGCATTGCAACTGCCGCTTGGCATATTTTTTCGTCGTTATTATAACGATTGTTAGGGCAATCAAGTTGAATTTCAAAGCCATCTGAATAGCCAGCCTCGGCCATTAGACTTTTGGCTTTATCTAAATCAAAACCATACTGCTTGTCTAACTCCGGTGTATTACCTAAAACGCCTGGTGGTGTAATGATACCAGTAGGAAATGACAATCCGTCCATAACAACTCGCTGAATGGCATCTTTATCTATAGCAAGGTTGAATGCTTCTCGAACTTTGATATCTCGGAATGGATTTGCACCTTTAACATTTGAACTTCTTAGTTCATCAAGGCTTTGATCCATACCAAAGAAAATAGAACGAACCTGTGCTACAGTTTTTGTTGTTAAGCCTTCTGTTGCCTCAATACGTTTCAAATCCTGTAAAGGGGCATCTAATACAAAATCAACTTCACCTGACAGCAATGCAGCTACACGAGTTGCCGCATTTTTGATTGGTCTGTATTCTATGCGATCAACATTCCCAGGGTACATAGCGTCGCCCCACCAACTTTTGTTCCGTGTAAGCACTGAGAGTTCTTCTGGAGCTCTGCTGGTCAGCATGAACGGTCCAGTTCCATTAGAGTTTCGAACAGAGAATGTTTCCTCCTCTGCAGCGAAATCCTGAGGTCTTTCCACTCCATTGGCTTTTGCCCATCCACTATCCATCATATATACATTAGTAAGCGTGTTTGGCAGGATTGGATTTGCTCCAGCAGTAACTAATTTCACTGTGTAATCGTCAATCACTTCAATGTTAGAAACAGTCTTAACTTGCTCTTTGTAATCTGAAGATTCTTCAAGCGCTCTATTAAAAGAGAAAACTACATCTTCTGCTGTAAAGTCAGCGCCATCGTGGAACGTAACTCCCTTACGTAGCTTGAAAGTCCAGCCGTCTGGAGACGCTGTCCAACTTTCTGCTAATTCTGGAACAAGGTTCATTTCAATATCACGAGCAACAAGTGCTTCGTATATTTGTCCATTAAATGCGATTGTTGGGCTTTCATTCTGAGAATGAGGATCCATCGTCAAGGCGTCACCTTGGCTGGTCCATTTTAGAACATTTTCAGCATTAGCTGCTGTTGCCATAATTAGGGCAACCGATGACAGCTTTGCCATTTTACGAAAATTCATATCAACCTCCTTAATTGTTTCATCGGTTGAGGCTAGGCTTGTTAGCTTTTAGTGTCTATAGTTTTTTTCGATAAAAGTTGGTTTTTTGACGATAAAAAAAGGTTTTTCTATGTCTACATTGGAGCAGGCACTTAAATTATCAAAAAAGTTATTTGTTGATGGTATATTTTTTGAACAATTAAGAAACTTAGTACAAATTGTCACCGATAGCAAAAACTCTCGATGTGCCGAAGACTTAGTTGTTTATTATACTCGAGGACTTTCAAATATTTTAACAGAATTGGGTATTCAGACAGAAATTGTTGAAAATCCGATTAAAAATAGTCCGCCTTTTCTTATCGGTTCAAGGATGGAGTCACCAGAGTTGAAGACAATACTATTATACGGACATGGAGACACTGTTCCACTACAGGAAGGGCAGTGGAATGAAGGTATTAGACCAAGTGATTTGAAAATTATCGATGATAAAATTTATGGTAGAGGAGTTGCCGATAATAAAGGGCAGCATCTTATAAACTTATTAGCTCTTCATTCAGTTTTGAGAACGAGGACTAAACTTGGTTTTAATTTAAAGATTATCTTTGAAATGGGTGAAGAGATTGGTTCTCCTGGACTATGTGAACTTTGTGAGGCGTATAAGGAATATTTTATATCTGATGTCTTAATTGCATCGGATGGACCCAGGGTAGCAATTGATGTTCCAACAATTTTTTTGGGCTCGAGAGGGGCATTGAATTTTGAACTCGAAGTTAACTACCGTTCAGGAGCTCATCACTCTGGTAATTGGGGAGGGGTGTTAAGTGATCCAGGAATTAGGCTTTCAAATGCATTGAGCACTATTGCGGATAAAAATGGAAAAATTCTAATCGATAATTGGAAGCCAACGTCCCTTACGTCGAGTGTGCGCGAAAGGCTGAACTTATTACCAAATACTATTTCTGACACGCTAGATATAGATGAAAATTGGGGAGAGCCTGGTTTGTCTTCAAATGAAAAATTATTTGGTTGGAACTCTTTTTCCATTCTCGCCTTGAAATCGGGCAACATTGATGTGCCAGTAAATGCAATTCAACCATCGGCAAAGGCCCTTTGTCAGCTCAGATTTGTCGTCGGAACTAACGCAAATGAAGTTATTTCATCATTGCGAGATTATCTCGACCAACAAGGTTTTACAGATGTAAAGATTATTACGGAAAACGCTATAAATTTTCATGCTTCACGAACTGATTTAAATAATGTTTGGTTGCAGAAAGTTGAAAATATTTTGGAGAAATTTTATCAGGATAAAATTCATGTCATTCCTAATCTTGCAGGTTCCCTACCAAATAATTGTTTCACTGATATTTTGGAAATTCCTACCATTTGGATACCGCATTCTTACAAAGAGTGCTCTCAGCATGCCCCGAATGAACATTTACCGATTAATTTACTTGAGAGCTCGCTCTTATTAATGACTAACCTATACTGGAATTTAGGAATTTCTGATCATAAAAATTAATTATTATTCTTAATTTAATATTTTTAATTTACGGGAAAGTTTGGACAGTACCACGGGGCCATGTTTCTCAAGTATAACAATTTCTTCTAGCCTGACGCCAAATTTATTTGGTATATAAATTCCTGGCTCAATAGAAAAAACCATGCCGGGCTCTAAAATCGTTTCTGAAGTTGATGTTATGAAAGGTGGCTCATGGATCTCACTGCCCAACCCATGACCAGTTCTATGAATAAAATATTCTCCGAAACCTGCCTTTTCAATTACGTCTCGAGCTGCTTTGTCCACATTTTTGGCGATTTGGCCAGGCATTGCAGCGGTTAAAGCTGCACAAACAGAATCCTCAACAATTTGATGAACTAAAGAATAATCTGTTGGCGGAGATCCCACACATGCCATGCGAGTAATATCCGATGCATAACCTTTAAATTTTCCACCAAGATCAATGACGATTACATCACCTTCTTTTAATTCTGTTGATCCTGTTTGATGGTGTGGAAATGCAGTATTAGAACCTGCAGCCACTATAGAAAACTGGGGCGAAGCTCCTTGATCAGAGAAGCTCTTTTTTATCACTGAGGCGACTTCTTCTTCTTTCATTCCAACGTTTATTTTTGCCCAAGCCATTTCCATTGCAGTATCAGCTTGATGAGCATTTAATGTTAATATATGCTGCTCAGTGGCATCTTTTTGCATCCTCAAAGCGCCAATAGTTGATGCGGTGAATAATCTGTTTGAGTTTAAAAGTTTATCTTGGACAATCGCGGCATGATCAGCGCGCATGGTATCATCAATAACTATGGTTCGGGAAGAAAAACCTTTGAGGTCGTTTAATAGGTTATCAATTGAGCTCAAAGGACCAGAAGCATCTGACCAATTATAAAATTTAATATCAGTATGCTGCCTTGCACTTTCCGCCTCAAGTTCTGGCATTAAAAATGCTGAACCTGATTGGGTTAAAAAAAAGAGTAGAGGTCGCTCATCAGCATGAGGGTTGAAATTGAGAAGCCAATTGAGATTTGCGCCTGGCGACAAAACAATTAAATCAATATCTTTTTCTTTCATTATCAGGCGTAGTTTTTCTATTTTATCCATTGAAATTTCCACTGTTAAATTTCTAAAATAACTTAATACCAATGGCCAAACTTTACTTTCGAGAGGCTTAACCTTTAATAAAATTATTTTTTTCTAATTGTTTTATAATCTCCGCGTCACCAAAACCAAAGTTCTCAATTACATATTTTTTCCATTAATGTAAAAATTAACAGCGGACAGCACCCCTTTTTAAAATAAATAAAAACTTTATTTTTAAAATCGTAGTTATTGATTGTGATGAGTGGATTATTTCTTAAAGGGAAGAAAGGGAACCATGTAGGGAACTTTCGATTTATAATCCTTAAACTTAGTTCCAAACTTTTTTTCAAATCTTTTTTCTTTAAATCTTGGAGCAGTTATACAGTAACAAGTAAAAACTAATGCAATTAATAATTGGTCTAACGTCCAATTAGGAGTCGTCCAAGTTGTTAAGGCAAAAGATGCATAAATTGGTTGTCTGATAAATTTGAATAACCCAAAAGTTGGAAAATCTGGAAACTTAGGAGTTTTGTCTTGCGCAAGAGACATCCATCCAAGTGCACCAGATTGCAATTCTGCGCCTGCATCGATACTGGACCAAACCAGTAAAACCCAGGAGCACCCGTAAAGCGCGCACATCATAATAAAAAGAAGTCCAGATGCCTCCCAAATTATGATTTGGGTTGGCGTCCAAAAGACGAATAACAAAAATAATTGAATAGAAGCAATTAATGCAAATACAGTTGGAGCCAATGTCTTAGAATAATCTCTTGGTGAAAAGTAGAGTAAACAATGCCTACCCTTGGATGATAAAAGAAAAGAGTGCGCCAATGGAAATTGAAGTAACAAAAGCAAATTGGTAAAATAAGAATACGGAGCAGGCATCTTTCCAAACGATTGAGACATTCCAAAAAACATTGATACCAGCATTGCCAGTACCGAGACTGTGAATATTAAATGACATAAAATTCCATATGACATTGCAACCATCCATCGCTTTGAAAATTGAAACGATAAAAAGGTTTTGTATGTCAAAACGGCAAACGCGAACAATGGGTCGACAACTGATCTTTTCATAAGGTTAAGTTAGGATAATATTTTTATATTTAATTGAGGCAGTAGGTCGCATTTGGCAATACAAATAAATGCAAAACAAAAATGACATTAGTCGCCCAGGTTTCTAGTTTGATTTTTGAATAAAGAGCTCTACTTTTAATACAGCATATTAAGCGTTATCTTTAAGGGCTAAACTATGATTGTAGACAGGCATCTCCCAATTGTAATGCAACTTTGTTACCTTTTGGGGAATAAAAATGAAGATGAAGCACAAAAATTCGGTATAAGTAAAGATTGGCTTTGCTTTGAAAACAAAAATTTGAAAATCACTAGAAATGGTAAGATATTAGCTAAGTCTCTTCTTAACCAAAATGGTACAAGGTCATCTTACAATTCGTTTTGAAAAATATTAATTTTTAAGTTAATTATAAAGTAGGTGGAGAACTTTTGTGGCTGATGAAAAAGAAAAATTTTTCGATTGGTATCGAATTATCACGTTCATGGAAAAGTCCCTTCTTGTGGTGATTGCATTTCTGACGACCTATGCAGTTGTTGTTGAAATTTTTGTGGTAGTATCTGTTCGAGCGGTGAAGCTAACGGACCTTTTACTTCTCTTTATCTATGCGGAAGTATTAGGCATGGTTGCTGCATTCTATAAATATAGAAAAATACCAATTACAGTGCCCATATTCATAGCAATAACTGCCCTTTGCCGTTTGATTATTTTACAGGGTAAAGGAATTAATACTATTGATTTGCTGTACGAAAGCGGTGCTATCCTTTTGCTTGCACTTGCCGCTCTTGCCATTAGGTGGAACCTAGTCAATCTGATAAGGCCAAAAGACACTAAAGAGTAGAAGTTTACTATAAAACCATTACAATCTTAAGCATCGTCTCAATATGAAGGATTATTATAATGGTGAAACTTTCTGGTGGTTGTCTATGTGGAAGTATTCGTTATACGATTTTACAGCAGCCGATTTTGGCTTACACCTGCAACTGTCGCTTTTGTCAAAAAGATACAGGCACTGCCTATCGTTCTGCTTTAGCAATACTTAATGAAAATGTGGAACTTATTGGTAAGGACTTTAGTGTTTATACCTATAAAAGCGTCGAACATGGTCGAGAGTTATATAAGAATTTTTGTCCTGATTGTGGAACAACTATTTCGCTCAAAACCGAAAGGTTTCCTGAAAGACAAGTGATAATGATTGGAACGCTAGATGACCCTTCTCAAATAGAGTTAAGCACGCATATGTTTGCAGAAGAAGCCTTTGATTGGGTTGAGTTTCCAAAAGACCATGTAGTTTATCCAAGGCACAGAATTAATGACGATGGTACGACTGCATCTCCAATTGAATAAATTAAAGTCAATTTAAGTTTTTTATAAGGTTGCGTATGGATCTGCTGAAAAGAAATTTGTTGTAAGGATCGATTGGTAAATTATTGAAAATTTTGATTAGTAAAAATGTTAGAGCAAATACAAAAAGACCTCTTATTACAATAATTGTCATTAATGATGGTCCTATTAACAATAATATTGCTGTATCCTCGATGAGTGAGTGAAACAAATTTATAAAAATCAGTGCACCTACGGCTGAACGTGGCGCTACTAATCCTTGCTTTACATCTTTTATCATTAATCCTCCGCCAAAACCGAGGCCTAAAGTCAATCCGACAACGACAATTGTCGATGCGCTTTGCCCTATATTTAGAATTCTTAAAAAGGGACTTAGACAAATTCGGATTATATTTTCAATTCCGATAATACGAAGAATTTCTAAAAGGGTAATCAAAACAATAATTACAATTTGAATAAATATTAGACCCTTTATTTGGTCTAAAATCCACTGTTGAAGATTTGGTGTAGCGGACATTTCAGGTAAATTAAGAACCGCGATTTGGTTAAAAAGTTCAAAAGTAGAAAAAACAGAATTTAATAAGGTGCAAAATAAAATACCGGAAAAAATTCTTATTATAATAGTAGCACCAGCCGATAGACCGGCTTGGCGTGAAATTGCCGCCTCTATAATAATTGAATGAGTAAACAGAATAAAAGATGCTAAAATCGTTGTTTGTGCTACTGTTAACTCTTCAATGCCTGGAGTTGAGGCGAGTACTATTATCCCTGCATAAGGGTTGGTTAACATTGTGGTTGTGATAGCAAGAGCCATTTCTGCTGGCAGACCCATCATTATCATTACAGGTCCAAAAAGATTAGTTAGCACTCCAACTAACCCGTAAATTTCTGCAATCTTAACCAAGATCAGAGTTGGAATCATGATTTTGAAAAGCTCGAAAGAAACTACGTAAACATCATTTGTTACTTTTTTAAAAAATTTTGCCACAAAAATCTCAACCATTTTTCAGGATTTCTGTTTATATTCTTTATTATTGTAAGCAACAGAGAATTAACATTTAAATGAATTTTAAAATATAAATTTATATTTTTCAGTGAGTATTTGTCTGTTAGTTATCTCACATATACTTGACTAAATTATAAATAAATTCATTTTCAGTTATATAAAAGACAGAGCAATTTATTTTAATTTTCAAGAAAGGTGCAATCCAAATAAATATAAATCTGCAAAGTATATTATTACGGTTTTATGCTTTGATTTTCTGTATTTGGATGGAATTTATTATAGAAGCATTACAAAGTCACTTTACTCGATCTTGTAATTAATTCCATCAAAGCACTGCAAATGGGAGAAACTAAATGCCTGATGTAAAAATGATCGTTAATGGAAAAAAAGTGTCTGGCTTCGTGGAATGTCGAACCTTGCTTGTGGAATTTATTCGTAACGATTTGCAACTTACTGGTACTCATGTTGGCTGTGATACCAGTCAATGTGGAGCTTGTGCTATTCACGTTGATGGAAAACTCGTAAAAGCATGCACAATGTTAGCATTGGAGGCAAACAGCTGTGAGGTGTCAACGATTGAAGGTCAAGCCAACGACGACGGTTCTTTGAACTTTATACAGCAGGCATTTAAGGATCATCATGGTTTGCAATGTGGTTTCTGCACTCCTGGAATGGTTATGGCTACCGCGGATTTACTAAAAACAAACTCTAAGCCTACTGAGCTCGAAATTCGAGATCATTTAGAGGGTAATATTTGCAGGTGCACAGGATACCACAATATTGTTAAAGCGATTTTAGCGGCGTCTGGCCAAGATACTTCACACATTGCGGCAGAATAGTTAAATAGTAGGTATAAATGTATAACTTCGAATTTAAGCAACCCAAAACCATTTCCGAGGCATTAACTGCCCTTAAGTCTGATGAGGCCCAGGCTTTAGCAGGTGGTCAAACTCTGATACCAACAATGAAGCAACGTCTTGCGAGTCCTTCATCAATTGTTAGCTTATCTGAAATACCTGAAATGAAGGGTATTTGTAAAAATGATGATGGAAGTATATCCATAGGAGGGGGAACTACTCATGCGGATGTTGCTAATAACTCAAACATATTTCCCGGCCTGGTCACTCTTGCAGAAAATATAGGTGACGCAGCTGTTCGCAACCGAGGAACAATTGGAGGGTCATTGGCGAATAATGATCCCGCTGCTTGTTATCCAGCTGCAGCATTGAGTACTGGCGCAACGATTATAACAGACGCTCGCGAGATTTCTGCCGATGATTTCTTTCAAGGAATGTTCGAGACCGCATTAGACGAAGGTGAAATTATTCTTTCGGTGAGGTTTCCAGTTCCGTCTTTATCTTCATATCAGAAATTCATTCAGCCTGCTTCAAGGTTCGCCATGGTAGGTGTATTTCTGTCAAATTTTGACAATGGAATTAGAGTGGCGGTTACCGGCGCATCAGAGGAGGGCGTTTATCGGTGGGTTGAAGCCGAAGGGGCACTTAAAGATAACTTCTCTGAAAGTGCTCTTAATGATCTTTTAATCGAGCCAAAAGGTATTATAGGTGATATTCATGCTTCGAAGGAATATAGAGCGCACTTAATCAAAGTAATGACGAAGCGGGCGGTCAAGAGCGCATCTTAAAACATAAACTAATTTTAGAAGCTTCAGAATTGGGGCTTTTTTTATTTATCTAAAAGATTACAAAGCCAAAGTAAATTTAGTCTTTAATCTATTGGAGTGATTTATGGAAAATTCTTTTGCAAGTTATCCTAGTTTGCGCGGCAAAAATATTCTTATAACTGGTGGTGCATCGGGTATTGGAAAAGAGCTTGTTAAAGCGTTTGCTGAGCAAGGGTCTAACGTTGGATTTTTAGATTTGAATAATGAAGCTGGGGAGCAGCTTTGCATAGATATTGGAAAAAATGTTTTTTTTCAAAAATGCGATTTAAAAGAAGTTGGAAATTTAAAGTCATCGATCGAAAAACTCAGAACTAAAATTGGATTATTTGATGTATTGGTGAATAACGCTGCTCATGATGACCGGCATAATTGGCAAGAAGTAACTGAAGCGTATTGGGATGAGCGTTTTGCTACTAACTTGAGGCACCATTTTTTCACGATCCAATCCTTAGCTAATGATATGATTGAAAAGGGAGGGGGTTCTATCGTAAATATTGGTTCTAATTCATGGATGGAGGCAGTAGGAAACTTTCCAGCATATGCGACAGCAAAGTCGGCTGTCCATGGATTATCCAGAACATTAGCAAGGGATCTAGGTAAACATAGGATTAGGGTAAATACAGTCGTGCCAGGATGGATAATGACAGATCGACAAAAAGAACTTTGGGTGACGCCCGAGGGTCTAGAAAATCAATATAAAAGACAATGCTTACCTGATTTAATTGAACCAGTTTATGTTGCTCGTATGGTCCTATTTTTAGCATCCGATGATGGAGCGATGTGTACCGCTAACAATTATATGGTTGAAGCTGGATCTATATAGTGCTTTTGGGAGCTATAACTTATACAGATTGAGTGTAACTTTTGATTGCTTTGTTAAATATTTTCGAAATTGTTGCACCTGTTTTTATTTTGACAGCTGTGGGTTATTTTTGGATAAAATGTGGCTTTGAGTATCCTGTCGGGTTCATAACTCAATTTTCTACAACTATGGCAGTGCCATGTTTGGTTTTCACAGCACTTATGAAAACAGAAATTCAATCCAATGATTTTATTGATGTTCTGATGGCGGCTATTATTGGATATATTTTCTTAGCTTTTATTGCATTTGCATTTGTTAAAATTTTTAATCTTGGTAAGCGGACCTACCTTATGCCTTTAATTATTGGCAATACTGGTAATTTAGGTTTTCCACTTTGTCTTTTCGCTTTTGGTGACCCAGGATTTGGTTATGCGATAATCGTATTTGCATTAACAAGTATTGTTGCTTTTACTATCGGTATCTGGGTTGTTGCCGGAGAAGGTTCGCCTATGCAGATACTCAAGGAACCATTAGTTATGGTTACAATTCTGGGTCTTATTTTTATGTGGCAGGGTTGGGAAACGCCAGATTTTTTGACCAGTTCCTTAGAATTGATAGGACAAATGGCAATACCAATGATGTTATTAACATTAGGTGTAGCAGTCGCCAGATTAGAAATAACTGATATAAAAAAATCATTTTTAATTAGTTTATGTAAAATTTTCTTTGGTATCACGGCCGCTATATTGGTGAGTTTTATCTTTGATCTACCGAAAGTGGCGATCTCTGTACTCATCTTGCAATTTTCAATGCCCGTAGCTGTGACTTCCTATCTTTTGGCCGAAAAATATGGAGCTGATGCGAATGCAGTTGCAGGCCTCGTTGTTGTTTCAACATTAATCACTGTTGGAATTTCGCCAATTTTAATCGCTTTTCTTATTACTTAATTTATCCAACAAACAAATTTGGAAATTTGGATTTTTTTGA
>ENA-ORDR01000851-ORDR01000851.1-marine-metagenome-genome-assembly--contig:-NODE-851-length-15159-cov-6.507625_pt1 | contig 15159 bp, 12 predicted proteins | sample MGYA00240993_ERZ508538 | MGnify/ENA primary metagenome ERZ508538 (study PRJEB26207, sample SAMN05421999) | marine metagenome | isolation source: Monterey Bay, California, USA | place: USA:Monterey Bay... | reverse complement strand
GGTGAAATAAGGCTTGATGGAAAACCCATAAATAACATACCTCCACACAAACGAGGTATAGGCATGGTATTTCAAAATTATGCATTATTTCCCCATATGAGCGTTGGAGAAAATCTATCATTTCCACTTGAGGTTCGAGGGATGGAAAAAAGCCAACGTGAGCTAAAAGTGAAAAATGCATTAGATATGGTGCAAATGGGTGATTTCATTGGCCGAAGACCAGCACAGTTGTCTGGGGGGCAGCAGCAAAGAATTGCTTTGGCACGTTCGTTAGTTTTTGAACCAGAACTTGTTTTGATGGATGAACCCTTAGGTGCATTGGATAAACAATTACGAGAACACATGCAGTATGAAATAAAGCATATACATGAGCAACTGGGAGTAACTGTTGTCTATGTAACCCATGATCAGTCTGAAGCTTTGACAATGTCAGATAGAGTAGCGGTCTTTGATGATGGCATAATACAACAACTGGCAACTCCAGCTGATTTGTATGAAAGGCCTGAAAATGCGTTCGTCGCACAATTTATAGGTGAGAATAATAGGTTAAAGGCATTAGTTACTGATGTTAAAAGTGATTTAATCACGGCAAAAACTTCAGATGGAACAGTGCTTATCGCAAAGAAGGTTAATTGTGGAGATGTCGGCTCTTATACCACTTTATCTATCAGGCCTGAGCGAGTTTCTGTCGGTGTGAAAGGCCAAAACACGACTAAAGCAAAAGTTTTGGAATTGATTTATCTTGGTGATCATATTCGTTGTCGCATGAGCGTGGAAAAAGAAAATGAGTTTATTGTTAAAGTTCCAAATTCATCTAATCATACCCATTTAGAGGTTGGAGAAGAAACAATTGTAAGCTGGTCATCAGATGACTGTAGGGCGTTGGACATTGGCACTTTTTAGAATTTAAGATATATTTTGTAAGCCCAATCAAAATATAGAAGGAGCGTTTAGGGCATTAATAACTGGGAGACTAAAATGAAAATTAAATTATTACTTTTAGGAGCGGTAAGTGCGGGAGCTTTGGCTACTGCATCCTTAGCTGACTCTATAACCGTCGTATCATGGGGCGGTGCATATACTAAATCACAAGTAGAAGCATACCATAAACCATGGGCAACATCTACTGGAAATTCCGTTGTATCTGAGGATTACAGTGGTGGCTTGGCTGAAGTTAGAGCACAGGTCGAAGCTGGAAGTGTAACTTGGGATGTTGTTGATGTTGAGCTTTCTGATGCTATTGTTGGATGTGATGAAGGATTGTTGGAAGAGATAGATGCGTCTTCGCTACCAGCAGCACCTGATGGAACACCAGCTAGTGAAGATTTCATGGACGGCGCTTTGAGCGAATGTGCAGTTGGCAATATCGTTTGGTCCACGTTATATGCGTATGACAAAACTAAATTTGATAACCCTCCAACAACAATGGCAGATTTCTTTGACTTAGAAAACTTTCCAGGAAAAAGAGGAATGCGAAAAGTTGCAAAAAATATGTTAGAAATGGCATTAATGGGCGACGGTGTTCCATCATCAGAAGTATATGATGTAATGAAGACTGATGAAGGAATTGACAGAGCATTCGCGAAACTTGATACAATCAAGGATAGCGTTGTATGGTGGGAAGCTGGTGCGCAGCCTCCACAGTTACTTGCTGATGGTGAAGTTTCAATGACAATCACTTGGAATGGCCGAATTTTTAATGCAATTGCTGCTGAAGGTCAGCCATTTGGACTGGTTTGGGATGGTCAAATATATGATTTAGACCTTTTTGTAATACCAAAAGGAAGCCCAAACAAAGAAGCAGCATTAGATTTTGTACGCTTTTCAACAGCAACAAAACCTTTAGCTGATCAAGCGAGTTGGATACCTTATGGACCAACCAGAGCATCATCTATTCCAATGATTGGAACTTTTCATAGTGATGCATCTATTCAAATGATTGATCACATGCCAACAACTGCTGAAGCGCTTCAAAATGGTGTTCAAAACGACTACATGTTTTGGGCTGACAATGGTGAAGAGCTAAACGAACGTTTTAATGCGTGGTTAGCTAAGTAATAGCAAAGTAAAGTATTGCGCATTAAGAATTATTCTTTTTGCGCAGTACTTATTAGTTAAAAGGATATGACTGCTGGGATGGATTTGACAAATAAAAACCAAAAAAATGAAGTCATGACCAGCGATGGGATTCCATTAAAAAAGAAACTTGCCAAGTCCTTATTTCAAAGTCGATTGAGGGCGCTTGGATTAGTGACACCATTGCTTTTACTTATATTCCTGGCGTTTGTAATTCCGATATTGATTTTTCTTTCAAGGGGTGTTTACAACAATACTTTTGAGAAACATATGGTGAATTTGGCTCCTTTAATTTCTGTTTGGGATGGTAGATCAGAACCTACTGAGGTTATGTTTGAAGCATTGGTGTTGGATCTAAAAGAAGGAAAAAAATCAAAAAAAATTGGTAAAGTCGCAACGAGAGTAAATAGAGAGTTATCAGGAACTCGGTCGTTATTTACAAGTTCTGCGCGAAAAGCAAAAAAACTTGAAGCGCCATTTAAAGAGTCTTTAATAAAGGCGAACAAGAAGTGGGCCAAATTAGAGGTATGGAGGGCGATGAAAATTACTTCTAAGTCTCTAACACCATCGTTTTTAGCCTCAGCGGTCGATATGAAATATACAGCAGATGGAACATTTGAGCGCAAATCTGAAGAAAGACGAATTCACTTAAAACTTTTTGTTCGTACGCTGGAGATTTCAATTATAGTAGTTATTGCAGGGTTGATTTTAGGGTACCCAGTCGCATTTCTACTTGCTAGCTTGCCAGCGCGCACGTCGAATTTGCTACTCATTTTTGTACTTTTACCATTCTGGACTTCCCTTTTGGTGAGGACGACGGCCTGGATTGCAATGCTTCAGGGACAAGGGGTTTTGAACGATTTAGCCGTTGTCTTTGGATTAGCATCTGATGCTGACCGGTTCTCACTAATTTATAATAAGACTGGAACATTAATTTCTATGACGCATATATTATTACCGTTTATGATTTTACCTTTGTATTCCGTTATGAAAACGATACCTCCCTCGTACGTACGCGCGGCAAAATCAATGGGTGCAACAGATTGGACAGCTTTTTGGCGAATTTATTTTCCTCAAACCATTCCAGGAATTGGAGCGGGGGGAATTCTTGTATTCATCCTGGCTATCAGTTTTTATATTACGCCCGCATTACTAGGGGGAAATGATGGAACCATGATTTCTAATTTTATTGATTTACATATGAGAAAGACACTGAATTGGTCATTAGCAGCTGCGATGGGTGGTGTATTACTCGTTATTGTATTGTTTCTATATTGGATTTACGACCGGGTCGTAGGTATCGATAATGTAAAGTTGGGTTGATAATTTGACTAAATCTTACGCATATGTTCCTAAAAAACCACAAATGTGGTTCAATTTACTTTGGACTGGGCTTCTGGGAGCAATCTTAGGTTTTTTAACTGCTCAGGGTAACTATAATTTGATGCTACCTTATTTGGGGTTAGGCTTTCTTGTATTTGGCATTCTGGCTTATATATCCATAAATTTTTTAAAATCCCGCATAATATCTTCAATTTTTTGTACAATAGTCTTGCTCCTAACTGGAGTTTATTTCTTTGGGGTTGCTTACGCTATCATTATAGCAGTTTTTGGATGGATCTTGGGTGCAATGTCACATTGGTTGGCAAATGGATCTTATCGCCTAAATCTACCACCTTATGCTACCGCAAAGAGCGTTTTGTGGTTTTACTCGTTTCGCTTTATTTGCGGATTGATTTTTTTATTTCTTATGGCTCCAATACTGATTGTATTTCCTTTAAGCTTTAACAAGGAGCCTTACTTTAGTTTTACACAAGGTATGATTGCACTTGATCCAAGTGCTTTTTCTGTACGTTGGTATATCGATATTCTTCATAACGGTATGATAGATCCGGTGGCAGTGATTGGCTGGTGGTCAGATTTATGGAATAATTCCCAATGGATTAGGTCAATCAAAAATAGTTTTATTATTGGTATTCTTGCTACATTGCTTGCCACTGGTCTTGGAACCTTAGCTGCAATCGGGTTGTCGCGCAGTGAAATGCCTTTCCGCAGACCCATTATGGCTCTTCTAATATCTCCTATGATTGTGCCGTTAGTAATTATTGGATCTGGAATGTTTTTTTTCTTTTCTGATATTGGCATTGCAAAAACTTATCTTGGTGTGATTATTGCCCATGCTATTTTGGGTACTCCTTACGTAATTATAACTGTAACAGCCACACTTGTTAGTTTTGATGAAAGCTTAACGAGGGCAGCGGCAAGTCTAGGAGCCAACCCATTTCGAGCATTTTTCAAGGTTCAAATGCCACTTATTCTACCTGGAGTTGTTTCTGGTGCGTTATTTGCATTTATAACTTCCTTTGATGAGGTTGTCGTGGTTTTGCAAGTAGCAGACGTTAGACAGCGAACGATTCCAAGGCAGATGTTTTCGGGCATTAGAGAGCAAATTAGTCCAACTATACTGGCAGTTGCAACAATTCTCGTAATTATTTCGATAGTTCTATTGACGGTTGTTGAAATGCTAAGGAGAAGATCTGAACGAATGCGTGGAATTACTCCTAGTTAAAAAATCAGCCTAAAATCAATAACCATATTGAAACTGTAAATACTGAGAATATTGTTCCAACAAGCACAGTGCTTGCCGCAATTTGTTTTGCTTTGCCATACATATTAGCAAACATATAGGCGTTCATCCCAGGTGCCATTGCAGCTGTTATAATTGCAGGATAGAAAGTTTCAGGTGGCAGAGCAAAAATACTCTTTGCAATAGTCATAGTTATTAGTGGATGAATAATAAGAGAAATAACGCAAAGATATGCTATCAGTTTGAGGTCACCTCTAGGATTGTAACGCACCAATACCCCGCCAAGCCCAAATAATGCTGCTGGTAAAGCGGCTCGTACGATTAGATCTAATGTATCACTAGCAAATGAGGGTAATGATAGATTTAAAAAGTTAGCTACAAATCCTAAACCAATGCCGATCATCAAGGAATTTTTAAAAATTGCTTTGGATACATTAAGTATTAATTCTTTTATTTTTAAATTCTCACTTTTTGCAATTTCCATTGCTGTGATTCCAATTAAATAGCAAAAGGGCGCATGAATTGCGATTATTGCGTATGCAGAAGGTATACCTTCTAAGCCATACGCCCGACCATTTATTGCCAATCCCAAAAGAACAGCATTTGCAAACATTGCGGTAAAACCTATCGATATGCTTTCTTCTATCGAACGATTGAATATTAATTTAGCTCCAAGACACCCCAAAAGAAAATTGACCAAGCTCCCTGCATAATAAGCTGGTAGCACTGGGGAGTTAAAATCATTTCCAAGATCCAATTGCCAGATTGCTTTAAATAACAGGCAAGGTATGGCAAAACCTTGAGCAAATTTCCACAATCCATCAATGTGTTTGTCGTTCATAAAGCCATACCAGACAGCTATATATCCAACACAGATTAACATAAAAACGGGTATTGTTACAGATAATACAATATTCATGATTTAAATATCATATTGAATTTTCATTCCATCATACGCTGCGGTCACTCTTTCAGGGGTTTCGTTGCAAACAGTTTCATAATCTAAATCTATATGCATATTTGTAATTATTGCTCGTTTTGGGTTGGCTCTATTAATCCATTCAAGTGTTTGAGAAAGGTGAGAATGGGATGGATGTGGTGTATAGCGTAGTGCATCCACAACCCAGCAATCTAAGTTATCTAAAACTCTCCAGCTTTTTTCAGGAATTTCTGATACATCTGGTAAATAAGCAAAGTTATTTATTCTAAAGCCAAGTGCATTGATGCCTCCGTGTTTCACATAAAAAGGGACTATATCAATAGTGCCCCCATCACCCGTTATGCTTAGATCGCCCATCAGGTCATTCATATCTAAAATGGGTGGGTAAGGGCTTCCTTGCGGTTGAATGAAAGCATAACCAAAACGTTCATTTAAGCTTTTTTGAACCTGCTTATCTGCCCATACTTGTAAACGCTTTCTATTTCTAAGTACCAACATTCGTAAGTCATCAAGACCATGAACGTGATCGGCGTGATCGTGAGTGTACAATACTGCATCTAAATTATCCACCTTAGCATTCAATAGTTGCCGTCGCATATCTGGTGTTGTGTCAATAAGAACTGATGTTTTGCCATTCGCTGTCTGTCTGGTGATTAATAATGAACAACGTTGTCTGTCATTTTTTGGATTTTTTGGATCACAAGCACCCCAAACTCCCCCTAAACGAGGCACGCCACCGGAAGATCCACAACCAAGAATTTGAAATGTAATGCTAGCCATTTTTTATTTCTTTTGAAGCTTTTTTAAATAGTTTAAAAAAATTATTTGAAGTTTGCCATGAAAACTCCTCGTAATCCATATTAAATAGTTTTGCACCTACCACTGCTGTATTGACCACGTATGAAGGTTCATTCCGTTTACCACGATGAGGTGGAGGTGCTAAATATGGTGCGTCTGTTTCTAAGAGAATCCGATCAATTGGTGTTGACTTGAAAATTGCACGTAAATTTTCGCTTTTTGGAAATGTAGCTATTCCACTCATACTTAAATAAAAACCCAACTCCAATGCGACTTTAGCTAAATCCTCAGTTGAGGAAAAACAATGCATGACACAATCAAATGGCGCGTTTGAATATTCTTTTTTTAGTATTTTAATCATATCATTATCTGCGGATCTTGAGTGAATAATCAATGGTAGTTTGGTTTTGCGAGCGGCTTCAATATGAACAATAAAACTCTCAATTTGAGTATTTTTAGTTTTTTCGGTATAGAAATAGTCAAGACCTGTTTCGCCGATACCAATCATCTTTGGATTTTTTGAAATAACCTGTAATTGATCAACTGTTGCCATTGGCTCGTCAGCTGCGCTCATAGGATGTGTACCCACAGCATAGTATACTGAGGGATTATTTGATGAAATTTTTCTAATTTGTGGCTCATTTTTGAGCTTTGTGCAAATAGTAAGTATTTTTTTTACACCTGCGTCATCTGCCCTTTTTAAAATTTCTGGCAAGTTATCATAAAGTTCTGGAAAATCTAAATGACAATGACTATCGATTATCATGATATCAATTTCTTTCTGTTAATTGAATTTTTTGAGTGATTTGGTCTAATTTGAGAAGCAAATCAAGAATAACAGAGGATGGGTCGATATTTAATTTGTTGGCTTTTACAGCACTATTTAGGATAACCTGTAATTGTTCGCACCAGATTCTTGCAGACCCTAAATTTGGAGCAAGATGTTGCAAAACTTGGAATTCATTTTCTATAGCTTCATTTTGTGGAGGTGCTCCAGCGCCAAAAAGGGCTAAACGATTTGTAAATATAACAATCATAGAAATTAAAATATCGAAGTATTGTCTGGAGTTTTTATTAGTGGCTTTTGAAGCTAATTCAATTGCCTTTACTCTATCTAGTCCTGATTTAGTGCTAAATAATGTGCATAAACTTTTATATATTTCTAACCCATTATTATTTAATAAATGGATTGCATTACCAACAGATCCGTGAGCTAATTCCAAGATACGATCATCTATACCACTCTCAATTTCTAACGCCTGATGGACCCCACTTTGTAAATCAACCGAATTCAAGGGTTTTAATTTTAAAAGCCGACAACGACTTTTTATCGTTGGAAGCAACATGGAGGGATTGTGGCTTATAATTAAAATAGTTGTATTCACTGGTGGCTCTTCAAGAATCTTTAAAAGTGCATTTGCACTGGCTGTTTGAAGGTCATCTGCAGAATCTATAATTACTACTCTTCTGCCATTATCGGTGCTTGATAAGCTGAAAAATTTTTTTAAGCCTCTAACATCATCAATTGTTATATTTTGTGAAAATTTCTCAGTTTTAAGATTCCAATTTTTTCTCAATAAATGTAATTTAGGTTCAGTTAGAGCTAAAGTTCTTTTATAAATTGGATTATTTTCAGGAATTTCAAGTTTGTTACTAAACTCTGTATTATTGTCATTTATGGAAGTAGGTTTAGAGATTAGCAATGATCGTGCTATTTTCCAGGCTAAGGTTGATTTTCCAATTCCTTTTGGCCCACATAGAAGCCAAGCGTGATGTATTTTGTTAATTTTAATGGCATTCAAAATACTCGATTGAGCTTCTTTATGCCCAAAAATATTTAAAGTCTTTCGTGGGTGGGGACATCCATCAAGTTTATCAGATTCTGCTATGTCCTCTATCATAAATGGTGCGCCTCATATGCTTGCCATACCCTTTTAGCCACCTGATCAGTGGTACCATCTCCATTAATTAATACACATCGTTCACTATATTTTTGACTAAGCTCAATAAAACCGAGCCTTAAACTTTTTTGAAATTCTAGACCAAAGTCTTCAAAACGGTCTTCTCCTGATTGTCGCGCTAACCCACGATCGAGGGCAATTTTAGGGTCTATATCAATTATGAAAGTAAGATTTGGATCGTGAGCTATCATCAAGTCATGTAACGCGTTTACCATTTGCGCTAAGTCATTGCGCGCTACGCCTTGATAAACCCTCGTACTATCAGCAAATCGATCCGTAATAACTATCTTACCAGCATCTAAATTTGGTAGTATTGTCCGTTCTAGATGATCCCTTCTTGCTGCCGTAAATAAAAGGATTTCTGTATAAGCTGACCACCTATCGGGATCTCCTTCAACCAACAATTTTCTTATTTCTTCGGCGCCAGTCGAGCCACCAGGCTCCCTACTTAATATAGGTTCATCACCACTTTTTTTTAAGTTTTCTGCAAATAATTGCATCTGTGTTGATTTGCCAGATCCATCGATGCCTTCAAAAGAAATAAACTGTGAAGACAACTAATCATCTCCACTAAAGATAGCAGCTTGAGTCTTTATTAATGCAAATTTTAAACGAGCAAGGAACCCACCATCTTCAATTGATTCTGCAGCTATGATTGGTTTAGAAAAACTGACTAGACTTGGAATAGTTACAATAATTTCACCAATTTCTTGTCCCTTAGTTATTGGAGCTTTAATGGGTCCAAGGTACTTGATTTCTGTTTTTACTTCACCATCCATCATCGCAGGTATTAAGCCCATCAAATCTTCTTTTAGTGTTATCCTAACTAAGTTCTTTTCACCTAAGTGAACGGGAGCCATGTGTATCACATCACCCGCAGTTAGTAATTTTTTTTCAGTGAATTGACGAAATACCCAATTATTAATTTTCTCTGCTTCTCGCGCTCGTGTCTTTGGGGATTTAATACCTGTTAGTACGAAGACTACCCGTCGGCCATCTTGAAGAGCAGATCCAACAATCCCATAACCTGCTTTTTGTGTCCAACCCGTCTTTAATCCATCAGCGCCCAAGCCAAGTTTTAGAAGAGGATTTCTGTTTGGCTGCGTAATATTATCATAAGTGAATTCGCGCTCTGAAAAATAGGGATAATATTCAGGAAACTCATTGATTATTCTTGCAGCTATAATTGCTAAATCCTTTGCACTCATCAATTGCTTAGGGTGAGGCCAACCATTTGAATTGCCAAAGGTTGAATTGTTCATTCCAAGTTGTTTGGCTCTGCGCGTCATTAAGTTTGCAAAACCATTTTCAGTACCATCAGGAGAGAGAGCCTCTGCTAAGACAGCACTAGCATCATTTCCAGAAAGGACAACAACACCTTTTATTAGTTCTTGGACAGTAGGTCGATGTCGCGTTGTTAGGAACATTGTAGATCCCTTATATTTTTCTGCATGGCGACTTACTGGGAGTTTGTCATCTAATGCTAGTCTTCCATCCTTTAAGGCTTCAAATACCATATTTAAGGTCATTAACTTTGAAAGTGAGGCGGGTTGCATTGGCTCATCTGGGTTTTTGGATAGTAGTACTGCATTTGTCTTAAGGTCAATTACGTAGGCAGCTTTGGCGCTTGTTTCAAATGCATAGGCATTCGATGTAAAAAATAATAGAAATAGAATAAAACCCAGTTTTCCTAAGTATCTGTTCATCTTGAGCCTTTCACAATGGACCTGATTATAGACTGTTATTCATATTGCTAAAGCACAATCTTTGACATTCATGTTTATCAATTAAACAATTTCACAAAATAATCTGTTTTTCAACTAAATCTGTCTTGAAATGTGTTTAGCTAGGGGTTAGTGCAGTTACGACTGGAGGAGTGGCAGAGTGGTCGAATGCACTGGTCTTGAAAACCAGCGAACGTTAACGCGTTCCGTGGGTTCGAATCCCACCTCCTCCGCCATTTAACTTTTTCAATTTTAAATTTATAGGATTAAAATTATTTTATGAGAAGATTTTCAGTCTTTAACAATCATATTTGCTGTTGATTTTTAAATTAAACTATCCTTGACTATAGGTTGCTAGTTTTTTGGCACGATTAGTTTTTTTTAATTATGGAGAAGTAAGATAGATCAATTTGATTATATAATTATAGGATCAGGCTCCGCTGGATCAGCATTGGCTTTCAGGCTATCTGAAGGTGGTAAACACACTGTCGCAGTCCTTGAGTATGGCGGAAATGATAACAGTATATTTGTTCAAATGCCGGCTGCATTATCATATCCGATGAACATGAAGACTTATAACTGGGGATATCAGACAAACCCTGAACCATATTTGGATAATCGGGTTTTAAATTGTCCTCGGGGAAAGGTGATAGGTGGATCGTCGTCAATCAATGGAATGGTTTATGTCAGAGGTAATCCTGGTGATTATAATTATTGGGAAGAAAGTGGTGCCACCGGATGGGGCTATTCAGATATCCTGCCTTACTTTAAACGGATGGAGAATTCTCACGGTGGAGAGGAGCATTGGCGAGGAACGAATGGTCCACTGCACGTCAAGAGAGCAGTGCAAAAAAATCCAATAAATAATGCATTTATGAACGCTGTTGTTGAAGCTGGCTATACCTCAACCGAGGATTATAATGGATATAGACAAGAGGGATTTAGTGCTGGAGATATGACTGTATGGCAAGGAAGACGTTGGTCATCGGCAAACGCATATTTAAAACCAGCCTTAAAAAACAAAAATCTTACGCTGTTTAAGAATGCATTAGTGGATAAAATTATAATATCTGAAAAAACCGCAAAAGGTGTAAGCTTTTTTCAAGGTCGCAAGTTAAAAAAAATTTATGCAAACAGAGAAGTCATTTGCAGTGCTGGCAGTATTAACACACCTCAGATCATGCAGCGATCAGGCATTGGCCCAGCTGAACTTTTAAAAAAGTGTAATATTGAAATTGTTAAAGATAGTACAGGAGTAGGAGAAAACTTGCAGGACCACTTGGAAGTATATTTACAAGTGAATTGTAAGCAGCCTATTTCTTTATACAAAAATCTTAATCTTTTTTCAAAAGGCTTGATTGGTCTTCAATGGCTTTTATTTAAAAATGGCCATGGAGCAACCAATCACTTTGAGACACTCGGTTTTATCAGGTCGAAAGAAAATATTTCTTATCCTGATATAATGTTCCATTTGCTACCAATTGCTATTAATTATGATGGATCTTCTCCAGTTAAAGGGCATGGCTTCCAACTTCATGTTGGGCCAATGAGATCAAAGTCACGGGGTTTTGTGAAAATAAGAAGCGCTGAAGCCTCAGAAAGCCCCGAAATTCAATTTAATTATATGAGCCATGAAAGTGACTGGGAAGAGTTTCGGCGTTGTATCAGATTGAGTCGCGAAATTCTTAGTCAACCAGCCTTATCTTCATTGGCTGGCAAAGAAATTCAGCCTGGAAATGAAAAAGTGTCTGATCACGAGATCGATGAATTTATCAAGCAGCATGCTGAAAGTGCCTATCATCCTTGTGGTACAATGAGAATGGGCGCTAAAAATGATCCAAATGCTGTAATTGACCCTGAATGTAGAGTTATTGGCATTCGTAACCTGAGAGTTGCTGACTCTTCGATTTTTCCTCGAATTACAAACGGTAACCTAAATGCTCCAAGTATTATGGTAGGAGAAAAAGCAGCCGATCATATCTTAGGTGTGACACCTTTGCCAAGATCAAATCAAGAACCTTATGAGAGCCCTGATTGGTCAACAAAACAGAGATAAAATAATATTTTCAATCTTAAATTGAAAGCTGCATCACCCTAGTCATTCGTTTGTTAAACTCGTTCAGGCTATCTGGAATCTTGCCCTCAAGAATTATTGATTGGTCAAAAAGAAGTAATGCCAAATCATCCAATAAATTAGTAGAATCTTTGGATTTCTTGTTCATTGATTTAATTAAATCGTGATCGATGTTGATCTCCATTACTCTTGGTGAGCCCTTAAAGTCAGGGTTTTGCATCATCATCATTTTTTCCATCTGAATATCCATGGCATTATCATCAGCCACCAACCTGGCTGGGCTTTCAGTAAGGCTTTTTGAGACAATCACATCTGCAACTTTTTCTCCAAGGCAACTCTTTATTTTTTCTAGAAGCTCTTTGTAATCTTTTACTTTTTCTTTGCTTTTTTTCTTCTTACCTGTTTTGATATCATCCAGATTTACCTTTCCTCTACTGATTGAAGTGAATTTCTTGTTATTATATTCAGGTAATAATGGTATCCAGAAATCATCTATTGGATCTGTAAGAATGAGTACGTCTATGTTCTTTGCTTTAAATCCTTCAAGATGTGGACTTACCTTGGCTTCATCTAAATTTTCAGCTGTCAGATAATATATTTCATTTTGGCTCTCAGGCATTTTTTCTATATAAGTGGTCAGGCTAACATTTTTCTCCTCTGATAATGAGTAGAACCTGCAGAGGGGAATAATTTTCTCTCTATTTTCAGAATCTTCATAAAGGCCTTCTTTGATCACCCGACCAAAGTTGTTCCAAAATGTGTCATAACCGGCTTCGTCATTCTTTATTTTTTTAGCCAACTCAGAAATAATTCTTTTTATTATTGCCTTTTTTATTTTTAAAACAGCAGGTTTTTGCTGCAGCATTTCACGGCTGACGTTTAAGTCAAGGACAGGAGTGTCGACAACACCTCTTAAAAACCTTAGCCATTTTGGTACAAGATCGTCAGCCTCATCAGTTATGAATACACGATTGATATAAAGTTGAATTTTAGATTTTCTTTCAGGATCAAAGAGATCAAACGGTGGTGTCGAGGGAGCAAATAATAAATTTGTAAACTCGATAGTGCCCTCTGTTTTATTATGCACTGTTAGGTATGGATCATCAAACGTGCTGCCAATTAGGTTATAAAAAGATTTGTATTCTTCTTTGGAAATGTCCTTCGCAGGTTTTGTCCAGAGTGCTTCAACTGCATTAATTGTTTCTAATTCATTTCCATCTTTTGCGATCTTAATTGGATACGAGACATGGTTTGAGTATTTTTTTACTAAATGTCTAAGGCGTACGTCATCCGCATATTCTTTGTCACCTTTCTTTAAAAATAATGTTACAGAGGTGCCAGGTAGCTCGCGGTTTGCTTCTGTTATTGTAAACCCAGTTGATCCATCGCTTTCCCATTTAAAAGCTTGATCAGTTCCAGCTTTTTTAGATGTTACTTCAACGCGATCAGCGACCATGAAAGCAGAATAAAATCCAACACCAAATTGGCCAATTAGATTCATGCTTGGATCTGCTTTTTTCTTCTCATCCTGTAAAGACTCTAAAAATGCTTTGGTCCCAGATCTTGCAATAGTGCCAAGAGCTTCCATCATATCTTCTCGATTAAGGCCAATACCGTTATCTTTTATTGTCAGAGTTTTTTCTTTTTTATTTGCCTCAAGAATAATTTCGCTCGCATCAACTGAAACTAAGTCCTTATTAATATTACCTTCATATTTTCTTTTATTGAGAGCATCTGATGCGTTAGAAATTAATTCTCGTAAAAAAATCTCTTTTTGTGAATAAAGTGAATTGATTACAATATCTAAGATTTTGCCAGTATCGGCTTCGAAATTATGAGTGTGTGTTGTCATTACTTTTACCTACTAAGATTTAAAATTGGTTAACATGTAATAATTTAATATTTAGATTCAACGTTTCGCATGAATTAAAATTTTATTTTTACAAAAATAAATTGAGTTCTGCGCATAAATTTTTCGTTGAGTATCACGGGCCATGGATAGGCTAATGTCTTAAGCAGTTTTATTTTTGGTATTATCTTGAATAGAATTCAATTTGTTAGAAGCATCTTTCAGACCACCAAAACGACGTTCACGCACATTTAATTGATTAATTGATTTTTCTAAATGTTCATAATTAAAATCAGGCCATAAAATATCAGAAAATTCAATTTCGCTATATGCAGCATGCCATAACATGAAATTGGATAATCTTCGCTCGCCACCTGTCCTTATTATTAAATCTGGGCTTGGACGGTTAAACGGCAAATCAGTATAATTGGAAAACAAATCTTCATTAATTTCTGACTTCGAAATATTACCTATCAAAACTCCATCAATAAGTTTATTTGTCGTCCGTATAATTTCGTCGCGTCCACCGTAGTCAATCCCAATATTCAGAATTAGCCTTGTTCCACCCTTTGTTAAGCTTTCCACTTCATACATAGTTTTTAAAACAGGTTTAGAAAGTTTATCTCGCCTGCCTATGAAACGCACTGTGACCCCTTCTTTTTTGAGTTCTCGGGCTTTGTTTTTAAAATATCCATTAAATAACTTAAATAATGCAGAGATTTCAGGCCTTGGACGTTTCCAGTTTTCTGTTGAGAACGCATATAGAGTTAGGTCAGAAACGTTAAGTTTTGCAGCTGATCGAACACATTTTTCAACTGCTAAAACACCTGCTCGGTGCCCTAGCGTGCGGGGAAGGTTTTGGTTTTGTGCCCACCGACCGTTGCCGTCCATTATAATGGCTATATGCACTGTTGCTCTCTCTTGCTCTGTAGTTACAGCATTTGGAGCTTTAAGCTAAAGTTGGCTGTGACTTAATTTCTTGTGATTTAGACAATAGCTGATAATAATTCACTTACAATCATATATTTCTGTACTTATACTGAATTATCATGACTTTTATGGTGTGGCTTATCCCAATCACTAATTCGTTTTCATTTGATTTGATTATTTTTCTTATATATGTTGAGCGTAAAACAGGCATTAATATATG
>ENA-ORDR01000850-ORDR01000850.1-marine-metagenome-genome-assembly--contig:-NODE-850-length-15166-cov-3.619988_pt1 | contig 15166 bp, 13 predicted proteins | sample MGYA00240993_ERZ508538 | MGnify/ENA primary metagenome ERZ508538 (study PRJEB26207, sample SAMN05421999) | marine metagenome | isolation source: Monterey Bay, California, USA | place: USA:Monterey Bay... | reverse complement strand
AACCAAATCCGAACTTGATGCTATTGGAAACCACTTTTGAACTAATGACTCTCTATTCATTTCTCAAACCTTTAAGTACAAACTCTTTGACCAATTACCCCGACCCAAAAGCTTTTAATTAATCTCACGTTCTCTACCCTTATATTGTTTTAATGTGAATCAAAAAGTTAAATCCATTAGTTGACAAGTGGCGCGCCCAACCCAAATTTTTTTGCGAGCGCTCGTCTAAATTCAACAGACATTCTATCCGCTGGGATATGGATCTCTTCCATTAAATCTAAAGGTAGATCTTCTGGATGTTGTGACTCCACAAATACTTTATCTTCATTATTTATCATTAAAGTCTCTTTTGTTAGAACGTCGATATCTGGGTTTCCTGTTGTATCAGTAGCTACCTGAAATATTTTTGTTTCATAAGCTGAGACGGGGCAAACTGTATCAGCAAAGTATTGAACGTAATCTGAATCTATTGGACTAATCAGAATAATTGTAGAAAATGGAAATGTAAGTTGAAATGTATAAACTACATTTCTTTCAATACCCTCTACCTCATCAGGAAATCTATTTCCCTCTTCAAGATATGGGATATCGAAGGTTAAGCCATAATCTGTGTGATTAACCTCATAATCTGGGACTGGATCATTCTCATATCCCCCAAAAGTCTCTTTATGAACCCACGGAAAGTGAGCGACATCATTAAAGTTTTCAACGTGACGACTAGCCGCTGCATACCAGGTATCTGTTGGAAAATGTAGTAGCGTATTCTTAGTATCTTCAATCCCAGGCCACACAGGAAGTGGCCAAATAGGCTTCTCCTTCAAACTAGTAAATACAATACCGTACCTCTCCTCTACTTTTAGAGATTGAAGTCGTAGTCTTGGTGGTATTCGAATATTATCCCTATTAACAGATGGAATTTTTGTGCATGTACCAACGCTATCAAAACAAAGACCATGCATTGGACAAACCAAATTATCATTACTTACCCAACCATTACTTAATTTAGTTCCGCGATGTGGGCAAATATCCTTTGCCACAGATATACCATTAGAGGTCCGATATATTACTAAGTCTACATCAAGAAGCTTTGCACTAACCGGACTATCTTTAATATCTTTTGCAAACGCAACAGGATGCCAAAATCCCGATAAAATATGCCAATCATTTTCTGAAAATGTATTATTCCGTGGAAGCTCAGAAACAAATTTAGAATTATTTGTTGTTTGAAACATTACAAACCTTTAAAAGTTATTTTTATACGCAATTCTTATTCATTTATATCTCATTCTTTAAACAAATTTAAATATCTAGATATAAAATTTTATTATCTAAAATGAATATAAATTATTAGTTTTAGATATATTTCGGTTATGATTTTGAGAAAATAAAATAGCTCCTCACACTAGTTGATTGTGCCATATTTAACACCCTTGTCCGAAAGCCACCTTCGATAAGCAATGGCCATTTTGTCCGCTTTGATGGGGGTTTCCATTCTTGGATCCAGTGGCAAACGCTTTGGATACTGATTTTCTAAAATTGGTTTATCTTGTCCAAAGACTAAATGTTGAAATAGTCTAATATCTTTTTCCGTACTTGAATCATCAATTATGCACATACCAGTGTGCGCTCTAATCCAATCTTCAGTCATGGGCTGACAGTACAATACTATAACATCGAGCCTATTGGGGTCAGGGCTGGATTTATAAAGTAATGCACAATTGACGTGAGGCACCCTATATATATAATCGACATCACCCCCACCAGTAGAGGCCACATTAGCCCGTGGCTGATAAAACTTACAATTTGTAGCAATAACTTCATCACGCTTACTGCTTACTTCTACGTCATATTCTTTTACCTCGCTATGTGGCTCTTCACCCAAAATACCAGTATGCACAAATGGAAAATGTCCCATGTCAAGGAAATTTTCGACAGCACGACCTGCAGAGACGTTAACGCCAAAAGCACCAGTCGGTACATTCCGACGGTCAGGCTCATCAAATTCAGGTAACAAAAAGAAAGTTTTCGGTGGCTCGCCTAAACAAACCCAAACAAATCCATAGGCCAACTTAGTAGGTAATATCTCACACTTTGCATCCCTTCGCCAAACTAAGACTTGATTTTCATCACACATCTTATAAGAAATTTTTTCTCCTAATAACATCGTATGAAGAGTTCTTTTGGCAATATTAATATCCTCTAATGAACAGATAGGTTGCCATTGATTTAACATAACAGGATCTTTGCAAATCAAACTCATTATTAAAATCCATTCCTTTTTTAGAAACCTAGCAAATTCTCAACTTTTAATAAATATCTATTTACTCTATTTTTAAATATCTATTTACTCTATTTTATTATCGCAAATTAAAGTCCGTGAGAATTTAGCAACATTGAAGAACTAATAATATGCACCAATTCATCAACCATCTTAATTCTTTTTTATTTGGCAGATACTCACATCAGAAAAATAATAAATATGGGCCAATACCTGGGCCTTATTTTGTACTCGTTTATGTGGAACAAGGATCATGCACAGTCCAATACGATGGCATAGAAAAAGTTATTGAGGCAGGGTATTGTGGTGTATTTGCAAGCTCAGAATCTTTTACTTTTTGGCATAAAAAACATAATAAAAACACTATCATTTCGTGTGAAGGATATTTTGGTCAAATGGGCTTGAAGTCGTTTAAGGCAATTTCTGGAGTTGGGCAAATTATTCCAATTTCTAAAGAATTAATATCATTATTAAATATTGGGATATCCTTAAACTTAAATAAAAATTCGAATGTAAGATTGATCGCCAATAGTGAAAAAGCACAGCTTAACATGGGTATAGCACTCGATAAAGGGTCAGATTTTCTATCAAAAGAATATAGAAATGCTATTGGTTATGCTTGTATGCGTTCACACAGTTATGAATTACGAAAGGATGATAAGGACGCACTTTATCCAAATTTTTTAATAGTCGCCAAAGATTTTATAGAAGGTAATTTCAATGATGATAGTTTAAAAGTTTCAAATTTGGCACAAATTGCAACCGTATCTGAACAACATTTAATTAATTCTTTTAATAGATATATTGGAATGACACCATCTAGATACATCTGGTCTAAACGAGCCAAATATGCTCGAAAGTTACTAATGGAAACAAATCTCAGTCAACAAGAAATTGCTTACAATAGTGGATATAAAAGCACTCCACATTTTTGTAGGCAAATCAAATCTCATTTTAACAAAACTCCCAATGAAATCAGAAATATTTGATTTATTAATTTTCAGATCTTTTTATTTTGACAAAGGGTAAATTAACAACATCCGCCGAAACCAAGCCAATGACAGAACCATCGGCACTTTTAATTTCCAGATCAATATTATCACCTATTCCAATAACTTCTTTCTTAACAAAACAAAAAGCGATAGCTTTGTTAAGTGTAGGACTCCAACAAACACTTGAAGCGCGACCAATAATGTTATCGTTTAAATAGACTTTGGTTGAACCCCAATAAACCCGAGACAACATCTCGTCTGGTCTTTTTGCCTTTACATAAATATCAATCAAATCTTGAAGATTAATGTGAAGGCCCAAAAAACAATTTTGATCCTTTGAACTTGCAGATGCCTCTAAGGCTTCTTTGCCAACAAATTTTCTAACATCGTATTCAACCAATCTTGATAGGCCTGCTTCGATTGGGGAAATTGTTAGTTGCTTATCAACGGTAACATTCGCACATTTTTCATCAGGGCCCGCACCTGCATAGTCTGCCGAAACCAATATTAATCCCGCTTCAATTCGTGCAATATCAACAGCGTATTCACCCACTGGTAGCGCACCAAATTCAACACCACTCTCTATTATAACATCTCTAATTTTAGCAGCTTCCGAACTTGGCGTCCAAATTTCGTAACCTTTCTCCCCTGTAAATCCCTGGCGTGCAACAAATACTTGAATTCCAGCTATTTCATGAAAAACCAAAGCAGAAAAATCAATTTCCTTCCATTTTTTTCCAATTACTTTTGAGAGAATTTTTTCAGAAAGAGGGCCTTGAACTGATAAAACCCCGTAATCGTGAGTCTTATCGACTACTTCAACTGACATATTATTTATATTACTTTGGAACCAAGAAATGCTATTTTCCCCGGCTACAATATATCTTCTCTCTGATAGTCGAAAAACAATTCCATCACCAATGAGCAAACCATCTTCATTGCACCAGGGCGTATATAGGCACCGACCAATAGCTAAGTCCGAAATGGATCTGGTCATTAATTTATCAAGTAAATTTGCGGAATCCTTTCCTTCAAAACACATTTTTGGCAGAGGCGACATATCAATAACACCAACTGTATTTCTAATGGCGTGCAACTCTTCATACATTGATGAATAAACGTCTGGAATTGCGTACTCTCCCCACCCGTACCAAAAACCAGCAGCAACATCTAACGAACTAGAATTATGAAATGGCGTGCCTCTAAAAAAACCATTTTTAATTATTTTATTTTGATCAGCTAAGTCCATGTTATCAATCCCTAATCTCTCTTCCAAATTAGTCCTTGCCTAACAAATCAGATAAATTTCAATAAACAATCAAATCTTTTAAGATATAATTATTATTATATACAAAAATTAATATAAGATAATAATATTTTAATTTTAGATATCTAATTTTAGTCCAATTCGAATAATATAAAGTCTTTTAAGGGAGTATCCATCATGGAACATTCAGGAAGTACCGAAAGCAAGCTAAGAGGATTCATTGAGCGAATGCCAAAAGCTGAATTACACCTTCATTTTGATTCTATAAATCCAGATGTCTTAATAAAAGTCGCAAAAAGAAATGGTCTAAACTTACCTTATGGAACTCACGCCGAAGCATTAAAATGGCACAATTTCAAGGATCTTGAAGAATTTTTAGGTAAATGGCTTCAAACATTAGAAGTCATGCTTACTGAAGAGGACTATTTTGAAGCTGCTTATGACCTAGGCAAAGATATGGAACGCCAAAACATTTTACGAAGGGAAGCAATGTTCACATATCAAGCAGTTCATGAACATAGAGTACCTTTGGAAGTAATGATGGCTGGTTTGGCGCGAGCACGAAAAGCGATAAAAGAAGATTTTAATCGTGACCTCTATTTTATAGCTGATATTGATAGAACACGGTCTCCTGAAAGTGGAATTAATCTGGTGAAATCGATCCTTCCTTACTCCAAAAGCGTAGGCATTATCGGCGTAGGCTTTGACTGTCAGGAGGTGGGTTATCCAGCCACACCACATAAAGATGCATTTAAACTTGCTAGAGAAAATGGATTTTTTCTTTCAGCCCACTGCGGAGAAGAATACGCATCTGGACCAGCTGGGGTTTGGGACATTATTACAAATATGGATCCCGATCGGATTGATCATGGAAACCAGTCCATACGGGATGAAAAGTTAGTACAATATCTTGTAGAAACACAAATACCGCTTACTTTGTGCCCCATGAGTAACGTGGGCATTAAAGTTTATAATGACATCTCGGAGCATCCGGCAATACCATTAAGAGACAAAGGAGCTTTTGTGACGATAAATTCAGATGACCCGCCATTTATGAAGAACGACTTGGTGGATAATTTTTGTAAATTGACCAAAAGTTTCAACCTTTCAAACAGAGAGCTCTGCGATTTGGCTCGAAATAGTTTTATAGCCTCATACGCATCAGATGACCAAAAACAACAATACTTAAAAATTCTTGATGAATGGATATTGTCAGAAATTGGGAGCAAATAATCAAACCCAAATATATTAATATTAAGTAACTTAGGACACAAAATGGACAAAACAGTATTTGAAGATGGCTTAAGCTTCAATGAGCACGGTAGACCCATATTTTTAGGGACCCCATTTCTTGAATGCACAGCTAAATTAAATGAAAACGCATTATGGCTTCGATGGGGAAATTATATGGTCGTGGACACCTATAGTGACCAAGAAAGTGAATTAAGAGCCATAAGAACCAACGTGGCTATGGGTGATATGTCACCACTTGCCAAATACAAAGTTTCAGGGAAAGAAGCTGTAAAATATCTCGATTACATGATGCCGCGAAGTATAAAGAAAATGACGAATAATCAAGTATATTTTTCTCCGTGGTGTAACAATGAGGGCTTGACTGTCGGTGATGGCTTAGTCGTCTGCGAAAACGAAACCTCATTCTTTATTTCGTCAGACCCCGGTCTGAACTGGTGGACCTCCAACGCGATTGGGTTTGATGTAACTATTTCTGATGAAACTGATAACTATGGCATCCTAACATTACAGGGACCCAAATCAAAAGAAACGATTGAAGATGCCACCAATGGACAAGTTAAGGATTTGCCATTCTCTAGATGTCAACGCTTAACGTTTGATGATCATGAAGTTTTAATCATGAGACAAGGATTTACTGGTGAACACGGTTACGAAATTTGGACGCCTCGGGAGATAGGACCAAAGATTTGGAAACTCATAGAAAGCGCAGGAAAAAAGTTTGGAATAACACCTGTTGGCAGTTGGGCATTAGATATTTCAAGAGTTGAAGCGGGGCTCATAATTCCTGGTTACGACTATACAGGTGCTGGACCAAAAGAAGAGATGGCGGGTGCTGCGATTTATGCATCATCAGAATTTGCTGCATCACCATATGAATTAAATTTGGGCCATTTTATAGACTTTTCATCTGAAAAGTTTATTGGTTATGATGCATTGTACAAAAACTCTGATACCAAAAATCTTAAAAAATTAGTTGGACTAGAACTTGATTGGCAGAATCTACCAAATACGGAACCAAAGGAATTTAAGAGAGTAAGATGGTATCCGGTTAGTGCATATCAAAACGATACGGAAATCGGATATGTGACAAGCATCGTTTGGTCTCCAACATTAAAAAAAGTAATTGGCTTTGGGCACTTAAATAATGAATGTTTTGATACGACCCAAAAGATTGACTTGCTTTGGGAAAATAATGAAAAAATTTCTGCCTCATTATGCCCTTTCCCATTTTATAAGGTTAAGAGAGCAGATTAATGGCAACAACTTGCAAAGATAACTTTTTATTAAATGATTGGCATGTTGTAGCTGAGTGCTCTCAACTCAAACTGAAAAAAACAATAAACACACAATTATTTGGCAAACAAATCACAATAGCTGAGGAGCCAAATAATGATGTTAAGGTTTATACAGATGAGAAAGTATTACCAGTGAAGTTAAAATATGGGTTCATATGGACATCTCTTGGACGTCCTACACTACAAATTATCGACATCCCAGAAGCATTAGATAAAGATCGTCATGTAATTAGTGGTGGAGCTACTCAAGTAAATACATCTGGTCTAAGGGTAGTAGAGAATTTTCTTGATCAAGGTCATTTATCTTGGGTGCATCCAGGTTTCTTGGGTGAACAACCGCATACTGAAATACCTGATTATAACGTAGAAATAGTTAATGATGAAATTTTCGTTTCAAATGTTGAACTATATCAACCCAAGGCGTCAACCGCCTCTAGTGAAGGCTTTTTAGTAGCATATGAATGGAGAGTATATAGGCCCTTAACAGTTGCACTGTATAAGGCAAATTCAATCCATAAGGATAAGATGGATTATATTGTTTTATTCATCCAACCTATCGATGAAGAAAACTGTATAGTGCATTCTTTTTTATGTTATCTTTCTGATAATACAACCAAAGAGGAGGTACGTTGGTATATGCAGGTGATATTCATGCAAGACAAACCAATACTTGAAAATCAAATTCCAAAAAAATTGCCACTAGTATCAAGAGCGGAGACACCAATTAGATCTGATAAAATTTCCATAGTTTATAGGCGTTGGTTAAATGAAAAATTGATAAATTATGGGGCAATCACCAATTCTCAAGACCCAAAAAAGATAATATTTTAAAATATTCGATAATGAAGTAAGCTATTAAAACAAACAAGCAAAACTGGAGACTATATTATGTCAAATGATCTCAAAGAAATAAACACTGGTAATGGACCAAGAAAGTTTTTCTCATCAGGCACTTCTGCCAAAACTGTGCCATTTGACAGCATACCAATAATTGATTTCTCTGCAATGTTTGGAGAAGATGAATCTGCAAAAATGAATGTTGGTGCCGCTGTTAGGAAAGCTTGCACAGAGGTTGGCTTCTTTTATATAAAAAATCATTTTGTTGATCAAAATATTATTTCAGATACCTTTACAGAAGCAGAAGGCTTTTTTGATGCGTCTATTGAAGTAAAAATGGAAGTAAATATTGAAAATTCAGAAACCTTGAGGGGTTACACAGCACTTTTAGCAGCAGAACATGACGATTCAGGCAAAGATTTTCATGAAGGTTTTGACCTAGCATTAGATTTAGATAGCTCAGACGAAGATGTGAAATCTGGGGTATTTGGTTATGGTCCCAATCAATGGCCGTCGGGTAGAGAATCATTTAAGAGCGCTTTATTAAATTACCATTCATCGATGGTGGACTTTGGAAAAAAGATTTTCGAAAGTTTCGCTCTTGCTCTAGAGTTACCTATAAATCATTTTGAGGGTGCAATTACTAAACCAATGGCACACATGAGAGTATTACATTACCCCCCCCAGGATCCGAAATCTGGAACAGAGCAAATGGGAATTGGCGCTCATTCAGATTATGAGTGCTTTACTATCTTGTGTACGAGTGACGTACCAGCGCTACAAGTTTTAAACACTGACGGAGTATGGATTGAAGCGCCGCCTATCGAAGGCGCGTTTATCGTTAACGTTGGCGATCTAATGGCACGCTGGACCAACGATTACTTTCAATCAACGGTACACAGAGCCATAAACCTATCAGGAAGACGAAGATACTCAATTCCATTTTTTTATGGCCCAGATTCGAAAGAGATAATAGAGGTCCTGTCGAGCTGTCAAAGTGAAACTGTAAAGGCAAAATACGATCCGATTGAGGCAGGTAAATACATTAAATCTCGTTTTGATAATACTTACGCTCATCGCCAAGACGACGAATAACCCAAAGAAAAAGCAATTAATAATATTAATCTCAAGTAATAAAACAGTATTACGTCAGTTTTTATCGGAAGTATGGCACACCTAGCTTCGCAGGTTGACTTATCCTTTTTCTCAAACCAATTAATAAAATAATTGAAGCCAAATACGGAAGCGCCAGAAATATCTGATATGGAATATCAATATCAAGAATTTGCACATGCACGGCAACGCTCCCTAAAAACGCAAAAACCAAAACAGCAATAAAGACACCCTTTGGCAACCATTTCCCAGCAATAATGGCTACAATTGCTAGCCAACCTTTACCTGCTGTAAGATCAGGCTGAAAACGATCAGAGAATGCTAACATTAAGAATGCGCCGCCTAATCCTGTAAAGCTACTACCGATCAAAATAGCAACATATTGGCGCAATACAACGTTTAAACCCTTAATATCTAATGCCTTAGGGTTTTCACCTAAACATCGAATTTCCAACCCCCAACGTGTTCTGTATAAAAAATACCAAACGGCTGGCACTGACAAAAAAGCGACATAAGTCAAAAGTTTTTGTTTAAAAAAGATATCGCCTATAATTGGTATTGAGCTCAATATTGGAATTGGAAAATTCCCAAGACTTGTAAAAGTTGGTGCGTAACCCCCGCCAGTATATAATCTGAACCAAAATAATGTTAAACCACCCACCAATAAATTAAGACCTAATCCTGTGATAAAATGATCCACTCGCACAGTTGCAATCATAAATGCGGTTATGAGGCCCATTATCATCCCAGAAAATATTCCTGCCAATACGGCAAGGTATAAAGATCCTGTCGTTGTAGCCACCATATATGAAGTAAAGGCTCCCATAATCATGGTTCCTTCAACACCCATATTCCAAATACCTGCCCGCTGAGTAACCAATTCACCAATAGCAGCAAATAAAATCGGCGTCATAACACGGAATGTCCCCGCTAAAATACTTATAATTACAGCTTCTTGGAATAACTCAGACATCTCTCTTAAATCCTACAATTTTATAATGAGAGGCAACTCCAGCAATTAAAAAAGTCAATAAAAATATTCCCTCCATTGTCGGAACTAAAGTTCCAGGTACTTTTGCAATAATCTTCATATATACTGATCCACTTGCTAATCCTCCAAAGACAACTCCTGCAACAAGTGTGCCGATTGGTGTCAAACCACCTATCATACCTACAATTATTCCAGTGAAGCCCAACCCCACTAAAGTATCCCCTCTTAAACTATGGTTAGTACCAAAAATTTCGCTTACTCCAGCTAGACCAGCTATCGCGCCACTCAATATCATTAGATATAACAAAGTTTTTTTTGTATTGGTCCCGCGGTATTTAAGCGCAACAGAATTATGGCCCATCGCCCTAATTTCGTATCCAAATGGCGTATGATTAATTAAAACATGACAGACTAAAACACTCACAATTGCCAACACAAATCCAAAATGAAGCTTCTTACTATCAAAAAGAAAAGGTAATTTAGCTGTATCATCTACTGGATTAGACTGCGAGTATATAAGGGCTTGATCACCAACCCCGGTCCAGGGCCCTCCTCCAACCATGTAAGATAGAAAAAAGATAATTATATAATTAAGCATCACCGTCGAAATAATTTCATTGACATTAAATCGATTTTTCAAGACCGCTGACAAGGCTCCTAGTAATGCACCACCCAAAGCACCAAAAGTAATTATCAGAGACAAATATATCCAAACTGGCAGACCATAAAACATCAAGGATGCCATGTAGGCAGACATCGCTCCCGAATAAACTTGACCCTCTTGACCAATACTCCAGACTTGAGCCCGAAAAGCGACTACAGTCGCTAACCCCGTAAGAATAAGAGGCGTGGCTTTACTCAAAGAGTTTAATATTGTCTTCTGATTGCTCATTGAGCCTTTATACAGGGCATAAAATGCCTTAGAAATATCTGCGCCACTAAGCCAAAGCAATAAAGACGTAAGCAAAAAGCCAACGATACATGCAGATAAATACATAATTATAACCCAAGAATTATTTACCTCTATTCGTCTTTCTACTCTTATCATGTTACAGTCTCGACTTGGCCCGTCATCAATAAACCAATCTCTTGAATGCTTGTCGATTGAGCAACAACAGTTCCTCTTATTTCTCCGTCACTAATTACTGATATTCGATCACAAATATTTATTAAATCTTCTAATTCTTCTGACGCCAATAAAATAGCGAACCCTTCCTCACGCTTTAATTTAATTTGCTCATAGACATACTCAATTATACCTAAATCTAGTCCACGTGTCGGTTGATTAGCGAGTAGTATCTTATTGGAATGAGAAAACTCTCTTGCTAAAATAACCTTTTGAGCATTCCCTCCAGAAAGATAATTCACAGGGACAGTGGCATTAGGCGCAATAACATTGAATTGTTTTATCAAATCTTCTGCAAATTTTTTGATGTACTTATGGTTAAGAAAATAATTCTTGTTATATTTTTGATCTCTTTGCCAACCAAGTATAGTATTTTCAGAAATACTAAAATCTCCAATTAATCCTTCTCGATATCTATCATCTGGGATCAAACCAATCCCTAAGTCCATATAATAACGAGATGATTTTCCTTGAATTTCTTCACCATCATAAATAATTGTACCGCTATCTGGTACCAAATTACCCGATAAAGCGTCAAAAAGTTCCTTTTGTCCATTTCCAGAAACACCAGCAAGGCCTAAAATTTCACCAGAACGTAGTTCTAAATCTACGTTATTTAAGGCAAACTTTTTATATTTATTTAGGTAGTTTAATTTTTTTACAGATAATAATGGCTTTGAAGAAGTAGTCGTTTTAATATCTTTATTTTCTTTAACCCTAAGCGTTACTTCTCGACCAACCATCATATTGGTTAATTCCTGAGGAGTGGTGTCTTTTGGGGAAATCGTATTTATTAATTTGCCCTTACTCATCACGCTGACACGATCAGCTTGCATGACCTCTGAAATCTTATGGCTAATGAGAATGATTGAAATACCATTTTTACTCATCTTGCCAATAATATTAAAAAGCTTTTTAGATTCCTCTGGTGTTAAGACAGCAGTTGGCTCATCTAATATCAAAATTTCCGCATCTAAATATAAAGATTTTAAAATCTCAACCCACTGCTGCTCTCCTACAGAAAGATCACGGACTAAGGAATTAAATTTCAGGTCTATTTCATATTCATGACAAATTGACCTCAATTCATTTTCTGACTTTTCTAAATCTAGAGTCCATTTTTCTGAGTTAGTTCCAACAATGATATTCTCTAAAACTGTAAAGTCATCAACAAGAACAAAATGTTGATGAACCATGCCAATTCCACATTTTATTGCGTCACCAGGAGATCGGAATTTAACTAATTTTCCATCTAATTCTATTCTACCAGAATCCGGCTTGTGATATCCAAAAAGACAGGAACATAAAGTCGATTTTCCAGCTCCATTCTCTCCAAATAAGCAATGAACTTCACCCTTATAAAGTAAAAAATCAACATTTTCATTTGCTATAACGCCTGGAAAATATTTTGATAACTGGTTCGTTTTCAATATTGTAGATTGCAACATAAACTTTATTTCAAATAAAAAAGTTAGATATTTCTCCCCACTTATAACCTAGCTAAGTGGGGAAAAAAAGTTATTAAGTTAATTAGACTTCGGCACTGACACATCTAATTCAACAACTAGATCACCAGACTTTATATCTGCTACTGTTTTCTCAACAGCTTTTCTTACATCTTCTGGAATTCTATCCATAATAGCAGGATTTAAAGGTGCCATTTTTGAGCCACCTTCAGCCATTGATGCAAATTTTAGTATAGGAGTGCCGCTATGAGGCTTTCCATTTTCTTTGAAATCCCACCAAGCGTCAATAATACGTTTAATATCTGGATCCCAGACAGCCATAGCAGAGCTCACAATAGTCGTAGGAGAATAAGGACTTTCATCTGCAAAATTCCCAAAACATAAAATTCCTGCATCTTCACACGCTGTAAAATTATTTGCTAAACTAAATATAATATCAGCACCAGTTGCGATTTGAGCAGAGGTCATTTCGGCTGCTTTTCCAGGATCATACCAACTTTCAATAAATGAAACTGTTTGTTTGATATCTGGTCTCACTGATCGTGCGCCCGTAAAATATGCATTTATCTCATCATTCACATCATCTGCTGGAAAAGTCCCAACAACACCAAGTTTACCATTTTCAGTCAAATGGCCAGCCATAACACCCATTGCGTAAGCTGCTTCATGAACCCGCTTGTAAATCCAATAGTGATTACCAGTACCACCAGTATTACCAGATCCACTTGATACAAACGCAATATCTGGATAATCTCCATTTACTTTTGACACATTAGGCATGCCAGTATGATTAAATATAATATCATATTCGCCAGACTCCGCAAATAATGTCATCGCGTCAACAACATCATCACCATATATAGGGTCAGTAAGTGTATACGTTATATTAAGTCCATGTGGCTTTGCTGCTACCATACGGTCCATAGCGTGAACGAAAGTTGAATCCCATCCAGACTCCATGCCACAGCATATTAAAACAGCAATGTTTAAATTCTTTGTTGAAGCTGCCTGCGTCATACTAGTTGCTCCAAAAAGTACACTTAGAGAACTCGCAAACAAGATAATTCTTATGAAATTTTTTATTTTTAACATTAAAACCCCCGCATGTTAATTGATCAATTATTTTTAGGTTTAGTCTTAGACTGTTTAGCCTAAATATAAGCATAACCTTCTTTAAAATAATTAGCTATATAAATATCTAAATTTGAAGTATCGTTGATTAAAACTAATATATAGTAAATAATATATATTAAATTAAGAATATATTTAGGTTTGGCACACATATTATTTAAACGTTTGAGTCAAAGGACATCATCCATCTAATTGAAGGAACTAAATCCATGGAAGTTAAATATCCAGAGACCTCGAGTTATGATCTTGAAGTTTGGAAGATTATGTCCGGGTTCTGGCACCCAGTTGCCAGAGTAAGTGAATTGAATAATAAACCTTTCCCTGTAAAACTCTTAGATGTTTCGCTGGTAATTTACCAAACAGATAATAAGACAATTTCAATAGCATTAGATATGTGTCCCCACCGAGGTACACCCTTATCTAAGGGCTGGATTGAGCGAGAACGCATAATTTGCCCCTATCATGGACTTGAATTTGATAAATCAGGGCAATGTAAAAGAGTTCCAGCTTCTGAGCCTCATGCAGATAACTGCGCCGCTATCAAATTAACTATGGTAAATTGGTGTGAACGATATGGGTTAATTTGGGTAAACCTAAGTGGAAAACCGACAAGACCGCTTCCGAATTGGCCAACTTATGAAGATGACTCTTTTATTGTGGTAGATTGTGAATCAGAGCTTTGGAATGCGTCGGCCGGCAGGCATGCGGAGAATTTTAATGACGTGGCTCATCTCTCATTTATTCACGCTGGCACATTTGGAAATCCGAACGATCCATTAATTGAACGATACAAAGTTGACAAGACAAGCGCTGGCTTCAATCGAGCCTTTAACTACAATGAGATTGATAAAATTGACTATTTAAGTGACAAAAGTGAGGTCGTAACAAAAATTTATAATTACAGATATACGTATCCTTTTTCATCAGAGTTAGAGATGAACAGCCCTGATGGTAGAGTTATGACAATTTATGATAGTATTTGCCCAGAAAGCCCTACAACTTCCCGAATATTTATTTCGTTAGCAAGAAATTATGACAAAGATACTTCAGATGAAGAGATTACAAAGTGGCAAGCAGCAGTGAATGCTGAAGACAGGTGGGTTGTTGAGTCACAACTTCCTAAACTTCTACCACTTAACCCAAGAAGTGAAAAACATATAGCAGCAGACGCTTGGTCATTGGAGTTTCGCACTGGTTTCGTAAAGCTTGGTATAAGTAGAGATAACGGCATCTAACCATAAAGGTAATTTTGACATTTATAATTCAAATATGTTTGACCGAATAGATAATCATTAATTCAGAGAGTATCCCTAAGAAAGTTTATTGTTTCCAAAACCTTTGAAATGTAAGGAGATCCAGTGGCATCATTATCACTTGAAAACCACGCCACTGACAAATTTAATTTAGGATCAATAA